>Ga0307516_10003510_pt1 | contig 20071 bp, 17 predicted proteins | sample 19_EM_MG_FD_203310 | JGI IMG/M metagenome (GOLD analysis project Ga0307516, IMG submission 203310) | Populus trichocarpa ectomycorrhiza microbial communities from riparian zone in the Pacific Northwest, United States - 19_EM | ecosystem: Host-associated > Plants > Roots > Unclassified | place...
AGAAGCCTGAGGAAGCGGAGCAGAGGTTCATGTCCATGGCTTCGAACCCGGCCGACTCTTTCTTAGCCATCCGTGGGAGAGGTGGGGAAAACGGAGAGCCACTGTGCACCCTGAGTACTAATGTGGGTAATGGGGCAAGCGTTGGTCCCGAGTTTTCGGACGTATACATTGCGTAGTCCCAGTTATCGGTCATCCTCTCAGGTGAGAACGAGTCGTTGAGAACTTACCTGCCCTTGAATTAATCGATACTCTTCCCAACAGTGATACCAAACCTTCTCTCGAGATCGTACAAATCCCACTCAACTCGGAACCTCCGACCCCATATGTTCACCGACCTCTTCCCGTTGTCTCGGGCTCATTTGACGCATCATGTATTCCCGGCTACCATCCACCGTAGCCTACAAATTTATTTCGGAATTTTTCAACCACTCCACTTGTAACCAGCTGTTGGAATGGTCTCGTAACGGGCACGCCGATGTGCCCAATCTTCAATCGAATTGCCTCAAAAGCTCCAAAGTTCCGGGGTGTGCGAGGCGACCTCGAACCAGTGGTGACAAACGAGGAGGAAATTGTATAAACCCTTCGGCAACCCGCCAAAGATCCCATCTGGAATGACGTTCAAACAGAAAATGGTCCCCAGTATTTCGGGCGGAAGGAGAATCGAGATGTTCAACAAGGAATTACAGGTGCGTTTGAGCTGGATTGTCGCCCTCTCGTGTTCTGAGTTCTCTGATCTGGTCTTCCAATGTCAATATTGGGTTGAGATTGATCTCCCTGTCCATTCACCATTCGCGAAATCGCGTCAGGGGTCGTAGAACACGTCGATATTCCGTCAACTCACCTCAGCAGCAACCTCGGCCCACGATTTGCACTGGTTTGGAGTTGGCGACAGTTCTAAATCCCGGAATTCCCATCACCCGAAGAAATTCATCGCTCAACGTGCCTCTGTAACCGTGTTGCGACTGTCGGAGGAGGTCGGAGAAGAGACCCCTCAAATGGTGCAGATATTGCGAGTCAAACAATTTCTGACGACTTCCTTCGATCCGGCAGAGGCCCAAGTTTTGCAGTATTGTTCTGTAGCATCGCGTATGGATCCTTCACCTATGATCGCTCACGCGCCCTTACCTTGATCCCTTTGCTGAAATGTGGTTGAGAGAACCCGGTAGAACCGTCTTAAGGAGAAAAGAAAAAGGATGATACTACGTGATCTTATTGCGAATGCGTATGGTGGTAACGTAAATAAGTACATTGGCATGGGCGGACTCAAATGGAGGGAGGAGGAAGGAGGATACGAAGGGGAATGGTGTGTGCCGGACCCAACTCAAGCGTCAGCTCGAACCACATCTGTCGGAGTCGGGGGTGGAGATGATGGGGGGATGTAGCGGATCTTGAGATCCTCGAGTTCTCCCGTTAGGGAGCGAGTTGGTTCGATGAGGGATGAATAATCGATCTTCCCCCCCAATGTTTCGTCGTCGAACGGAGTGAGTTCGCCCGCAGAGTCCCCAGCCCGTTCCTTCCGCTTCTTGTAGGAATACTTGAGCTCGAACCCGTCTGAAAAGCAATATTGAAGGTGCAGCAGCCATTTACGAATATCTTCGAAGGCCGGGCACAGCTCGATGGGCTTCATCCGCATAAAGAAACTCTCCTTGAGGGAACCTAATATGTCATAGTCACATTGGTCAAACCACCTTCGATATGGAAGCGTTCCCACTCGCATAACCAACGGCCATTTTGCCTCCTCGCTGAGGTCAAACTCATGGCGTGCGCACAGTAACAGCATGATGTAGAAAAGCGATTCGACATCATGCCTGTACAAGTGGATGTCGCTCTCCCCCGTGAGCAACTCGTGCGCCATATAGGGCGGTGTCCCGGTCCGTTGTTGCGAGGTCTTGGTGTAGTCTTTCGTAAGGGAAGCCGCCCACGATGAGAGGTCGTAGTCGGTCAACACCCCGTAGACGTGCTCGGTTTCTTTTTCGCCATTCAACTCCTTGATGACCCGACACATGATGTTGTTAAAACTGAGATCGCGATGGAGGATCCCGGGCACGTCAAGGAGCCAACGATGAACTGAACCGGTGTAAGCGTATGGGACTCGGGATGAGAAGCGAACACACGCACTGCATGCAATATCAAGGAAGACCTGACCAATGTCCTTCACGCTTCTCAGCGACTTGAGCGACCGAAGCCGTTCCTGGATGATCACCCGAAGGGTACGGCGCTCGTACACGAAATTCCCGCCGACCAACTCGCCAACCTGGAATAAATGTGCGACCGCCTCGAGAGTTGACTTTGGATCGAAATCGACGTCTATTGCGTGGAGCATCGAAGGGAGGTGTTTGACGGCCCATTGACCCGTCGTCTTTTTTGCTTCCGCACACGCCTTCTCGAGGAACGCCGTTTCCGGGACCCGACCAGAACCCGGCCAGCTGACCTTGATCACCAGCTCGGGTTTCGTCCACTTACCGCAGGTTCCGTCGACCACCACTGTGGACCTCCCAACCACCGCCGGGTCACGGGAGATCGTATCCCCCAGTTTAACCTCGAAGTTTTTGTCAGGTTTGTCCCCTGTGAGCACCAGTGTGTTTCCCTTCTGGACCACCTTGTCGTCCCCCGCAATGTTCAAGTTCTTGACCAGGTTCAAATTGCCCGAGAAGAGGGTCTCAAGAATGCCGTTCTGTTCAGGCGAGAGGCGCCGGAAAGCGATGATGGTGGCGATCAACTTCTCCAGCCCATCTTCTTCCGAAAAGTTGATCGCGGAGGATACGAGGATGACCGAATGGTTGGCGTGGTACAGCTGGAGACGATCTCGATCGACGAGGCTGACGGTGGCGTGCGACCGAAGCAGAGGGACGGAGAACATTTCGATCAGGTAACGACACACTTGACGAGCGGGTTGGAGTCGACGCAGGGCCTCCGGGTTCGGCACAGAGGGTCCTTGATCCCCCTCGGTCTGACCTAGTTTCGACTTCGTCTTGGACTTCTTGTTGGACTGCTGATTGGTTGTGGACGATTCATTCCTGGGCCGTTTTCGCTTGGACGACCCGGGGTTCGACCCGGAAAGGGTTGGTGTTGACGTCCCAAGGGGGGCGCCAGTGGAATTCTTCTTACGTGACCGATCGGTGGCCGCCGCATGGGTCTTGGTCGGGTCGGCTCCTGTTCCAATATTAGTCACAAAACGATAAAGGAAGAGATCCTTGGACGCTCACCATCGATGACCAATCTAGGCATACCACTTCCATCGCATATGGTGTGACGGTATGGCTTGACTTCAAGGACGTGGAGAGCGTTCGCCCAGTGGAGGTTGCCCGACTCGGGATTACAGCCTTCGCGGAGGACGACGAGATCGGGGGAGAGGTTGGCCTTGTTGAAAATCCCGCCTTGAAGCTTCTTCGTGTTGTTGACGCGATAAGTCTGGGGCATTCCGGAACTGACACCCTCGATCCTACACTCGGGCCGAGACAGAACGTCTAGAACAGCATTTGCCATCCCTGCGAAGGGCTTGTAGAATAACACCTCCCGTGTGGTTAAGCCGTTGCTGTGCTCGATGTACTCATTGTAGTGGTGTTTGAAGGTGGGATCGGCCACAATAGTCGCGATGACTGACTTCCATTGGGTCTTCCAGTCCTTGGGGACGTGCAGGACGTACTCCAGGAAGACCCCATAGTCAACAAAAACCCGACTCTTGAGATCCTCGTCAATGTATTGCTCGTAATCGTCGCGCTCGTAACCCTCGACTCGGTCCGTGTCGCCTTCCTGGTTCTGCCGGATGGACGATCCGCGGGACAGCGGCGTGGGTTCTGGCACAAGGCGGACCACGCTACGTTTTGGTGTCGTAGGCGGAGGTTGAATAGAAGGAGGGGGGGATTGGTGAGCCTCCTCGGGCTCGACAGATGGCGAAGGCGAAGGCGGTGGTGAGGCGTCAGACATGTGGAGAGGACGAGAGTGGATGGAGGGGAGCCCTGGGTCTGCGCGACCCAGCTTATGTAGGACGGCCAGCTGATAGAAGTCGACGAGGGCCATGTCCGAAAACGGCCCAGGGCCACAGAGATCAACCCAAGAAGACGGTGAAACGAAAACGAGGGTGAGCCGAGGAATCGTGGACGCGTCGCGTGCAGTGATCGAATTGAATAAACTCAACATTCACTGTCCAAACATGTCCAAACAGTGGCAGGGACGTGCCAGGTGGTGAAACGGTCTGAAGGTTGGCCATGGAACGGTAGAACGCCGGGAGGTCTGGGCTGAGGTCTGCGACGGTATCGCCTGATATCGTCTGATATCGTTCGAGTCGCGATTATCTTGAGGATCAATCGGCGTTCGGCGTTCAACGTCCCTGCCCCATGCCACTCTGGATCCGAGGGTGGATTATCTGGTCCTTGGGTTTCCAGTGGGGCGGGAATCCAATCGGCTAGGATCATGGCGTTGTGCCAGTGGAAAGCTAAAAACGGACGACCCTTTCTCTCCGTTCAACATGGCACAACGCCGACTTAACCCACGGCGCAACGCCACGCAGTTCACCTTCTCTGCCTCGGTTTCACAATGGTTCACCTGGTAAACATGGGCACGGCCCATCGCCATTGTTCTATTCGAGGGTGGTGATATGAGAGCTCTTGATCCACGGTCTAGTTGTTCAAACTCAGCTGGCCCTGGAACGAGGGGATGGGCCATACCCCCGAAGGGCATTCTGACTCGCCTGATTGATCGTTGGCCGGCTTACTGCATACTCATCGTATGCGGGAGTTCTTGTGTCGCATGGCATATCTCTTATGGGCCATTCACGTGTAAACGGTTGGTGGTGGGACCTAGCCTGACCTAGTACTTCGTGGTTGATGGCCCTTCCCCGATGGTCCCCAACCCCCTCATTCGAACTTCCAGATATGGATCCATCGGTCCCCGGCGTGCGCCTTGCGATATGATCTAACCCTCCTCATTTCCTTGCCAGCAGGAGCCATTCTATCAATCCCCCACATGCCATATCTGGGGCGTCGTACCCGTCGGTGGAGGGACGCCGCCCGTTGGGTGAGGGTGCAGGGAAAGCAAGCGCAGCGCAAACACGTTGTCAGTCGCAAAAAAAAAACCGAGGTTATAATACATTATTTTTTGACATGCGGGTATGCGACGAAGCCCCAGGTCCTAACCCTCGATTTTGTTGCGTGCCAGAACTGCAGGTTGGTCATCGCAACCGCTGAATGAGACGCTCCTCCGGATAAGATGTCCGATGTCCAACTAAACTCTTCTCGGTAGAACCGAAATTTTACGACCTCAGGGCAATTGTACGTGTCAAATGCACCGAAAAAAGAATGACATTACATGCTACAAACGTATGGTGATAACTTTAATTGAACACGCAGCCATGGACAAATACGGGGATGCAGAGCCGGAGAGAGGGATGGGAGGAGGGAGGGAAGTGGTGTCTACCTCAAGGGTCGGTTTGAACCCCACTAGTCGGAGTCGAAAGCGGAGGCGGCCCGCGATCGTAGCGGATGGTTAGTCCGTCAAGTTCCCCACTCAGGAAGCGGGTCGGTTCAATGAGGGTAGAATAGTTGACGAGTCCGCCCAACGTTTCGTCGTCAAAGGTAGTGGATTTAGGTCCACCTGTGAGCCCACCAGGTAGCCACCTTGCCAGGCCCTGTTTCACGGGGGGAGGCTTAAGCTTGAACCCTTCCGAAAAACAGAATTGAATGTCCTCTAGCCATCCACGAAAGTCCTCGAAGACTGGGGACAGTTCGATAACCTGCATATCTGTAAAGAAGGTTCCCTTGAGGGAACCGAGCGTGTCGTAGTCTCGTTCCTTGAACCACTTTTGGTATGGGAGCGTTCCCTCTCGCATAACAACCGACCATTTCGCCGCCTTCCTATGGTCAAGTTTATGGCGAGCGCACGTCAATAGCATGATGTAGAAAAGTGATTCGACATCATGCCTGTACAGGTGGGTGTGACTCGTTCCTTTGAGCAGCTCCTGTGCCATATAGGGCGGAGTCCCGGTTCGTTGTTGCGAGGTTTTGGTGTAGTCGGTCCTGAGGGAAGCCACCCACGACGAGAGGTCGTAATCTGTCAAAACCCCATATACGTGGATCTTGTCTTCGGCACCCAGCTCCTTGACAATCCGACACATGATATTGTTGAGACTGAGGTCGCGGTGGAGGATTCCAGGTACATCAAGGAGCCAACGATGAACTGAGCTAGCATAAGCGCATTGGAATCGAGGAGAGAAGCGGACACACGTACTACATGCGACATCAAGAAACACCTGACCAATGACCCTCACGTTCATCAGCGACTTGATGGAATGCAACCTCTCCTGGATGATTACCCGAAGGGTACGACGCTCATACTGGAATTTTTTTTTGCCGGCGAACGTGGGGTACCGGAATAGATTGGCGACCAACTCGAGGGTTGAGCCTGGCTTGAAGGTGATGTCTCTCGCGTGAAGCATCCGAGGGAGGTGATTAACAGCCCATTCACCCTTCGTCTTTTTCGCCTCCGCATACGCCTTCTCGAGGAACTCGGTCTCTGGGACTCGACCAGAACCCGGCCAGCTGACCTTCATCACCAACTCGGTTTCCGGCCACTTGTCAGAGATTGCATCCACTACCACCGTGGACCTCCCAACCACTGCCGGGTCACGGGAAATGATCTCCCCCAGGTCAACCGCGAAGTTCTCGTCGGGTTCGTTTCCTGAAAATATCGCCACATTCCCCTTCTGGACCACCTTATCGTCTGCCGCAATGTTTGAGTTCCAAACCAGGTCGGCGTTTTTCTGGAAGAGGGTCTCGATGATACCGTTCTGTTCAGGCGTAAGGCGCCGGAAAGCAATGATGGTGGCGATAAACTTCTTCAACCCATCGCCTCCAGAAAAGTTGATCGCAGAGGATACGAGGACGACAGAGTGGTTGGCATGGTACAGCTGGAGACGATGTCGATCGACGAGGCTGACGGTGGCGTGCGACCGAAGCAGAGGGACGGAGAACATCTCCAACAGATAGCGACACACTTGATTAGCGGGTTCAAGTTGACGCTGGGTTTCTGGCTTGGGTGTAGAGCGACCTTCGCTCTCCTCGGTCTGACCCAGAGCCGATTCCGTCTTGGACTTCTTGTTGGGCTGGTTGGTCGAGGACGATTCATCACCGGGTCGTTTTAGCGAACTGGACGATGGGGGGTTCGAGCCGGAAAGGGTTGTTGTTGGCGTGGTAAGGGAGCCCGGCTTCTTCCCACGTAACCGATTGGTTGGCATGGCATGTTTATCAATCGGATCGACCCCTGTTCCCCATGTTAGTTACGGCCTGGCGCAGAAAGAACTCGTCGCTTGCTCACCATCGACAATCAATCTAGGCATCTCCTCTCCACTACATATGGCGTTACCGTACGGCTTGACTTCGAGGACATGGAGAGCGTTCGCCCAGTGGAAATTGTTTGACTCGGTCTTGTAGTTCTTGTGGAGGACAACGAGATCGGGAGAGAGGTTAGCTTTGTTGAAGATCCCGCCTTGAAGCTTTCTTGTGCTGTTGACGTGATAGGTTTGAGGGATTCCGGGGTCGGTTTCGCCGAGCTCGGACCAAACGTCGAGAACGGCGTTCGCCATCTTTGCCAGGGGCTTGTAGAATAACTCTTCCCGTGTGGCCGAACCGTCGCAGCACTCGAAGTACTCCGTGTGGTGTTGCCGAAACTTGGTGTTAGCCATAACCGCCTCCATAACAGAGCGCCATTGGGTGTTCCAGTCTTCGGGGACGTGCAGGACAGACTTCATGAAGACCTCGAAGTCAACAAAAACTCGGCTCTTGAGATCTTCACGAACATATTCCTCGTAATCATCGCGGGCGTAGCCTTCGACTCGGTCCGTATCGCCTTCCTGTCTCTGCCGAATGGACGACCCGCGGGAGAGCGGTGTGATTTCTGGCACGGGGCGTGGCACGCCGCGATTGCGTTCCGGTGTCTTGAGCTGGGGTTGCGTAGAAGAAGGGAAAGGTGGACGAGCCTCGTCGGACCCGACAGATGGAGAAGGCGAACGTGGTGGTGGGGCGCCAGACATGCAGAGACGATGAGAGCGGGTGGAGGGGAACCGTGCATCTACGCGACTCAGCTTATGTAGGACGGCCAGCTGATAGAAGTCGACGAGAGCCATATCCAATTCAAAGTCAAAGAGATCAATACGAAAAGATGGCGAAACGAAAACGAGGGTGGATGTTGAGCGCTACGGCAAAGTGGGCGCGTCGCGTGAGTGATCGACGAATCAAATAATCTCAACATCCAAGGACCCCCGAAAATTGACGCTAGAGGTCGGTTTGGCAGGCAGAGGCCAGATCTGGCCCGAAAAAGTTCGGACACGGCCAGTATTTGGCTGGGAGTGAACCCAAAATCTGGGTGAATTCGTTCGGACTCCCGACTGACCTCTAACGCAATTTTCAGGGGTCCTAACATCCACCGTGCAAACACATCCAAACAATAGTCAAGTGGAAAAACGTCCCGGACATTGGCCAAGGAGCGGTAGGACACCCGGAAGTCTGGGCTGCGGCATTGCCTGATACCGCTCGACTCGCGATTATCTGGAGCCTAGGATCAGTCCGTCTGGGGGACGTGCCCCGTATCTGTCACTCCAGATCTGTGACGAGGCTGGATTATCTGGTCCTTGGGTTCTCGGCGGGCCGGGAATCTAATCGGCAGGGGTCGTGCCATTCCGCCAGTGGGCGATTAATAGCAAGCCACCCACCCTCTCCATTCAACACGCGTGCCTGGCCTGGCCCCGTACAGCACCCCGTTACGCAGTTCGCCTTCTCCGCTTCAATTCCACAGTGGTTTGCCCAACGGAGATGGGCAAGAAGCATCGCCGTCGTTTTATTTGAGGGTAGTGATCTGAGAACTATTGATCCATGGCCTAGTCGTTCAAACTCAGCTGCCCCTGGAACGAGAGGATGGGCCATACCCCCGAAGGGCATTCTGACTCGCTTGATTGATCGTTGGCCGGCGCGTCGCGTGTTCATCGTACTGTGCACGCCTTGCACGGTGTTTTTATGTCGTGACCCCTATCAGCTGTGCACACGTAGCCGGTTGGTGGAGGGACCTATTTCGTGGTCAATGGCCCTTTCCCAATGCCCCCCATCCCGCTCATTCAAATCCCCAGATATAACACACCCACTCTCACCAGGACCACCAGCTCCTGGCGCACGTCCTGGCGTAGTGGTCAGACGCTCCTCGTTCTTTGCCAACGGGAAGGAGTTCGTCACCGTCCCGCATGTACCTTGGACACCCGTACCCACCGCGGAGGAGTGTCGCACGTTGAGCTGGAGAATAGAGTGGGGTGATCCAGCAAACGTATGAGGTTTCACGTTGATGGCCACAATTCGCGAGGGTATTGTCACCGATGTGAATGAAACAGACCGAGGTTCGTTGGCTGTCATATGACGTCCTCCCTTTGGATCACCAAACCCCCCAGGGTCCGCACCAATTCCTCGAAGCACGGTCCCTATCTAACCTCATTATTGCTGAGATGAGACTGGGGATATCGAAGCGGCCGGCGGAAGATAGACGGGGTGTGTTGAAATGTGTATTGGAGGACGGGGCGCGAGGGAGACATAGATTCCAGCCAATGATTATCTAAACACGGAGTCGTAATGCAATAGTTGGTCCGCCCCCGTCCCTCAGCGTTTGAAAACGTCCACCGCACGTTCGATATTCTCAACAACCTCCGGAGGTATCTACCGGCACCTGCGACAAGCACGAACAAAGGAAACCAGTTCCCCACGGCCGCGCGACATGTCAGGAAGTTCGTCAAGGGTCCCCATTCATCGTGACTGGGGATGGGCCTGGTGATCTTAGGGTGGTGGCTTGCAAAATAAACTCGCCTCGAGGGTGATGGCGGTTGATGACACACGCTCGACCAATGCGGGAATCATATCTAGGGATAGAACCGTCCTGCTTTACGCACAAAACTCGGGACGTTCGCCCGGTCTGAGGAGCCGGTGGCATACGGAGAGGTTGCGAGAGTCGTGCAGACCGATCATGGGCACAGAAATCCTTCACTCATCCATAGCAGTCCTCAAACGTCGGTCAACAAGACTGCACATGGAAGGTTTATAATTACACCCAAGGGTCATGTCCCTCGAATTTACAATTGCAGCAACTCGTTCATTGAAGCGTACCCCCGCCGGCAATTCCCCTTTCACCCCGAAAAACCTTTACCGTACGCCTGATACTCTCGACCACGTCCTCACCCATGTGGGGATGATCAGTGAACCCAAGAAAGGAAACCATGTTCCCAACGACTGCACGACGGGACAGGAAGTTCGTCAAGGGACTCCAATCGCCACCGCTCAAAGTGGGCCATGCGACCACGATACTGTCCAGACCGGGTAGAAGTTCCCCAAACGTGTGGGGGCCACAAACCTCCGGATCAAGGAAGCACATAGACAAATCTACTGCAACAAGGCGGAGACAAGTCAGGTTACACATCCTGACACATAGCTTCTCCGAGCGTAGCACTGGGAGAGTTGTTTGGAGGCCAACAACTTGCTCCCATGGAATGGTTGAGACGAGGTCGAAACACAACCTGTCTGCTTCTTCAACCTGCAGTTGCGTACTCGTGGCCGCATATATCTCCGCAAACAAACCGGCTTCGGAGAGGTCGTCACCTTTGTATATGTCGCCCACGCGGATGCTGAAGAAGGTGGGGTCGTGGTGGACAAACAACCCCAGTCCGCCGCCCGGAAACCCGCCGTGACGTCGAAGGCGATTCCCGAAGTACGGTCCGAGATTTTGTGACAGGTCCAGTGGCGAGAATTCATATAGGTACAGGGTTAGGTTGTCCATCTTGTCAGGAAGTTCCAGGCGATGTAATAACTGGAATGTGGTACAAGAGTCGCCCGTAAGGTGGAGTCGTTTCAGACGACGTAGCGGTACCTGTGAAAGGTGTTCGTCACTAATGGCAATATTGGTGTCCCGATTGCAGAACGATACGACGCGTTGGAGGAGAGGGTTGGAGGCGAGGATGGAAAGTAACTGGCACATGGTTGGGAAGGGTGACACACCTCTAGCTGTGAGCTCGAGGGTGGTTAGAACCGTGGTTTGTGGTTTCAACAAGTCCCACGATGAAATGTTACACCCTGAGAGGCGGAGGTCCCGTAACTTTGGGAGGCGGTATCGGGAGAAGAAAGCGGAGACATCGACATACGGTCCATCATTGTTCTGTACTCTGAGCGACTCCACACACTTCAACTGGGTTCCCTCCCCCTCGACGACTATTGAGGAGATGATGGAGCTGAGAATCGGCTGCCCTCCCAAGTGGACACGGAGGTGAATCTGTTGTATGGCGTCACGCGTAGCGCGATCCCGGAGCGCTCCGCGTAGTTGGTCGTTTAATTCGAGGTGACTGTATTGACTGTCCAGATCCAACACAAGATCGAGCGGGGAAGTCCCACAACGAGCGTATCGATGTGTCCAATCCTCTACCGAATTGCCCCAGAAACTCCAGAGCCCCGGGGTACACGATGCGACCTTGAACCAGTGGTGGCAAACGAGGAGGAAATTGTACGATCCCTTCGGCAACCCGCCAAAATCTCCGTCCGGAACGGCGTTCCAACAGAAAACACTTCCAAGTATTTCGGGCGGAAGGAGAGTCGATACGTTCAACAGAGAGTTCCGGGCCCGTTTGAGTTGGATTACGATGCCCTCGTGTCCCCTGTGTTCTTCAATCCGCTTTTCCAACACCAGTATAGAATCGAGGTTGGTCTCCCGATCCATTCGCTGTTTGTGAAGCCGTGTCAGGGGCTATGGGATGCCTCGAGGTTTCGCCACTCACGTCGGCAGCAGCGTCGGCTCACGATTTGCAGCCGCTTGGAGTTGGTAGATAATTGGTAGGTGCACCTGCGTACCAAATTCAACGTCACTTCGCGGGATCAGGTTTCACCAACTCACGTTGACAGCCACGGTTTGCAGGGATCTTGTCGTTAGCGATGTGGATGAAACTGACTGAGGTGTATTGACTGTCATGTGACGTCCTCTCATTGGATCGCCGAACCCCCCGGGTCCGCGTCAACTCCTCGAAACACGCGGTCTCTAACCTCAATTATTGCTGAGATGGGACTGTGGATATCGAAGCAGCTAGCGGAAGATACACAGGGTATATTGAAATGTGTATTGGAGAACGGGGCGCGAGGAAGAGACGTAGATTACAGCCAGGGATTATCTTACTACGGAGCCGTGATACAATAGTTGGTACACCCCCATCTATCAGCGTTTGAAAACGTCCACAGCACGTTCGATACTCTCAACAACCTCCGGAGACATCTGTCGGGAAGCCGCAACAAGCACGAACAAAGAAATTCGGTTTCCTACGGCCGCGCGACGTGTCAGGAAGTTCGTCAAGGGTCCCCATCCATCGTGACCGAGAGTGGGACTGGTGATCTTAAGGTAGCCCAGAGCGGGCAGAATTTCCCTAAACGTGTGGGAGCCACGAATATCTGGGTCTACGAAACGTCTGAACACGTCTACCTCATAGAGGTGTAGATTGATCAGGTTGCACATTCCAACGCACAGTTCCTCCGAGTATAAGATGGGGAGATTTGCTTCCAAGGTGGTAACTTGCTCTAGCGGGATGTATGCGATGGAGTCGAAACATATTCCAACATCCTCCTCATCCGTCGATAACAAACCCACATTCACAAACACCCTCACAATCCAATCTTCTTCGACAATGTTGTTGACTGGGTGTGTGCTTTTCATCGAGAGGTGGAGGCCCAAGTTACGTTTGACTGAGAGTTTTCGTCCGCCGCCTGGAAACCTGCCTCGACGCCGAACACGGTCCCCGAAATACGATCCAAGAGTTGGTGCAACGTCCGACGGGGAACACTTGGTTAGGAACATATAGTGATCAGCCATCTTGTCAGGAAGCTCCAATCGGTTTAATAACCAGAAGGTGGCGTCGAAAAAGCCGCTAACCAGATAGAGATCTTTCAGGTGGCGTAGCGGTACCGTGAGGAAGGCCCCGCCACCATCGACAGTAGGTGGGTCTGAACAGGGGGAAAGTGAGAGGTGTTGTAGGAGAGGGTTGGAGGAGAGGATCGAAAGTAGCTGGGATGGAGTTTGAGCGGGTGATAGTTCGTGGGCGAGCTTGAGGGTGGTTAGGGTCGTGATTCGTGACTTCAGCAAGTCCCATGACGAGATGCTGCACCCTGAGAGGCGGAGGGTCCGTAACTTCGGGAGATGGTACCGGGAGAAGAACGTGGAGACATCTACAGATGACCTGTCGATGTTATCAACTATGAACGACTCGATGCTGCTCCACCGGATATCCTCCCCCTCAACCATTATCGAGGAGATGACAGAGGCGAGAAGTCCCGCTGCTCTGATGCCTTTGAGGTGGACCCGCCGTACGAGATCCCGTACGGCCCGATCCTGGAGCGCAGCACGCAGCTGGCCACCCAAACCGCGACCTGTATGTCCCGCCAGGACTAGATCGACTGGGGCGGTCATACATCGAGTGCATCGATGTGTCCATTGTTGTATCGAATTGCCCCAGAAGCTCCAGAGCTCCGGAGTACACGAGGCGACCTCAAACCAGTGGTGGCAAACGAGGAGGAAGTTGTATGAGCCCATCAACAATCCGTCAAACTCGTTGCACGGAATGATGTTCCAACGGAAAATGCTTCCAAGTAGTTCGGGTGGTAGGGTCGAAACGTTCAACAGAGAGTTTCGCGTGCGTCTGAGTTGGATTATGGTCTTTCCGTGTCCCTTGTGCCCTTTGATCTGCTTATCCAAAGCCAGTATGGAATCGATATTTTGCTCCTGGTCCATCGCTGTTCATAAAATCTCGTCAGAAGTTGTGGGTTTTCTCGAGGTGTTGCCTGCTTACAGTGGCGGCGGTGTCACCTTACGGTTTTTGGAGAGCTGTCTTTGGTGATGGTGGATTAGAGAGCCGTCGACTGTCATGTGACGTCCACCATCTCGATTACAGAGTCCCACTTTACCCTTACCCCGGAAAACACATCCCTCGATATGCCTCTGTGGCCGTGCGACAACTGCCGGAAGGAGTTGGAGAAGAAGGATCTCAAGCGGTGCGGACAGTGCGGGTGAGGAAATCCCCAACGGCTCCGTTCGATCCAACTCTGAGCGGAGTTTCGTAGCATCGATATGTACTGCGTACGTGAATCTCCCATACCCACGGCCGCTCACATACGCTAACCTTTACCCTCACGTATCCACCAAGTCGAAGGAATGCCAAAAAGAGGCCTGGAAGTCCAGACACAAAAGAACCTGCCAGTCCCACGTCCTCAACAAGAAGGTTATGAACAGTGACACGACGCAGAACCCGCGTCGAGAGAAGCTGTTATCGAGTTGGCTGAACGTCTGGCGTGGGCTATTCGAAGTGTTTGCTCTGATGGCTCTCGATTTGGCGAATCACAAGGGGCAGGAGAGGACCAAGTCGCATTGGTGAGCCCAAGCCCCGTCTGGTCTATTTTCTTCCGCGTATTGATGAATCCTTTCTGAAAAGCTTTTTTATGATTATACAGGAAACGGGTAGCACCGATGTGACCAGAGCCTTCCGAGTGAGCCACTCTCCCGACCGCCACGAACGGGGATCTGACCGATTGTTCGCAACAGCTCCTAGGGGGCATGGTAGTCCCATGCTCGCAAGTGATCGCCTCTTACCCTGGAATCGAAGCTCTTTTAGAGGACCCGCCAGAGAAAAAAGACGACATGGTTCGCGTCAGGTGGGTCATGGCTCACCACGAACCCGAACGCCACAAACTGGGGAGATCGACTTGCCGTTGCCGATCGTGGGCAGACCCCAACGTCAATTATTTCTACGGGCTGGAACCGAGCAAGTCGAAGCGGTTGGCGGGGGACGCGCAGCATACACTGAAGGATGCGTTGGCGAATGGGGAACCGGAGGAAGTTAGGAAGAGGTTTGGACTTTTGCGTTAGCGTTTGTGTTCAGTTATCTGTGCCCCTGAGTCACGCCACCTCTATAAACTCTACCGCTTTCGCCGACGTGCCTATCCCTCGAACAACCGCAGACTGAGACCGCGATGGGAACCGGACGGTGTGATGAGTGCGCGATCCTGGTGGACACAAAGGACCTCAAACGGTGTGCCAAGTGTCGGTAAGTACCCTCCAACCCCACCGGTATTCGTTCCATCTCACTCACCATTATCTCAGGTCCGCTGTCTACTGTGTCAGTTTCTCCAGGCACGGTGTATCTTCAAGTACTAACGTTAAGCCCCCTCGTCCCACGCGTGCGTCCCGACGTACAGTCAAGGGAATGCCAGAAGGCGAACTGGAAGTGGATTCACAAAACGGCCTGTTCCATTTCCGTGAGGGTTCGCGAAAGCTACAGGGAATCCCCAAAGGAGAAGGAAAGAGCGAAAAAAGCGTCCCGTTGGATGCAAACATGGACTCCTGCGATAACGTACTGCTTGCCTCTCGCCCTGGACCTGGCGAATCACGAATGGGGTCGCCACGAAACACAAAGGTACGCCTCATACGCTGTTAAAGCTCGCACTTTCTTGACCGAATCACGACGAAAAGTCTCGTTATGCTTATGGAGGGGACAGGTCTCGAGGAGGATTGTAAATCATTCAGGGTCAGGAAATCATTGCGCAGCTCAACCACGTCGCGTGCAGTCTGACTCACTTTCTTTCGTGCAATCCTTGTTGTAGGTGGAATTCGCGGGCCTCAAAGAGACCGCGGCGATGTTCGCAGATATGCCGGACTACGACGATAGGGGGATTAACCCCCCGGGTCTTGAATGGCCACGTCTCCGCTGCTTCTGTTTCTTCAAAGACGACGAGGATCCCACCAAACCGGACCTCATCCGAGTTCTAGGATGGTCCCTGCCGGGCCTCCGAGTGGAATATTATCACCTGGACAAAGAATACTCCCGCACGGTTTCTCAACAGGCCATCCCCCAACTATTGAACGAAATAAACGTCCTGAGAGATCCTGAGCAGGCACCGCTAAGGTTTCGATCTGTGGCTTCGAAACCAGAGGTTTACTTGCCGGCTCTCTCCCGGGCGATGGCGGATGACGACGTGCCGTTTAAAAGGTACCTTGAATGGGCTACCGGCATGATTCGTCCTCGAGGAGCATATACTGGACCCACGCGTTAGCTTTAGTTTCTGCACGTTACTCGTTTTCCTCGTGGGTATGGATTTCCAGTGCGCCTTCAACCGTAAAAACGACTTGTGTATTCATTTCTGCCCATGCTGCCGTTTGTATTTGCGTTCCATACTGCTACCTCATTTCTATCTTGAACGTTTGAACGCTGACCGGGACCGGTGAACACTCGTGTCAATGTTTTCACTGATCTTCCAGAAAGATGAATTTGTGAGGACGGAGAATCGACGTCGACGGGTCGCGGTGGTAGATGATATCCTCGCCTCACCCTAGCAATAAAATGCGCGGCCTCTAGTCCAATACTACGACTTCTTCTCTCCTTCGCCTCGAGTTAAACGGTGGATTCCGTTGCTCGACCCGACCACGTTCGCGAGTGACAACCAAGACTTCCACAGACTGGCGGACGCTTCTGGTATGTCACTTGACTTTATCCGCCGTCGTGACGCGTTCGGTACGTAATTCGTGGACTGTGCCCCCTGTACAAACTCCACAGCTGTCGCCGACGCTTGCTCCTGCCCAGGCGACCGCGGACTATGACGGGAACTGGACTGTGCGACCAGTGCGCGACCTCGATGGAGGTGAAGGACCTCAAACAGTGTGCAAAGTGTCGGTATGTACCCTTCAGCCTCACCGGTGATCGCTCCGTCTCACACCTCGCCGTCTCAGGGTCGCCATCTACTGCGTCAGTCTCTCCGAATCTACAGTATCTTCGGACTCTGATTCTGAACCTCCCCTGCCACACTCATCCAAACCTACAGTCCAAGGAATGTCAAAAGACGCATTGGAAGTGGCTTCACAAGACGGCATGTCCCCTTTACGCGACCGCTCGCCAAAATTACAAGGAGTCTCACAAACAGAGGGTAACGTCGAGAGAAGCCGCCCGTTGGATAGACGCTTGGTCTCCCGCGATAGCTTTCTGCTCGCCCGTTGCTCTGGACCTGGTTAACCATGAACGGGGTCGCCACGAGACCCACAGGTATGGATCTTATGTGGTTTAAGGTCGCCTTTTCTGATCTAACCCCAACGAGCAGTCTCGTCATGTTCATGGAACCCACCGGTTTTAATGAGGATTGCCAGTTGTATAGGGTCAGGAAACCTCCATCAGCTCAACCTGACCTTCTTACCGTCATCTAGGTGAAAGCTGCGTCTATCGAGGAAACCGCGAGAATGCTCGCATCATTTCCAACCTTCGACGACGGGATGGTCAACCCTCCAGGTATGGAGTGGCCTCGCCTACGTTGCTTCTTCTTCTTCAAAGGGGACTCCACCAAGCCGGACCACGTTCAAGTTATAGGGTGGTGTGTGCCGGGTCTCCGAGTACTATACTGCGGTCTGGACAAAGAATACTCTCGCAAGGTCTCTAGGCTCGCCATCCCGCAGCTACTGGAGGAGATCAACGTCATAAAGGAGCCTCAACAGGCAGCGGAGAGGTTCAAGTCTGTGGTTATGGATCCGGGGGTTCTTTCGGCGTCTATGACCAGGGCCGCGGTGGAGGCTGGTAACGAAGAGGAACCGCTCGACCAGTACCTTGCACGACTCAACCACTTGCCAAACACCAAGGAAGAGGGTTTGTTTACATCTTAGGATGCACGCGTTGCTCGGTTTTCTCGTGGGTACCGGTCAGTGTTTCAATCCGCCGTCTGTAAAAACGATTCGCGTGTTTGTTTTTACCCGCTGTTTGTATTTGTGTTTCGTATCGCTACCTTATTTCTATGTCACCCTCGTGTAAAGTGGTGGTCCCAGTAATAAAATGCGCGGCCTCTAGTGACTTCTCCTCTCCTCCGCCTCCAGTTTATTTTCCACGTACTGCGCTGGTGGAGGACAGACGGTGGGTTCAATTGCTCGACCGGTAACTAGATTGATGATTGACTTTCCGATCCGCCATCGTGACGCGTCGGCACGTTACCTGCGGACCGTATCATACCCTTGCCCTTGAGCGACCTTGTATATTTCCACCCCTTCGCCGACGTGTACACATGTCACTCCTGCCCAAGCAACCGCGATCCGTGACGGGAACTGGACGGTGTGACCAGTGCTCAACCCTGATGGATATGAAGGACCTCAAACAGTGTGCCACCTGCCAGTGAGTGATTCTCCAGCCTCACTAGTGATCACTCCGCCTCACACTTAGCCCTCTCAGGGTTCCTCTCTACTGCGTCAGTCTCTCCAGATCTACAGTATCTTCAAACTTTGACTCTGAACCGCCCCTACTGCGCATCCATCCCAACGCACAGTCCAAGACATGCCAAAAGGCGCATTGGAAGTTGGTTCACAAGACGGCGTGTCCCATCTACGTAGCCGTTGGTCAGGGCCCCAAGGCACCCCGCGAAGAACGGTCATTTTCGAGAGACGCTGCTCGTTGGATAAACGCGTGGTCTCCCGTGATAGGCTTCTGCACACCTGTTGCTCTGGATCTGGCCAACCACGAACAGGGTCGCCACAAGACCCACAGGTATGTACCCTACGCGGCTCAGGTTTGTCTTTTCCGGCCTAACCCCCGACAAACAGTCTCGTTATGGTCATGGAACCCACCGGTCTCGAAGAGGATTGTAAATTGTACAGGGTCAGCAAATCTCCATACAGATCAGCTCCATTGTCACGAGGCCTGACCCTCTGACCATTACCGAATTCTGCTATAGGTGAAAGATGCGTATATCGAGGAAACCGCAAGAATGCTCGCGATGTTTCCAACCTTTGACTACAGGATGGTTAATCCTCCAGATAGCGAATGGCCGCGCCTATCCTGCTTCTTCTCCTTCGAAAGGGACTTCACCAAGCCGGTCCATTCTCAAGCTATAGGATGGGGTGTGCCGTGGCGCCAACTTGCGCTATACTACAATATGGACAAAGAATTCTCCCGCACGGCTTCTAGACTTGCCATCCCGCAGCTTCAGGATCAAATCAATGTCGTGAGGGATCCTCAGCACGCAGAAGAGATGTTCAAGTCTGTGGTTCTGATGGCTCCGTGGGTTCTTTTGCCCGCGGCCGCAGCGTAGGTGATGACGAAGAGGAGCCGCTCACCCAGTACGACGCCGTCTGTAAAAACGATTCGTGTATTTGTTTTTGTTCGTGTTGTCTGTATTGTGTTTCGTATCGCTACCTCATTTCCATGTCGGACTTTGGGACCCCTCGTGTAAACGTGTCCTCTGATTTCCCAGGGTCGGCGGGTCGTGGCGATCCTCGCCTCGTCCCAGTTCCAGGCTCGTGGCAGTCCCAGTAATAAAATGGGCGGCCTCTAGTCCAATGGTCCGGCTTCTCCTCTCTCTTTGTCCTTTCTCTCGAGCTGATTTTCTACTTACAATGCTGGTGAGAAGGGCAACGATGGATTCCACTACTTGACTCGACGTAACCGATCGCGAGTGACACCGAAACTTCCATACTTAGACTCGTCAGACGATTGACCCCACCCGCCGTCATGACGGTTCGGTACGTCACCGGTCACCAACGGATCATATCCGTGACCCCTGTATAAACTCGACCGCTTTCGCTAACGTGTATGCTTGCCGCTCCTGCCCAAGCGACCGCAGATGGGAACCGGACGGTGTGACCAGTGTGCGACCCTGATGGATACAAGGGACCTCAAACAGTGTGCGAACTGCCGGTAAGTAATTCTCCAGCCTCGCCAGTGATCGCTCCGTCTCACACCTTCCTCAGCTTTGCTCTCTACTGCGTCAGTCTCCCAGATCTATAGTATCTTCAGACTATGACTCTGAACCTTCCATGCTGCGCATCGGTCCGGCGCATGTCCAAGGCGTGCCAAAAGGCGCATTGGAAGTTGATTCACAAGACGGCGTGCCCCCTCAACGCAAATGCTCGCAAGGACTCCAAGGTATCCCGCAAAGAAAGGACAAGGTCGAGAGACACTGCTCTTTGGATACACGCGTGGTCTACCGTGATAGGTTTCTGCTCACCTATTGCGCTGGATCTGGCCAACCACGAACAAGGTCGCCACAAGACCCACAGGTTC
>Ga0307516_10003512_pt1 | contig 20066 bp, 26 predicted proteins | sample 19_EM_MG_FD_203310 | JGI IMG/M metagenome (GOLD analysis project Ga0307516, IMG submission 203310) | Populus trichocarpa ectomycorrhiza microbial communities from riparian zone in the Pacific Northwest, United States - 19_EM | ecosystem: Host-associated > Plants > Roots > Unclassified | place...
ACGGGTGCAACCCATACCATGACCCGTACCGTACCCAGGGGGTTCTGGGGTGCTGACGGGACGGTTGTGGATACCGTCCGTACCGTACCGTAAAACCGTATTGACGGTTGACGGTGCCCAGCCCTATCCTTTTCTTCGTCGCCCGGAGCAGAGCCGATCCGGAATTTGTTTGTGGAGGCTTCCCCAAGCCGTCATCTCCTAACTTACCTCAGTTGTGCATTCGTGACGACCCAGGCCCCAATTACCAGAAACTATCTAGCAAGTATAATCCCAAATCAGGTTTTTTTATATCGTCCCTTGCTTGGACAACCGTTTTTTTTAATTTCTGGATATAGACTGATTTCGGTTTCAATAAGACCTGTATGCTGCTCATCGACGCGTATGTAATGGTTTTTTTTGTTCTAGTGGTTTGGTTAAAACCTTTGTGCATAGCGTTGCGGATGCGGACTGTGTATCGGAATCCCATTCTACGCGGATGTTTCTTTCGTTGTACATTCGTGATAATCTACAGAATCCCAAATTGTCAAGTTTTCGGTGACTGGATTCTACGCCGTCAGATGAACTTCCTGCGACAGGTGTCTCCCCATCCCCACAATCCACCGACCTTTTTGACCCGCCGACTCGGAGAAGAATTTCCAGAATCGGACCCTTTCGGAAACACGAGCTATCCCTTGCAAAAATGTCCAATTGCAAAAGCTGCTCGTGACGTTCAACAATGAGTGGGTTGTCCGTACGCAGAGGAGTCCGCGTCGCCAACCTCTTGTTATGCGGGCGGGCGACGACTCGAGAGTAAGCAGAGGCGGGTCACGGTGCGGTGTCTGTCGAGATCGTGCGACCCTCAGTACTTTCAAGTTGTACCGAATTTCACTTAAGAGCAGAAGAAGTATGCGAGCTGAACTGTCTCTTTTTCTTCAGTCCAATCCAGTTCGGTGGACTGGGAGGAAACGCCACTGGTGGTTGCGCCAGCTTCCTTCAAGTTGTTGTTCTGTTCCTTGATCGCAGCTGCAACATTGCTGCAACACAGTGGCCTAGGACCTGCTCTGTCCATTTACTATAACCTCCCAGACCAGTGAACAATGAGAATTCTCCCGGTAGATGGTTGGTCGACAAGTTGGTCGCTAAAGGCATGGGTTTCATTCCAGACTGTTGAAAGGAAGCAGAAGGTATCCGATTGGGTGCCCTGTAAGCAACGCTGTCTTTGAGAATAAAGGACGATGCATGGATTTGACGGCAACAAGAGACGGACGAGCCCAAGTTCCACAACGACACAAAAATATTTTTTTCAAAAAGCCCTCAAAGTTTCTTACTCGGTCAAGACCTGTGAGCTTACAATTAAAATCCATAATACGCGAGCACCGCACCAGGCCCCCCACCGCAAAATTCGGTCGCATTCCCTGTACAGGGGAAACTGCACACCGAATTTGGTAAATTATCTCCGAGAGGCACCTTGAGGAAAGATGGATAATCACACCCTGGTGCAACGAGGAAAGTTTAGCTTTTGTTGCTGGGAACTAGAAAGAAAAGGAAGATTCTTACAGCACTGCTGACCAAACTGCAAGCCTGCGACATGGTAGGCTTGGGCATGACAGGCATCGATACACCTCTCTACGGTGAGCTCCTCGTCCGGGATGGCTGGCACAGCCCTAAACCTGAGCGTTCCTATGCCGCCGCTGTGAATGGGGAGGGTTCGGACCCTATGAAGTACTGACAGGGGTTTACAAAAGGTAGACCTTACGTGAATGAGTTGGACCTGAGGCAAGTAACACGATCAGTAAGAAGTACAAACGAAGGAGCGCAGAAACCGACCGATAACACAGGCCCTCGTAGACATCGTTAGAGTAGCCAGAGTAACCGTTGTACGAGAAGACAGCGGACGCAGGGCCAACGGTATACGGCAAACGATTGTAGTTGTAGATATTGATCGCATTGGGGCCTCCACACCTCTCAGCTGGAGCACCGGAACAGGCCATGGTACACCCAGTTGACGTTCCGTAATTGTACAAGATCGCGTTACCGCAATCTGGGGAGGACATCAGTCGATGCAGAAAGTCAAAGTAGAATTAAGAAAACGCTGACAGCATTCGCTAGAATACTCCACTCCCCCCAAAGGAAATCCGAGAGAGTGGCAAGTATCGAGGCAAGATTCCACAGTGTTAGTCGAGGAGCTCCCGACCGCGTGGTGAAGGGTGCGATTGACGGGGCTGTCGCTGATGGAAATGATGTCAGGAATCGTGTGTGGAGAAAGCAGGAGACTTGCCCCCTGCAACCAAGCGAGGACCAAAGTCCATATGTCGAGGGTGGATCACGAGGAACCATCGCGGACCCCTTGAGAGAGGTGGTCAGAAATACGCAGGCAAGATAGGAAAGACAACGTACCGCGACCAAGGTTATCATGGAGAGTAAGGCGAGGACCATTGTAGGAGTATCGTCAATGGAACGTGGGCACCAGGAATGGCTTGCTCAATTCGATGGTGGGGTTTATATCTGATCGTATCTCAGACTTGAAGCTGGAATGTGGATGGGGAAGACGGCAGGGGTAAGATGGAAGACGATGGAAGGCACATCAACCGCAACACCCCCTGAATAAGTTGATAATGATGCGGCGATAGAAGGTGCAGAAAGGCGAGGAGTTCGGGGATTCAGTAAGAAGGATACAGTGCCCGTTCCGGAATGCGAGGGATCCCGACAATCATGTTGCAGGCGCCACTGGCACCTAGTACAGCGCCAACCGAAGATGCGATGTCGCCACCCAGTATTACCGGACTCAGCGAGGTTGAGCGACAGCTAGACGACGAAGGAGGGAAAATATTTTCAGCGGGCAACAATCACTCCTGGAAATGAGTTGCCGAGAATCTGAACACGGGAAAGGAAAGGCCGGGGCCCGGGATTCAGAATGATATGCAGGCCTCAGGCTCGGTGTCAGAGTGTTCGAAACAGGTACGGTATTCAGCGGCTTTCGTACTTTATGGTGAGCCGTGGCCCGTTAGCCGCAGAATAGACAGGCATCAGCAAATCCGAGTTTTCGACCGTATAACTTTTCCACTTTGCCAATGACCTCATTCTTCGTAAGCCACCAAGGCGTAATACGTCCATGGAAGGTGCAGACCAGGTATTCTCCCTCTGAAGGTCGACGGATTCGATTTATTGTCGTGGCTAAGTATGTCAAGTTCATTTCGAGGACAAAACTCATTCAGTTCCTTTTATAATGTTCCAATTGTTGTCAACTTTCGGCATTTCGTCGCAATGCAGGATAGCCCAGTGCAGCACGGCAACATGACGAAGTTAGGATCCTCGCATGAGCCCAACTCAGATACGCAAGACGGCTGGGGAATTTGCACGAGTTCGCCACCGATGCAATTGTTTGAATTTATGTCACTCGAAATTCTATAGTGAACTAGAAAAGGGCTTACTTAAACTGCGCGTTACTGTAGCAGGCTGGCCCACAAGAAAGGTAAGCCTGGCCGTTCATTACAGGGCAGATGACGTGATTGTCGTAGCAGACATGGTGTTGACGACGTTAAGATCACTTCATATGTTGTTTGGAGCTGTACGAACTTTAGAGGCATAAAATTGCGCGGAACCACACTGAAGCAGCTGCTCTGGAAGGTTAGGGTTGAGCTGGACAAGCTGATTGTCAGAGCACCTGGAGGACGTTGTTAACTACACGAAAATACGCTGGAAACAATCATTGACACATACGAGTACTGTGACGGAAGATAACAGTCATCGTTACAACGAAGATACTATAGGTTCCTGAAGGACCCGTTGGGCAGATGAAAACATTGTCGAAGCAAGTGTACTGCGATGGGTAGTACTGCGCGACGCCGCAGGTCTGGAGTTCCTCACCAACGGCAGCCCGGGCGAAGCCAAGGAAGGTGAGGAGGACTTTGGAGAACATGGCGCGTACTTTGCGTGTCAGGGATGAGTTCTGGGTAGTTTCTGGAATCGCCCCAATCTATACCTCGACCTTGCAATTTCCTATTAGAGCACTTTGATGGATGCTGAAGAAGCCATTAACTCATGCGTTGCAGTCCTGACATAAGAATTTTGAGACGTTCGTAGACAATGTGTGGACATTTCAGGCACATTTCCGCTAAGGCCACCTTAGGTCGGATCCAAAAGCCCGAAATGAGGACGACGAAGTCCAAAAACGTTAGAGGAGCTAACTTTGCTCTTGGAAGAATGTGCGTACTCATAATCTGGCTTCGCTTGAACAACATCCCACCGAACATGAATCAAACGCTGTAAACCGACGCCAGCAGCCTTGCAAATCATGTGCGCTCTTGCCATGTTAAGCGTTCGTTCGGGCGTTGCCTATTATGAGGCTTGGACAACATTCCGTCGAGAATGGATCAAACGCTGTAACAGGATCCCCGAAAACCAACCAAAAGGATTGATCCCCAGAAGGATAAAAATGGAGGTATTCAGGCCGGTAGGCCAGATGCGAAATCGGTCGAAAAGGATAGAAATAGCAAATTTTTGGACCAAAACCATGGTATTCCAGTGGTGAACCAGGGGCCAGGAACGACGGGAGCCGGAGGGCGTTCGACTTGGGGGTTGACCGATGCTGACGTTACTGGGGATGACTTTGACGAGACATTTCGCATCTGCAGGAGTTTGAAAATGCTTGGACTCCCATTGAGGAGATTGGATCGGAAAGCATTGGAGGTAAATAGGCGTAACATCAGACGGACATGTAATGGCCCGCCGAAAGACAACGTAGCCCGACAAAAGGTATCATGGAGGGCAAGGCGAGGACCATATTAGGAAGATCGTCAATGGAAAGTGGGCACCAGGAATGGCCCGGGGGTCCACATTTTATCAGACTTGCAGCGGGAATGTGGATGGGGAAGAGGGATATCGGAAGGTGCAGAAAGGAGAGGAGTTCGGGCATTCGGTAAGAATACAGTGCCCGTCGACGTTGCAGGCACGCCGAAGAATGCCATGTGGCTGCCTACTGGCAGACTCGGCGAGATTGAGCTACAGCTAGAGGTCGAAGGAGGAAAAAGACGCCCAGCGGGTAACAATCTTTCCTGGAGATGGAACGGGGCGAGACATACACCGATTGCCAAATTTGGGACTTTTTCCTGGCATCACGTGAAAACCCCGTCGGTTGAACAAAAAGCAAAAAGCAGGTCACGGGCACCCATCTACGTTATGCATTATCAGCAACAGCCGAAGCATCAAGCAGACAATCCCCTCGCCTTTTACTAGGGGATTCCGTGCTGCTTCGGCGTCTCAATGTTGCTATACAATCTTTGGAAATTTAACTCCTCGTGAGTTCTTAACTTTTTAGGTCTTCATCGCTTTTTATAACACACGACCTATTTCCCAGGCCCTCTTGTCCTCTACTTGCCTGCGGCGATCTCACGTACTTATTCTCAGCTAGGCACGGCCCGGCCATGACACGTACGTCTCAGGTTGCGCGCGCCTTAGACTACTTGACCTCCGTCAAAGGTTTCCCGACTAAATCGAATTCAATCTGTTTAATCATTGGACAAGTCCAACCATTTTCAAACTTCTGATGAGTCTGTCTTGTCATCCCCGGTGACGTCACCCGCATCGGTCAACGCCCGAGTCGAATGCTTCTCCGGCTCCCGTCGTTCCTGGCCCTCGGGGTCACCATGTCTGAGTCCAGTCATACTGGGCGGCGACATGGCGCAGCTGTAGGCGACGCCTGCTCGTCGGGATCTCCTCGTGTTCGGGGGCGGGCACTGTATCCTTCTTACTGAATACCCGAACTTATCGCATTGCTGCACCTTCTATCGCTGCATCATTATCAGATTGTTCAGCGGGTGTCGCGGTCGACGTGCCTTGCATCGTCTTCCATCTTGCCCCCGCCGTCTTCCCCATCTACATTCCAGCTTGAGATATGATCAAATCGAGCAGGCCAATAATTTCAACCTAGTGCCCACTTTCCATCGACGATCTTCCTGCTATGGTCCTCGCCTTGCTCTCTATGATACCTTTTGTAGTGGTACATTGTCCTTCCTATGTTGCCTGCGTATTCGCTAGCCTTTCTAAGGCGTCCGCGGTGGTCCCTCGTGATACTTCCTCGACATATGGACTTTGGTCCTCACTTGGTTGCTGGGGGCAAATGTCCTGCTTTCTCCACACCCGTTTCCTGACGTCATTCCCCATCAGCGACAACCCGGTCAACCGCACCCTTCACCACGCAGTCGGGAGCTCCTCGACTAACACTGTGGAATCTTGCCTCAATCCTTGCCAGTCACTCGGATTTCCTTTGGGGAGAACTTGAATGGAGTATTCTAGCGAATGCTGTCAGCGTTTTCCTAATTCTATCTTTCTTTCTGCATCGACTGATGGCCTCCCCAGATTGCGGTAACGCGATCTTGTACAATCACGGAACGTCAACTGGGTGTACCATGGCCTGTTCCCGTGCTCCAGCTGAGAAGTGGAGGTCCCAATGCGATCAATATCTACAACTACAACAGTTTGCCGTGTAGCGTTGGCCCGGCATCTGCTGTCTTCTCGTACAACGGTTATTCTGGCTACTCCAACGATGTCTACGAGGGCCTGTGTTATCAGTCGGTTTCTACACTCCTTCACTTGTACTTCTTACTGATCATGTTACTGCCTCAGATCCAGCTCATTCACGTAAGGTCTACCGTTTCGTAAACCTTCATGAGCAACTCATCAGGTTCGAATTCTTTGCATACACAGCGTGGTACCAACGTTCGGGTTTAAGCCTGTGCCTGATATCCCGATCGAGGAGGTCACCGTGGAGAGGTGTATCGATGCTTTTAGTGCCCAAGGCTACGATGTTGCAGGCTTGCAGTTTGGTCAGCAGTGCTGTAAAAATGGTCCTTTTTTCTTGTTCACAGCAGCAAAAGCTGAAATTTCCTCGTTGCGCCAGGGTGTGATTATTCGTCTTTCTTCAAGTTGCCACTTGGGGAGAATTTCCCAAATTCGGCGTGCAGTTTCCCTTGTACAGGGAATGCAACTAAATTTTGTGGTCGGGCTGGCGCGGTGCTTGCATATTACAGATTTTAATTGTAAGCTCACAAGTTGCAGCTCTCCGAATCGGACACCTTGTGGGTTTTTCTGAATTTTATTTTATTTTTTGGGCGCTGTGGAACGCGCTTCACATCACGCTTGCCAGAGAATTACAAATCTTCCATCACTCACCTGCTGCCGTGTTGCAGTCGATGTCGTTTTGGTGTCTGGCGAATACCCATTGTCTGCCCATCCCTTGGGCGCTGCGAGTGAGCTTTTCCGGTGTAGATACATGCCAAAACATGCTCTTCAAGTTCGACATGATGCAGCGTATTCGTATCAAAGGTCCAATAAACTAACTTATCATAATACTCATTCTGAGATCTGAGGCGAGTGACATGATCAGTAAGAAGTATGTATAACTTTAAGCGAAGGAGTGTAGAATTCGAAACCGACCCGCAACGTAGGCCATCGTAGACTCGGACGTCGTCATTGAAAACGATCGATGCTGCAATTCTCAATCTCCTGACCAAATCATTTAGTGACTTCGTCGTTCAACTTTTCTTCGCGATCATACTGAACTTGAGGGCTCTACGTATACATGAACTTTTCGTAGCCGGGTTATATCTTTCAAATCAAAGATTGCAATTCAAGTGATACGATAACATAGATGACATGAAATGGATTAAAAAACGTATCTCGCTGTGCGAATTTCCAACGTTCCAGATACATGCAGGCGCAGCAGAACAAATCTGTTCTCACCCCCGAGCAAACCTGAGCGAACCATGAGCCTTTTCCTTGTCTGAAGAGAAAAAATGTACCTTTTCAATTGTTCCAAGCTTCCGCTGAATACGTCCTGGCCACCGGGGTTGGAGCCATGATCCGCGTACTGCCAGAAGGTGTGGAAACTTGTAATAGGTCAGTTCAGCGCTTGGACCAGACTTAAGTTACTTAACACGCTCACCTCCAACCCGCAGGAAGCGACCCGGGCGAGGAGCCCGAGCGCCAAGCAGCGATCCAGAGCGGGTTGTCGTTGCCAAAGGCAGCCGAGTTGCCTGTGCAGGTCTTCCACCAGCTGGTTGTGGTGTATATCACTATCGTCTAGGGTCAGCCCACCGAAACCGAAGAGATCCAAAAGATCTAAAGTACCTGGGTAGCGGGCCGTGCTCCTGTGGTACGTATTGGAGAAGCCATGGATCCAGCTTACCATCGCGGCTTGGCTCAGACCGCTGCAACCCACCTTCAAGGTCAAGTGCTCCGGGAAGAATCACGCCTGAAATCAGAATTGTCAACTAAGCAGTTTCCAGGACTCGGACTACACACCGTCGCCAGACCAGCGTCCTCCATGAGCAAGGAAGTAATCAGCTTGCGCGGCACCGCTCGAAGATCCAGGGCGGGCAAAGTGATATGCACCGCGGGTGAGTCCCTCTTTGTAGCACCAGTTCATTGGGGCGAGAACTCAGGATTTCTGTATGCTGGAATAGGCAAGCGACAAGAGGCTGAGCCGAACCTCGTTCGATAGAGGTCAAGAGAGACACTCACTAGTTCCTTCAGTCGCCTTGATGTACGCAAAATCGACCCCGCTCTTCTTCACGGCAGGCCAGTTGACATTGGGCTGATGACTGGAAACATCAATCCCTTGGGGTTGAGCGCGCTTGGTGACCTCCACGGGGGAGGCACTAGAGACTAGTGCGGTGGTGAGGACGAGAGAAAGGAGAGAGAGGAGCTGCATGCTTCTTGAGGAAAGAGGGGAAGGCAAGTTCGAGAGAACCAGAGGTTAGGTTCTGGCTCTTCCTCGTCATCCCAGCTTCAGATTTATACTCGAGGTCTATAGTGGCTGGCCGCCGAATCCTTCAAAAGGACAGGTTGGGAATGGAGTCAAATTAAATGCAGGCTGTCTGCCAACCCACACCAAGTTAAACTTACTTACTGACTGAGTGGGTGTTATTTTCCTTTTCTCGACTCTTCGGCCAGTCGATGTCGTCTGACCTTAAGTAAGCACGAGAACGACCTTACTTATGGGGGTCATTGGTAAACGCCGTCCCGCCGGTGATTTGCAATCTCGGAGAATCGGATCATCTAAAGTTGGACGGCAGCGTTTCCTAACACGGCTCGAGGCGCCGGTAGCCCGCGAGGAGCCCGAGCGAACCGGGGGCGTTGGTGGAATCGGCCGATACATGTTGCATGCCCCCGTTGTTGAGGGTGATTCTCGTTTTGAAGCTCTATACATTCATGAGACCGCAGAAAAGGTTTGAATTCTGGAATGGAAGAATGATTCAAGGCGAGTTCGAATTCTGGAGGTCGTTAAAAGTTGGGTTCTGGCCCCTGTTTAGGGTCCAAAAGAGCTCTTCCCCTGGGAGTCGAACCCAGCTTTCGCGCGGTCAAATACTTAGTTCAAACAAATGACAGGCGCGTGTACTAACCGATATACTAGGAAAGAGATATCCCACGGATGATCGGGCAAACGAAATGATCAGACCACTATTCGACTTTCCAACTGGCTGCACATATTTTATTCACCTTAGAGTCTATACCCTAATACCGCCTTTTCCTCCCGTCGACGGACCCCTCAACAAGAAATGCGAAAAAACCACTACGACGTGATCATCGTCGGCGCAGGAATAGCAGGCTCCTCTCTAGCTCACTCGCTCTCCACTCTTTCGCGACCAAAACCTCTCAAAATCGCACTTCTCGAACGCTCACTAGCCGAACCCGACAGAATCGTGGGGGAGCTTCTCCAACCTGGCGGCGTCATTGCACTTGAGCAACTAGGACTCGAGTCGTGTTTGGACGGCATCGACGCGATACCCGCAAAAGGCTACTGTGTCTTCGAGAGTGGCAAAGCGGTGCGCATTCCTTATCCGGGAGACCACGAGGGGCGGAGTTTTCACCATGGGAGGTTTATCATGAACTTGAGGGCTGCGGCGAAGAGGGCAGCGGGCGTGGACGTGATCGAGGCGACTGTCACGGACCTCGTAGAATGCGAATCCACAGGGAGGATTACCGGCGTTCGCGCTACGAGGAAAGGCGAAGAAGATGTGCAGAAAGAGACGTTCCATGCCGACCTCGTCGTCGTCGCGGATGGGTGCTTTTCGAATTTCCGGACGCCCATTATGGGTGATACTGGTGCCAAGTCGACAATGAAGAGTTATTTCGTGGGTGCCATCCTCGAAAATGCCAGATTACCGATACCCAACCACGGTACAGTGGCTCTTATAAAAGGATCCGGGCCAGTCCTCCTATACCAAATTTCTGAGCACGACACCCGAATGCTCGTCAACGTCAAAACACCTCTTCCATCCGATCTTAAGGTGAGACGCCGTTCCTTCCTCGTTATCGTCTTTGTCGAGAACAGTCTTTTTCTTTAGAAACATATTTTGACCCACATTGCTCCACAATTACCTCCAGCACTCCACTGTCCAGTCAAGGTTGCTCTAGAAAAGGACAGGCTACGCCGCATGCCTAATTCTTTCCTACCGCCAGTCCAACAGGGTTGTCGTGGAGCCAAAGAAGGAGCGATTCTCTTGGGCGACTCTTGGAACATGCGGCATCCTTTGACAGGTGGCGGCATGACAGTCGCCTTGCACGACGTCGTGATCCTCACCAGTCTGATCGGCGCAATACCAGACCTTTCGGACTGGGAAGAGGTGAAACAAGCCCTGTACCAATGGCACTGGGTGAGGAAACCACTCTCTGCGACGGTCAACATCCTGAGCGTCGCCCTCTGTGACTTGTTTAGCGCTGACGGTGGGACTTTTTTTTCACGTTCTTTGACGGCGACTTTTTTAACTGACTATTTTATGCCTGCAGACGAGGAACTGGCTGTACTTCGAACCGGATGCTTTAAATATTTTGAACGAGGCGGTGAATGCGTGAATGGGCCCGTCTCTCTCCTTTCAGGGTCAGCAGCGTTTCTTTTTTCGGTTATCTCAACTCATGGCCGTCTGCATAGGATCGCGCCCTCTCCACTCCTCCTTGCCTACCACTTCTTCTCCGTTGCATTTTACTCCATCTGGGTACTGTTCACCCATCCGAAACCCATTTCCCCAGACATGTCTGCTTCGAATGGGGGGAAACCAGTGTATACCGTGGCAACCATCGACCAATATCCCCTCCTTGCACTGAAGAGTGTGCGTGTGGTATGTCACATCTGCAATTTGTCGCCCTCGAGTCTTGAGTCTAACTCCTCGCTTTCATTCCCAGTTTTGGACCGCATGTATCGTATTTGGCCCTCTACTGTGGTCTGAGATTCGGTGGTGGGCCCCTTTGGATACGAATAGGCGGAATGAAGTTGTGATAAAGACAGTTGTGCCGGCTGTGCTGGTTGCTATCGGGATTGGTTTGATCTGGAGGCTTCCTTAGACTCAAAGCTGGATCTTTTAGACACTGGACACTGACAAGTATTCTATTCTACTCTCTTAATGTGATTGATTGCATAGAGGCGGGCAGACAGAAAACATATTTTTCATCATCGATTGAACCAGCTTATTATTAGTCATCAGATTCGTTCTTCAAACCACATTCGTTCAATGCCCAGAACGTTATCTTCCAGTGACAGAGAAAGTCTGATCAAGGGTGCTTTGGACGGTGTGAATCATATTGTGCTGCTCACAATAGAATATGGAAGACTCATACAGATTCTAGCGAAGGAAAGAGCGTATAGCCCGTACTCCAAATTTCGTGTGGGGGCCTCCCTCCTCACGGAAAACGGTACTCTAATATTAGGTGCCAACGTCGAGAATGCATCTCATGGTAATTTCTCCCTGCACGTTTAAAGATCCCACTTTGATCAGTTTCTGCAGGAGGAACGATCTGTGCTGAACGGACTGCGATCGTCAAAGCTGTGGTAAGCTTGTCCCTCGATCTTTGCTTTGATCCTCTTACCCACAAACATTGCAGAGTGAGGGAATGCGAACTTTTATTGGACTCGCTGTTGCGACGTGAGTCTCACTGGCATCGCAAACGAGCGCTGTGCATATCCCATATCCCTGATCTTTGTTTTAAGAGATGTAGCGTCCCCGCTTTCCCCGTGCGGTATCTGCCGCCAAGTCATCCGTGAATTTTGTAAATTGGATATGCCGATCCTCCTCGTTCCAAGCGACTATCCTCAGCCCGTAGATAAGGACAAGGAAACGCCACCAGGGATAGGTGAGGGAGGGGTTCGGGAAACTACGCTTGGAGAACTCCTTCCCTTTAGCTTTGGACCGGAAGACCTGGAAAAACCGAGGAAATAGATTGGATAGTGGAGGCACTACAGAAATCATAAGGCCTGTTACTTGGTAGAGTAGTAGCTCTACTCTATATATATTTGATTGACGTCGGAGTTGCACGTTCATGGACTTGGCCAGGTCCCATGTCATTCAGGGCTCTCGTCTCTCCTTGTCCACTTCCTAACCGAATATTCAGCCACGTAGCCTTACGGGTGAGACTACGTTCGACTGCCTCTTCGTTTCGTGCCCTCCCCCACTTCCCTTTTCCTTCTCAACCTGGGCCTACGCCGCACCAGATCTTCCATCTGGCTCGGGGAGCTACACAGAGCGAGATCAAAGCTCGGTGTACGTCCACTCTTTCCCCACAACCATCACCTCATTGAATTAGCGCGTTGCAGACTATGACCTCGTCCGGTATCATCACCCGGATTCACCCCACTGTCGGTCTCTTGACCCTGCGGAGCGCCACGCCCGCTTTCAGGCCATAACACACGCATACGACGTTCTTCGCGGCAAGTCCTCGGGCTTTCCGGAGCTTGATCTCTATCGTGAGGAGGTGAGGAGACGGAAGCAACATTACGAAGCTCATCGCGCTCGTCGAACACCGTTTGTTCACCCCGAAACCCAAGAGTGGACGGCCAGCGCGGACGATAGGTGGAAGGACCGAGTCATTCTGGTCGTTTCAATTCTTGTGGGTCAACATTTTTTGATACTCTGGTGGTCAGTTCACATGGACTTTGCGTTATAGACACTGCTAGCAGGCGTTGCTCCTGGTCTATTCATGCTTCCACGTCAGTATGACAAGAAGCATCGGTCTGCGGTAATGAATTTGAGCCAGGCTCGAAGCGAGGCACGAGAGTTTGGGGAAGAAAGGCGAAATCAGGTCCGGAGGCGAGTTCAAAAGATCAAGTTGTCTAATGAAGGGAAACACGAACCAAAGAATGAGTCCTAACTGTGAGTCGAGGGGTCTCATAGGGTATGACTATCGTTCTCATAGATGACTATTGAAGGCATTCTCGTCCTCAAGGTACAGTTGAGCCCTTTGTAGACCAATCTATATATATTATAGATTATAGTAGATGTCGTAAGTCCACGATGCTTTTTCGTCAATAAAAATCACACCAGGTGTTTCAAGAAGAACAGATACGCCGCCAGGCATCCTCCACCCGACTCCAAAGATTCTACCAAAGCATCCTTGCTCCCAACCAAAGTGTCAATCCCCACAATATGCACGATCGCCAGCCAATCCGTCGGGGGTAACCAGCACAGCCCGCTATGGACATAACACGACGCATGCGATGCGAATGCCTTTTTCTCAATGACATCACACGTCACTCCCGCCGCGCTTCCCGTCGCTTCCGGAACCAAAGTCCTCTGCAAACACTGCATCACGTCCAACATCCACGTCTTCCCCCGCGCACTCAGCGCTTCCCGACCATCACTGTACTTTTCGCAGAACTCCTGACCATATCCGATGGGGTACCCGTCGGGCCCGCAGTGATAGCGCGACTCGAGGCAGTCGGCGTAGAAAGCGCAGCTGTCACGGGGCGGATTGGAGCATTCGGATGATGTCGGGAGGGTCGAGAACAGGCTGGATGGTTTGGTTGCGACGAATAAAGGAGTGAAAGTTATCAAAAGAAGGAGGGCCATTGGGAGAAGACGCGTCATCGAATTTTCCTTTGCTCGGGCGGAGAAGAAGAGTGGGGATTGGTCGTCCAGGAATGGGGCAAATTATATAGGCCTTCCCTCTCAGAACCCCACGTGATCATGGAGCGCATGGGTTTCCAAGTTCCAAACCTGAACCTATGGCGACCGCGTGCTCCCATGACATCCACAAAAATCATCCGGTAAAAGCAGCGAGGAGAAGTAGCTAAAGTGGCGCAGTATATTTACATTAGAGTTGCTTCATACAGGATTATATGACTCCCTTACAAGTCTCAATTCGTCTGTCTGTGGCTACTAACCAATGAGGTTGGCGATGAAAGTCATTGGGTGCATCTACAGGGGAAAAAAAATACGGAGAGTTGAAATATCAATGAGTCGACCCAGGCTCGAACTGAGGACCTTCTGTGTGTTAGACAGATGCGATAACCAACTACGCCATCGACCCTCTGCCATTTATGGCAATTAATCAGTTAATAATCGTAAGATGGTTTTTAACTTGACCCCAAATATTTTTAGTCTGACTCTCCTTGTTCTCTTTTCAGCCGTGTCGAGTCCAGCTGGCTTCACCGAGAGGTCTGAAACGTACAAGGAGGTGACAGGAGCGTCTTATACCTGAAATGCACAGCCGAAAAAAGGGGGAACTGCTCTACGAAGTCTCGCGTCGCGACGTCGTCGGGCTAGCGCTAGCGCTTTCATGACCCGCGCGTAATAGGTCGAGGTCGCAAATTGCAATCCAGCCTCCACGATATAGTGATCCACCGTCATTATGTACCCATCGGAGCCCGCCCGCCCATGGGTGACTAAGTCCAGCAAAGGCCCAAGATCCTTCGGAGTACCTCCCTCCTGTGTTTCGTAGGGTTTGGCGAACGTCCATCCGAGCCCCACTGCGAACGTCACATTAACCCCTCATGACGCGAGACTATGCCCAACCCCCTAATCCAGCTGGTTCTCCTATTCAGACTCTTCCTACATGCCATGGTCAACAGCGGTTGTTCTGCTCTTCGCCTATCTGTCTTTTCACGTGAAGTCAATAGAGTGCACGTCGCATCTTCACCAAAGGCATCATCGAGGATACGTGAACGAGGAGGCCGTCGCCAATTCTTACGATTTTGTCGTGGCCGGTGGAGGCCTTGCGGGTCTGGTAATTGCTTCTCGGCTCTCGGAAGATCCAGAGACGACGGTGCTTGTGGTGGAAGCAGGAGAATCAGGCGATGAAGTTGCTGCATCAAGCATCAGTGGGTGTTTTCTTGGTCCAACTGTCGTCTGGATCTTGAATGGTGTTACCGATTGTCGCTCCAAGACCCACCCTCGGGGACATATTATAGCTCACTCGTCGGTACCAAATACGATTGGAAGCACCTGACTGTTCCTCAGACACATGGGGACGGGCGTACGATACAGTGGCCAAGAGGAAAGGTATGGGATTGAATGCATAGGATCTGGATGCTAATTAAACCCTAGGTGCTTGGAGGATCAAGTGCTATCAACGGGATGTACTATGTACGGCCGTCGAAGGTTGAAATTGACGCTTGGAAGAGGATGATGGAATCTGAGGACGGCTCAGCAGCATGGGGATGGGACAACTTCCTGACGGCGATGAAAAAGAGCGAAATTTTCACCCCTCCCCTGGCCGATATCCAAGCATCTGGAAATATTCTGTTCCAAAATACCAGTTACGGTTCCAGTGGGCCCATACACGTTTCTTATCCTGGATTGTACGTTTATATACTAACTCGCGGTGATTGCTGATGTGCCCCATGTTTTACCGCAGTTTGTTCACCCCTGTAGGTAATTGGATACCATCTCTCCAAAACCTGGGTATCGCGTCCGTTCCCGACCCCAATGGCGGAGAAAATTTTGGAGGGTTTGTCTCACCCGTTTCTATTAATCCCGGAAATTGGACCCGTTCCTACTCCAAGTCTGGTTATATCGATCCCCTCCCTCCTCGTAGCAACCTTGATATCTTGCTATCCAATACTGTCACGAAGATTCTTTTCAGCGACATTTCAGATTTCGGGAAACACGTAGCGACAGGCGTTGAATTCGCGAGCTCTGCTAATGCTGAGAGAAATGTCGTGAAGGTGAAGAAAGAAGTGATCCTTGCTGGTGGTGCCCTTGGAAGTCCTCGTATCCTGTTATTGAGCGGTGTAGGCCCGAAGGATGTACTTGAGGCCGTTGGCATACCGCTGGTATCGGAGCTTCCAGGTGTCGGTCAACATCTACAGGATCATTTGGTAGGATTGTCTCTGCATCGTTTCTACTGCGTAATCACGTCACATTTCTCCAAGTCTGCTCCTGTGGTTTGGAAATCACAGGTCGAGACCGCGGGGGATCTGCACGCCGTAGGCACCAATCTTTCGGTGCGTATTTTATATTTACTTTTATAACACAGGTCTGGCCTTACAATTTAGAACCAGGCGATAGTCAAGTCCTTTATCAACTCAGCTACTGCGTATGTCAACATTAGCGTGCTTATGGACCGCAGCTCCGAGTTCCAGAGCCAGATCCGAGATGCTCTGCAAATATCTGCAGGAACACTAGTGCCGAGCCAGTACCAGCAAGTGGTCGAGGGCTACAAGGCGATTTACGAGGAGACCCAAACTTTCCTTGCTAGCGGACTGGGTCAGGTCGAGTTACTACTCAGTATCAATTCCCCAGGAGCAATTGCTATCCAGGTGGCGCTGCAGCATCCTTATAGGTTCAAAATCCTCTTCGTGATGAACCGCATGAGTGGCTAAAAATGTGTTGCAGCCAAGGGCACGTCTATATCAACTCCTCTTCCGCGTTTGATGCCGTTGTCATCGATCCCCAGTATTTTTCGCATTTCGCGGGTGAGTCCGTCGATCCTCTGTGCTATGCGGGAAGAATATCAGCCTGATTTACCCCAATCAGATGTCGTCTTGCTGCGAGAGGGCGTCAAGCTTGCGCGAAGGCTCGGACAGACGGCTCCACTAAGCAACACCTCACTGGGTAGCGAGATATTTCCGGGACCTGGAGTCGCTACCGATGAGGAAATTGACGGCTGGCTTGCGAAAGTGGCTTCGACCGAGTATCATCCTATCGCGACCTGTGCGATGATGCCAGAGTCGAGAGGCGGTGTCGTTGACGCGAAGCTCAAGGTGTACGGCCTAGGTAAGACGCCGAGAAGAACCTCAACGAGTCGCAATTTAATAGGCTTACGTCTCATGGTAGCCAATGTTCGGGTTGTCGATGCTTCTGTATTTCCGATCGCGTTTTCGGCCCATGTAAGCTCTTCCTTTCGCATGTATACTCTTTGGATTGGATTAAATTGCAATATTGAAGCCTGGAGCTCCAACCTATGGATTGGCAGAAGCGGCTGCCGATATCATCAAGGCGTCCTATCGCAGAACGAAGACCCCTCCGAACAATACGATTTCCAGCAATCAACCCACCCGGACAGCGAGCGCGATTAGGAGTCGAGTATCGCTGTCTTTGTATACTTGCGCTGTTTGGACTGCATTTGTCGCCATGACTATCTGCTGATCATGAGGTAGTGATGCGGTAGAAGTCTTCGCGACTGAATAGTAGGGCATGATTTACCGAAATTCGGGTGATAATCGAATTCGGCCTGAGTTAAGGGTAAACTTGTCAGACAATTTCTCATAGAGGACAATCTTGCATGAATCGTTTCTGGATGTCGTTGATTGGTATATTGAGGCCCCTGAAGTTCCAATCTCGTCCGTGTGGCTTTCGTGTGGCAATGGGACATGACATGGACAGCCCAATGACAGCCGTTTAAATGACGGACATATCAGGTTTTGTGTATGCAGCAGATGAAGTATAAAATTAAATGTCAAATGACACCGTCTGGTTCACTGAAAGTTCCAACAAATGCAAGCGATTAACGACTCGAGTCTCAGGTTTTCTTTGGCTTCACCTGAGTTACTTGCGTAACGTAGTCGGCTGTCAATACAATTCCATTCCATTCGGTGATTCTGAATTTCACAAACGACCCAAAGGTTATCAAAGTTGAATGTCACGAGCGAGGACAATGAACCAAACTGGATATGATAGCGAGGAGCAGGTGATAGGCTGGGTGCCGCGGAAGACGCAGTAAAGGAGAGACAAGAATATAGGTAATGAGCAACAGCGATAGATCGAATTGGATGACATAGTGGCGGACGATGGGCCAGCCGCCGTCGAAAGCAATAGGTAGACAAAGTTACAACTTGTTACAACAAATCGAATGCCAGGATGAAAGAAACGTCACAGTACATTAATATTCGGGCTTCTTGAAGGTTTTGAGCAGAAGCGAACTACAGACGACAGAAATAGACCTTCAAGAAATATTGACACGGAAAACTTCGAGTTACTAATCAGGGTACTCACGACAAAGCCATTGCCAACGATGCCCACACAGGACTAAGGCGGGTATGGTGGACGGGATAGAGGACGCCCGCCGCAATGGGTAAAGCTATCATGTTATATATGATTGCCCAAACCTGTAGATTGCCGGAGGTGAGTATTCAACGACAAAGCCACAAACCACAAGTTCATCTTACAAAGTTGAATTTGACTCTGTTGATAATCCGCCGAGATAGTTCGCGGAGGGTCAACAGACTTCGGAGGTCGGAAGATAAGAGCACGAAGCTCGCGCTGGAGAGGGCAACATCGCCTGCAAAAGCAACAGTAAGCAATGCTCCAGATGAGGAAATGTTGTCACTCACTGCCAGATCCAATCGCGATCCCGATATCAGCCGTAGCCAATGCCTGCGAGAGAATGTAAGCGTGAGCGGGTTGTAGTCTCAAATTGGAAAATCGTACAGGAGCGTCATTAATTCCATCCCCAACCATGGCTACGATGGTACGACCGCGGGGTCTCTTACTCCGTAGCCAGGGCCATTTGGATTGAACCAATCTCTTGCGCCCGTCCTTTTGGAGTTTCTCGATGCACTGAGCCTGAAAGGTCCACGTTATTACAGATATCACCCCTTCGAGGTCTAATCTTACCTTTTCATGAGGGAGGACTCCAGCGATAACATTGCTCGCAGAGATCCCGACGGAGGCTGCGACTGTAGCGGCCGTAGTGTAGTTATCACCGGACAAAAGCCACGTATGGATTCCATGTCGGTGGAGGGCCGATATCACGGCTGGTGCTTCGAGTCGAACAGAGTCCGTGATGGCAAACGCAGCTATTTCAGAAAATGCAACATCGTCCTCTCGCTTCACTGCCATCAGCACGATACTTTTCCCTTCGAGCTTCCAGTTCTCGACATGCGTTGAGGATTCCTTGGAAAGAACGACGCCATGCTCCTCCATCCAACGTTCGTTTCCCAAGACGGCTGTGCATTGCAGACGCGGAAAAACAGCTTTTACACCCCTTCCTGGGGTCTCCTCCAAATGCGAACCGGTTTGCTGGGTGGCATCCCGGCAGAACTCTTGAATGGCGTTCGCAAGGGGATGCGTAGAAACCGACTCTAATTCTCGGGCAATCCCTAAGATCACCGATCGAGGCCAAGAAGAGGATGGGATCTCGACATCCGTAACCCTCGGCCCACCTTCGGTCAAAGTACCCGTCTTGTCGAAAACAACGAGGTCGAGCTCCGCCATCTCCTGAAAGGCTTCTCCACCGCCGCGGGCGAGAATTCCGAATTTGGCCGCAAGTCCTGAACCAACGAGCAAAGCTGTCGGTGCGGCCAAACTAATACCGCAAGGGCAGGCTACGACGAAGACAGCAATTGCAAATTCTAGCGACCATAGAGCTGGGGAAGGTTCTAGGTCAATGATAGTTCAATGTCAAGTTGATAGGAATCTTACGCCACCCTCCGGACTCGATATCAACATAATTTGCAGGAATCATATTGGTTGTGCATAAACACAACCAGACGACCCAGGTAATAATGGCCAATAGGGTGATTATTGGTACGAAATGGCCTGTTATTTGGTCTGCGATCCGTTCAATAGGAGCTCTCCGAGCTTGCGCGTCTCTGACAACTTGAACAATTTGATCCAGCCTAGAAAAAAAATGATCAGATATGAAAAGAAAGGAGGGCGTCGCGACACACATAGTCTGTTTGCCAATAGTAGCCACCTTGAGATGCAAAACTGGCCCTTTATTGATCGTCCCCACAAAGACCATTTCGCCGGGAAATTTTTTTATGAGGCGCGATTCACCAGTCAGTGAACTTTCATCAAGGACGCCCTCTTGATCCGGCATTATGGTTCCATCGGCAGGCGGGCTTGACCCTGTCGGGACTCTGACAATATCTCCGA
>Ga0307516_10003513_pt1 | contig 20060 bp, 19 predicted proteins | sample 19_EM_MG_FD_203310 | JGI IMG/M metagenome (GOLD analysis project Ga0307516, IMG submission 203310) | Populus trichocarpa ectomycorrhiza microbial communities from riparian zone in the Pacific Northwest, United States - 19_EM | ecosystem: Host-associated > Plants > Roots > Unclassified | place...
CGCGTTGTCGGCGAGCTGTTCGATCAGCGCCTCAATCCCTATTTCGCAAAGCTCGCGCATTATTTCGAGAACCCTGAGACCTGGCAGACCGCGCTCGCCGAGCACCAGGCGATCCGCGCCGCTATCGCCGCGCGCGATCCCGACGCGGCTGGAGCTGCGATGCGCAAGCATCTGGCGCGCTCGCAGGAACGGTTCGCGCAAAACTTCGGGGCTGAGGCGAACGCCGTATTGCGAGGTTCGATCAGCAGCGGCTGAACCAGCCATGCACCCCGATTCGGCTCGTGTCCGAAATTGATCAACAAACAAGATCCCAACGGAGGTAACGACATGTTCAAGAAGACGATGATTGTGCTCGCTGCATCGGCAGCGGTGCTGCTGGCGGCGACCAGCGCCGGCTCGGCGCAGACCAAACTGAAATGGGCTCACGTCTACGAAACATCCGAGCCCTTCCACACCGCCTCCGTCTGGGCCGCGCAGGAGATCGGCAAGCGCACCAATGGACGCTATCAGGTCGACGTCTATCCGGCGTCGCAGCTCGGCAAGGAAGCCGACATCAACCAGGGCCTCTCGCTCGGCTCCGTCGACATCATCATTTCCGGCTCGAGCTTCGCGGCGAAGAGCTATCCGCCGATCGGCGTGACCTATTATCCCTACACCTTCCGCGACGCGGACCATCTTCTGGCCTATACCAAGAGCGACATCTTCAAGGAGCTCACCAAGGGCTATGAGGACAAGACCGGCCACCACATCGCGGCGGTGACCTATTACGGTGTGCGCCAGACCTCGTCGAACCGTCCGATCAAGACCTGCGCCGACATGAAGGGGCTCAAGATGCGGGTGCCGGACGTTCCGGCCTACCTCGCGATGCCGCGCGCCTGCGGCGCCAACACCGCCCCGATTGCGTTTGCGGAAGTCTATCTTGCGCTGCAGAACGGCACGGTGGAAGCGCAGGAAAATCCGCTCACCACCATCGAGGCGAAGAAGTTCTACGAGGTGCAGAAACATATCGTGCTGACCGGCCACATCGTCGATCACCTCAATACCGTGGTTGCCGGCGCGCTCTGGAAGAAGCTCTCCGAAGAGGACCGCAAGATCTTCACCGACGTGGCCCAGGAAGCCGCGGCGAAGGCGACGGCCGAGGTCAAGGAGCGGGAGGCCAAGCTGGTCGCTTTCTTCAAGGAGAAGGGCCTGACCGTGACCGAGGTCGACAAGAACGAATTCCGCGACGCGGTGATGAAGAATGTGAGCTTCGAGAGCTTCGACTACCGCAAGTCCGACTGGGATCGCATCCAGGCGGTGAAATGACCAAAGGCCTTCCGCTCTCCCAGCCCCGACTTCGGCGAGGAGAGCGCGAATGCAAGGCCGCAGTTTCAACGCCAAGCTTCGGAAAGAAACCACATGTCGACGGCTGAAATCCACAAGACCATTACGGCGGATGAGATCGCTCATACCTTCGAGGAAGAGACGCCCAAGGCCGCCGATCTCAGCCAATATGCGCCTGAGGACTGGCTGACGCTGGCGATCTTCTGGATCATGGCGCTGTGCGTGTTCCTGCAATTCTTCACGCGCTATGTCCTCAACGACAGCTACGCCTGGACCGAGGAGATCGCGACCTACTGCCTGATCGGCGTGGTCTTCCTCGGCGCCGCGATGTGCGTGCGCCTGTCGCGACACATTCAGGTCGACCTGGTCTATCGCTACCTGCCGCATTGGCCCGGGCGCGTGTTGTCGACCGCGATCGACCTGATCCGGATCGCCTTCTTCGGCTACGCGATCAAGCTGGTCTGGGTCTTCATCCAGGTCGTCGCCGACGAGCGGATGACGACGATCAAGTTTCCCAAGGGCTTCGTCTATTACGCCGTGCTGCTCGGGTTCATTCTGATGTTCGCGCGAAGCGTGCAGATCGCGGTCGAGAACTGGCGGCGCGGCTATTCGATCCTGGAGCGCCCCGGCGCATTCGACGGTACGGAAGGTTAAGGCAATGTTGCTCTTGCTTGGGGCTTTTCTGATCCTGATGCTGCTCGGCCTTCCGGTCGCGCTCGCGATGGCGACCTCGTCACTGCTGTACATCCTCGTCACCGGCATCACGCCCGACGTGACCCTGGCGCAACGCATGATCGCCGGCGTCGAGAGCTTTCCGCTGCTGGCCGTGCCTTTCTTCATCCTGGCCGGCAATCTCATGAACATTGCTGGCGTCACCGGGCGGATCTACCGCTTCGCGGTCGCGCTGGTGGGGTGGATGCGCGGCGGCCTCGGCCACGTCAACATCATCGGCTCGGTGATCTTTTCGGGCATGTCGGGCACCGCGATCGCGGATGCAGCGGGTCTCGGCACCATCGAGATCAAGGCGATGCAGGATCACGGTTATTCCACGGAGTTCTCCGTCGGCGTGACCGCGGCCTCGGCCACGCTGGGGCCGATCATCCCGCCGTCGTTGCCGTTCGTGATCTATGGCATGATGGCGAACGTCTCGATCGGGGCGCTGTTTCTCGGCGGCGTCATCCCCGGCGCGGTCATGACCTTGTTCATGATGGCCACCGTGGCCTATTACGCCCACAAGAACGGCTGGGGCAGCGACTCGCCGTTCTCCTGGCCGCAATTGGGATCCGCGGTGCTCGAGGTCGCGATCGTCCTCAGCTTTCCGCTGGCGATCTGGTTGCTGACGGTCGCCGGCCTTTCGGTCAATCTGGCGGTCGGGCTCGGGCTCGCGGTGCTGCTGGCGATCGACTGGTACTTCGATTTTTCCGCGGTGATGGCGCTTATGGCGCCGGTGATCCTGATCGGCGGCATGACGCTCGGCTGGTTCACGCCGACGGAAGCCGCGGTCGCGGCGGTGATCTGGTCGCTGTTCCTGGGACTGGTGCGCTACCGGAGCATGACCTTGCAGACGGTCGCCAAGGCAACCTTCGACACCATCGAAACCACGGCGTCCGTACTGTTCATCGTCACCGCGGCCTCGATCTTCGCGTGGCTCTTGACGGTGTCGCAGGCAGCTCAAACCCTGAGCGACGCGATGCTGGGCTTCACCCATAACAAGTGGGTGTTCCTGCTGCTCGCCAATATCCTGATCCTGTTCGTCGGCTGCTTCATCGACACCATCGCGGCGATTACCATCCTGGTGCCGATCCTGCTGCCGATCGTGCTCAAGCTCGGCATCGATCCGATCCATTTCGGCCTGATCGTCACGCTCAATCTGATGATCGGCCTGTTGCACCCGCCGCTCGGTATGGTGCTGTTCGTGCTCGCCCGCGTCGCCAAACTCTCGGTCGAGCGCACGACGATGGCGATCCTGCCCTGGCTGGTGCCGCTGTTCCTGGCACTCGCTGCCATTACCTACATCCCCGAGCTGACGCTCTTCCTGCCGAAATACATGGGACTCGTGAAATGACATCGATGGCTTTGGCCGCAACACTGTTCGGCCCCGAAGATCTGCGCATGGTGGAGCGGCCGCTCGACCCGCTTGGCGACGGCATGGTGCGGATCCGGTTCGGCGCGGGAGGAATCTGCGGCTCCGACATGCATTATTACCGGCATGCCCGGACCGGCGATTTCGTCGTGACGTCGCCGCTCGTGCTTGGCCACGAGATCGCCGGCGAGGTCATTGAGATCGCCGGCCACGCGCCCGGATTGACAGTCGGCGACCGGGTGGCCGTCAACCCGTCACGCTGGTGCGGCCACTGCCGAGCCTGCCGCGAGAACCGGCCGAACCTGTGCGAGAACATCTTCTTCATGGGGTCGGCCTCGAAGACACCGCATATGCAGGGCGGCTTCGCCACCATCTTCGATGCCGTTCCCGCGCAATGCGTGAAGATTCCCGATCACGTGTCGTACCAGGCAGCGGCACTCGCGGAGCCGCTTGCGGTCTGCCTGCACGCGGTCGCCCGTGCCGGCGATGTCAGCGGCAAGCGCGCGGTCGTGTTCGGCGCCGGTCCGATCGGCCTTTTGACCATGCTGGCGGCGCGTCGCGCCGGGATTGCCGAGGTCACGGTGGCCGACGTGGCCGTGGCGCCTCTCGCATTCGCAGACCGGCTCGGCGCCGACCATGTCGTCGATGTCTCAGGTGGCGATACCGCCCTGAGGGCGCACGGTGCCGCCCGCCCGTTCGATGTCGCGTTCGAAGTCTCGGGCACGGCCGCTGGTCTTGCCAGCGCTATCGGCGTCGTCAGGCGCGGTGGCGTCGTGGTCCAGATCGGCAATCTGCCGGGCAACCTGATCCTGGTGCCGGCGAATGCGGTCATGGCCAAGGAGATTGACTTGAGAGGTTCGTTCCGCTTCGGGTTCGAATTTGCCACCGCGGTCGAACTGATCTCCGACGGCAGCATTGACGTGCTGGCGCTGGTGACCGCGGAGCGGCCGCTGGCTGTGGCGCCCGACGCCGTGAGGCTGGCGCTCGATCGCTCGCAGAGCGTCAAGGTCGTGCTGACGGCGCATTGATTGGAAGCAAGGGAGCTCGCGTGATGCTGCAGGGATGGCGATGGTACGGGCCCAATGATCCCGTATCGCTGGATGATATTCGTCAGGCCGGTGCGACCGATGTCGTGACCGCGCTGCATCAGGTGCCGATCGGCGAGGCCTGGACGCGCGCTGCCGTCGAGGAGCGCAAGGCGATCATCGAGAACGGACCGCCCGGCCGGACACAGCTGACATGGTCGGTGGTGGAATCGATTCCGGTACCCGATGATGTCAAGCGGCTCGGCGGCGGGGCGACCCGCTCGATCGAAGCGTGGATCGCGAGCCTCGAGGCGGTGGCGGCGGCGGGCATCAAGATCATCTGCTACAATTTCATGCCGGTGGTCGACTGGTGCCGCACCGATCTCGAATGGGAACTGCCGAACGGCGCTCGCGCGTTGCGCTTCGATCAAGACCGCTTCGCCGCTTTCGATCTGCACATTCTTGAGCGGCCCGGCGCCGTCGCCGACTATTCGCCGGCCGCGCAGGCGCGGGCGAAGGCCGTCTTTGACGCTATGGGCCAGGCCGATATCGACTATATGGTGATGGCGATTGCCAGCGCCTTGCCCGGTTCGACCACCGATCCGCTCTCGATTCCGCAGTTCCGCGGCCGGCTCGAACAATACCGCGGCATCACCTCCCAAGTGCTGCGCCAGCACCTGATCGAGTTTCTGGCCCGCGTCGCGCCGGTCGCCGAAGCGCGCGGCGTGACCCTGACACTGCACCCCGACGATCCGCCGCGCTCGCTGTTCGGCCTGCCGCGAATAGCATCCACCGCAGAGGATTATCAGGCGCTGTTCGATGCGGTGCCGTCGAAGGCGAACGGAATCTGCCTGTGCACCGGCTCGCTCGGCGTGCGCGCGGAGAACGATCTTCCCGCCATGGCGCGGCGTTTCGCGCCCCGCATCGGCTTTGCCCATTTGCGCGCGACTAGGCGGCTGGCCGACGGCCTGTCCTTCTTCGAGGCCGATCACCTCGACGGCGACGTCGACATGATCGCAGTCCTGAAGGCGCTGCTCGCGGAAAACCATCGGCGCGCGACCGGCGACAAGATCGTATTCCGGCCTGATCATGGCCATCGCATGCTCGACGATCTCGCCGAGACCAAGCGCACCAATCCCGGCTACACCGCGATTGGCAGGTTGCGCGGCCTGGCCGAATTGCGTGGTGCCATCCGTGCCATCGAACATGCGGGCTGATCGTCGGCGTCAAATCACCTTCGTGTTCGAGGCTGGCATCTCCGCGACGGTCGGCGCGTTGCCCCGCGGTTTCAACGTCCATGGATGAAAGTTAATTTTGCTGACGTAAGCTTAATCAGGAGAACAGGCTCTTGTAACGTGCGATCCCCAATTTTGAGACATCGCCACTCTCAAGATCGGAGATCCCCATATGAATGATCCACTGAGCAATCCCAATCACACACCACGGAAAATCCTGCGGTCGCGGCGCCTCGCGCTGCTCGCGTCCGTCGCCGGGCTGAGCATTGCGATCCTAGGTCTCGGACCACTCGACCACGCGCTGAGCTCGAATTGGACCTCCGCCGCGCAGGCGACGGAAGCGGCTCAAGCGCCTCAAGCGCCTTCGGGCTTCGCCGATCTCGTCAGCAAGGTCAAGCCGGCCGTCATCTCGGTTCGCGTCAAGATCGATGACGATGGCAGCAATGGCATGGTGACGGAGCGACGCGGCGAGAATGATTCGGATCAGTCCGATTTGCCTGAACAATTCTTCCAGCAATTCGGTTTCCGTGGGCCGAACGGGATGCCGCGTCAGCATCACGTGATCACGGGCGAAGGCTCGGGCTTTTTCATCTCGGCGGATGGCTATGCGGTCACCAACAATCATGTGGTCGATCATGCCAATTCGGTGCAGGTTACTGCTGACGATGGCACGATCTACACCGCCAAAGTGGTCGGGACCGATTCGAAGACCGATCTGGCGCTGATCAAGGTGGATGGCAAGACTGACTTTCCCTACGTCAAATTCGCCGATCAGATGCCGCGCATCGGCGATTGGGTGGTCGCGGTCGGCAATCCGTTCGGCCTCGGCGGAACAGTGACCGCTGGCATCGTGTCGGCGCGCGGCCGCGACATCGGCGCGGGTCCCTATGATGACTACGTTCAGATCGATGCCCCCATCAACAAGGGCAATTCCGGCGGCCCGGCGTTCGACATGAACGGCAATGTGATCGGGGTGAACACCGCGATATTCTCGCCCTCGGGCGGCTCCGTCGGCATCGGCTTCGACATTCCAGCCGCCACGGCGAAACTCGTCGTCAACCAGCTCAAGGACAAGGGCACCATCACTCGCGGCTGGCTCGGCGTGCAGGTGCAGGCGGTCACGCCCGAGATCGCCGACAGCATCGGCCTGAAACAGGCACGCGGCGCGATGGTTGACAATCCGCAAGCCGGCAGTCCGGCGGCGAAGGCCGGTATCGAGGCGGGTGACGTCATCACCGCGGTCAACGACACGCAGGTCAAGGATTCCCGCGATCTGGCGCGCACCATCAGCATGATGGCCCCCGGGACCTCGGTGAAGCTCGACGTGCTCCATAAGGGACAGTCGAAGACCTTGACCGTGGCTATCGGCGAGATGCCGAATGATCGCCAGACCAATGCGGGCGCCGAGCGCCAACTGAACGCGCCAGCCGGCACGCCGCATCTCGGTCTCAGCCTGGCCCCCGCGGGCGAGGTCGACGGCGCCGGCCAAAAGGGTGTCGTGGTGACGGCCGTCGATCCCCGAGGGCCCGCCGCCGAGCTTGGCATTCAAACCGGCGACGTAATCCTCAACGTCGGCGGCAAGGCCGTTGCCAATGTCGGCGACGTCAGGTCTGCCATCGCAGACGCCACCGCGAACGGGAAGCACAGCGTGCTTCTGCAGCTGAAAAGTGCCGATGCGACGAAGTTTGTCGCGGTGCCGCTGGCAAAAGGCTAGTCTGGGGTTGACGAACTGGGAGAGGGGCCGGACCTGAGGTCCGGCCTTTTCCATGAAACAGTGCCGCGAGCGGGTGACGCCACCTCGGGGCAGCTGCGGAGGAGGCACGAGGATGCTGGAGAACTACAGCGGCGCGACGCGGATCTATGTCATCCTGGGCGATCCGATCGCGCAGGTGAAGGCGCCCGCCGGGCTCACCCGCGAGTTCGAGCGGCGCGGCCGGGATGCGATCGTCGTGCCGCTGCAGATCGCGCCGGCCGATATCGGAGCGGGGTTCGCGGCGCTGTCGCGTGCCGCCAATGTCGACGGATTGATCGCGACGATCCCGCATAAATTTGCGCTTGTTGCCCACTGCGCGACGTTGTCGGACCGCGCGCGATTCCTCGGTGTGGCCAACGTAGCGCGCCGCAACACCGACGGAAGCTGGCATGGCGACATGCTCGACGGGGAGGGATTTGCCGATGGCATCGCCGCGGCCGGCTGCCGGTTCGAGGGTCGGCGCGCGCTGCTGATCGGCGCCGGCGGTGCGGGAAGCGCCATCGCGCTTGCCTTGCTCGAGCGTGGCGTGGCGACGCTCGCCGTTCACGATAGCGATCCGGCGCGACGCGATGTGCTGATCGGCAAGCTTGCGGTGAAATTCGGCGACCGTGTGCGGCCGGGCTCCGAGGATCCGGCAGATGCCGACATCCTTGTCAATGCGACGCCCCGCGGCATGGCGTCGGATGATCCGATGCCGGCGAATGTGTCAAAACTCGCTGCCGAGACTTTTGTCGGGGACGTCATCACGATCCCGGAAGTGACGCCGCTGCTTCGGGTCGCCCGCGCGCGGGGCTGCCTCACCCAGACCGGCGTCGGCATGTTCATGAACGCGCTCGGCCGGATGGCGGAGTTTTTTTAAGGGCAGCGCCTGGGTCGGGCGCTAACTGGGAAACAAACCCCTCCGCCCGGCGCGGCCGGGTAAAACAAAGCATTCGTTTTCGGCTGAACATTGAAACTTCCATCCATTGTTTCGCGCGGCCGCTCTTGCAACATAAGACGCCGTTGAAACCGCGCCGGAACAACGCGATGTCGACCGAAAAATACGATGCCTATGGTGAGGCATTGCCGGAAGCCTCGGCTCGCCGGAGCGAAGCCAGATCCGCTGCCGTGCTGCTGAGCCGCGTCGGTCAGGTCGTGTTCTGGCTGCTTGTCATCACGATCGTTGCGGCCCGGATCATCTATTATCCGTCCAGTCCCGCGATTGATGTCGGCAGCGCAAGAGACCTGCCGCAATCTGTGGCGCGATAGATATCCAGGCCAGTCATCCGGCCAAAGCCCAGCGATCCAGCAGCATCTTCTCGAAGGCGCGGGCTGCGGGCATCGCGACTCGGCCGGGCAAGGTCAGCTGCCACAGGGTGCGTTCGATCTTCATGCCGCCGAGATCGAGCACCTTCAGCCGGCCCAGCCGCACCTGGTCTTCGACGGTGACGACCGAGACGATCGAAACGCCGAGGCCTGCGGCGACGACCTGCTTGATCGCCGCGGTGCTGCCGATTTCGAGCGTCCGGAGCGGTTCGATGCCGTGCGCCGCCAGCGCCTGCGCCACCACTTCGCGAGAGCCCGAGCCCGGTTCGCGCACGATCAGGACTTCGTTTTCGAGTCCTTTCGGATCAATGGGTTCGCTGGCCATCGCGAAGGCGTGATCTGGCGCCACAATGAGTTTCATCACATCGGTGCGCCACGGTTCGGCGACGAGGTTCTTGTCGTCGACCGGGCCTTCCACCAGTCCGATGTCGATCTCATGCTCGACCATCTTCTCGGCGATGTCGCGGGTGTTGGCGCTGATCAGATGGAGGTCGACGCCCGGATAGGCCCGATGAAACGCGCCGAGGTAGCGGGGGATCATGTAGGTCGCGATCGTGGTGCTCGCGCCGATCCGCAAGGACCCGTTGTGCAGTCCGCGCAGGGCCGACAATTCTTCCTCAGCCGCGCGCTCGACGGCGAAAAGCGCGTCCGCGCGGCGCGACAACGCGAGCCCCTCCGGGGTCGGCACGACGCCTTTTGGCGAGCGATTGAGCAGCCGGCAACCGACCTGAAGCTCGAAATCGCGCACGCCCTTCGATATCGCGGGTTGGCTGATATTGAGGATGTCGGCAGCCTTCGAAAAGCTTCCGCAGCGAACGACGGTTGCGAACATGCGGAGCAGATGAAGGTTGAGGGACATAACCTCGCTCTATTGGGTTATCTGGAATTGATATTTTCTATTTTAGCCGACTTAGCGCATATTTTCTTCTCTTTGAAGGATGTCGCGTGCCGAATCGGGTCGATTCTCCCGGTATTTCCGGGCTCTCGTGCAGGGTGATCGCCAAGGCTGTCCCGTTGGCCTGCGGCGTCGCGCTCTGCGCCGCCGTGACGCTCGCAGCGGTGACGATCCAGGCTGTCGAGGAGAGGCTTGCCGGTCATCCCTATGTCGAGGCCATCGTGATCGCAATCCTGCTTGGCACCGCGATTCGAACGATCTGGCAGCCGGGTCAGCGATGGCAAGCCGGCATTGCCTTCAGCGCGAAGCAGTTGCTGGAGATCGCCGTGGCCTTGCTCGGGGCTTCGCTGGCCTTCGCGGCGGTCGCTGCATCCGGTCTTTGGCTGCTCGGCACCATCCTCGGAATCGTGATTCTCACGCTCGCGGTCTCTTTCGGCATCAGCCGGTCGCTGGGCTTGCCGGTCCGGATGTCGATCCTGATCGCCTGTGGTAATTCAATCTGCGGCAACTCGGCCATTGCCGCGGTGGCGCCGGTGATCGGAGCCAGCACCGACGACGTGGCGTCGTCGATCTCCTTCACGGCGGTACTGGGCGTCGTCGTGGTTCTGGGGTTGCCGCTGCTGATCCCCTTGCTGCATCTTTCGGGCGCGCAATATGGCGTGCTGGCCGGCATGACGGTCTATGCCGTTCCGCAGGTGCTGGCGGCGACGGTGCCGGCGGGGCTCGTGAGCACGCAGATCGGCACGCTGGTCAAACTGGTGCGGGTGATGATGCTCGGCCCGGTGGTCGCCTGCATCGCGGTGTCCGCTCGCGGACTTCGCAACGACCGCGCGCCGGGTGGCTCCCGGGCGCAGACCTTCTTCAAGACCGTGCCATGGTTCATCGTCGCCTTCTTTGCGCTGGCAACGCTGCGTTCGCTCTCCGTATTGCCTGACGCTGCCGTTGTCCCGTTGCGCAGCGCGGCGAGCATTCTGACCGTCATGTCGATGGCGGCGCTTGGCCTTGGCGTCGACCTGCGCGTGATCGGTCGTGTCGGCGGCAGGGTGACCGCGGCGGTGACGCTGTCGTTGTTGTTTCTTTTTGCCGTCAGCCTTTGTATCGTCAAGTATATCGCCATCGTCTGAGACGATCCGCCGGGGGCATCGCGGCCGTCGGTGCAACATTGGTACCTTGATGAGTCCCGTTCTACGCGACTGGCTTGGTGATCTCGGGGCCGCGGCCGCGTTTCTGACGCGCCTGCCTGTGCCCCAGGGTGATGCGCCTCCCAATCTTGCGCGCGCCTATCGTGCATTTCCGCTGGTCGGCGCCGTGATCGGCGCGGCGATCGGTGCGGTCGATCTGTTGCTGCTGCGGGTTGGACTGCCGGCCATCGCCGCCGCGGCGATGGCGCTGGGGGCCGGTGCGCTCTTGACCGGGGCGCTGCACGATGACGGGCTGGCCGATGTCGCTGACGGCTTCGGCGGCGGCATCGACAAGGCCGCGAAGCTCGCGGTGATGCATGACAGCCGGCTCGGCACCTATGGTGTCCTCGTCATTGTCACCGCGTTCGTGGCCAAGGTCGGGGCGCTCTCCGTGCTGCCGCGCGGGGACGTCATCCTCGCGCTGATAGCGACCCATGCGTTGGCGCGGGCACCATTGGCGGTGATGGCGGCGACGATGCCCTATGCGCGCGAAGGACTGGCCGCGTCCGTCGGACGGCCGGACCCGTCCAAAGCCTTCGCAGCCGCCCTGGTGGCCGCGGCCATCGCATTCCTTGCGCTGCCGGCAGGCATGGCCATGACAGCGATCATCGTCACCGCCGCTGGCGCGACGTGTTTCGCCGTCTTGGCGCAGCGGCAGGTCGGCGGACAGACCGGCGATGTTCTCGGCGCTGCCGAGCAGGTCTGTGAGGTCGCCGTTCTGCTGACGCTGGCCGCTCGCTTTGCGCAGGCCTAGCCCGTGACACGCGTGACCCGGTTCTGGCTGATCCGGCACGCGCCAGTCGCTGGGCCGCATGGTGTCATCCACGATATCGATGCTCCGGCCGATCTCGGCGACATTGCCGCCTTGTCGCGGTTGCGATCGCTGCTTCCGAAGACGCATGTGGCGATCTCGAGCCCCGCGCGTCGTGCCCACGACACGGCGGAAGCGCTTGGGCTTGTCGCGGGTCCCGATTCCGCGTTCGGCGAACAGGATTTCGGTCGCTGGACCGGTCGCACGCACGAGGATATCCGACGGGATTCTGAAGCGGCCTATGATGATTTCTGGCACGCCCCCGCGACCAATCGCCCGCCTGAAGGCGAATGCTTCGTCGAGCAGATCGCGCGGGTGAGGGGCGGGATCGCGGCGCTGCCCGCAGGCGATGTCATCGTCGTCGCTCATGCCGGCACGATTCGCGCCGCTCTGGCGGTCGCGCTCGAGATACCGCCGGACAAGGCGCTGAGTTTCGTGATCGATCTCTTGTCGCTGACACGGCTCGATCGCCTCGACAATGGCTGGCGCGTGGTCGCGGTCAACCGGATTTGAATCACGACGCGCTATTTCAGCCGCATCGGCAATCCCGCGACGACGAATTCGACCTCGTCGGCGACGCGGGCGATCATCTGGTTCAGGAGGCCCGCCGCGTCACGAAAGGCGCGCGCCAGTGCATTGTCCGGGACGATGCCGAGCCCGACTTCGTTGGTGACCAATACCACCGGGCTTTTCTGGCGGAGAAGCGCGTCGGCAAGCGTTGTGGCCTCCTGCGAGCAGTCCCTATTCGCATGCGTCAGGTTGGACAGCCACAGCGTCAGGCAATCGACCAACCGGGCGCCGGCGCCATCGGTGGCGTCGAGGGCTTCGACCAGCGCCAGTGGGGCTTCGCGCTCGATCCAGTCGTTGCCGCGCCGCGCCCGGTGCCGCGCAATGCGCTCGTGCATTTCTCCATCGAGCGCTTCGGCGGTCGCGATATAGATGGGCTGGCCCGGAAAGCTCCGCGCGCGGAATTCCGCTCGGAGGCTCTTGCCCGATCGTGCACCTCCCGTGATGAGGATGATGGTCATGTCGGCCTCCGGTCCGAACCGCACAGTTACAATCGATCAATGGTTGATAACTATTTTATATTCACCCAGTGATTTCGCGAGGCTTCATTGTGAATGTCAAATCCAAAACTACACCAGAAGGGAATATTTGCTGGTGTCCTTTTGGTTCTAAGGTTGGCGAACGAACCGCCGCGATGGATGCGAATGTTTGAACCGGGACACAAGGCGATGACAAGGCAAATCCGCACTTGCGCCGGACCCGCATTCTTGCGCATCAGGACGTCGTGATCACGGGAGAGACTGTGTGGCCTTCGTAGGTGCGATGGCGGTGGCGATGGCGGTGGACGCCCTGGCGGGGTGGCCAGCCCCCTTGTTCGCGCGCATCGGTCACCCCTTGACCTGGCTCGGCGCGCTGATCAACGCCCTGGACGCGCGCTGGAACCGGACGACGGATGCGCCGATGGTGCGGCGGGTGGCTGGGCTCGCGGCTGCCCTTCTTGTGATCGGGCTGGCAGGCGGACTTGGCTGGGTGCTGCAAGCCTCGTTTCCCACGGGCTGGAGCCGCACGGTCCTGATCGGTATCGTCGCGTGGCCCTTCGTCGCGTTGCGATCGCTGCATGATCATGTGGCCGCGGTCTCTGCTCCACTGCAGGCCGGCGATCTTGCGGGGGCGCGCGTCGCAGTTAGCCAGATCGTCGGGCGCGATCCCGCAACCTTGGATGAGGCCGGCATTGCCCGCGCGGCCATCGAAAGCCTTGCCGAGAACACGTCCGACGGCGTCATGGCGCCGCTGTTCTGGGGCGCGCTGTTCGGTCTGCCCGGCATCATCGGCTACAAGGCGATCAATACGCTTGATTCCATGATCGGCCACCGTACCTTGCGGCATGAGGCATTCGGCTGGGCCAGCGCGCGCATCGATGATCTCGTCAATCTCGTGCCGGCGCGTCTGACCGGATTGCTGTTCGTGCTGCTTGCGCCGCGCCGCTCCGAGGCGATGGCCTGCATGCTCCGGGATGCGCGGCGCCACCGTTCGATCAACGCCGGCTGGCCGGAAGCGGCGATGGCCGGCGCGCTCAGCGTGCGGCTGAGCGGACCGCGGGTCTATCACGGCGGCATGGCCGATGAGCCCTGGCTGAACGGGGCCGCCCGCGATCCACTTGCGGCCGATATCGTTGGCGGGGTGACGATCTATGTGCGCGCGATGACGGTGCTGGCCGGATGTCTCGCCTTCCTGGCCTTTTTTTAATTGGGATTACGGATGTTGGAACATGGCGGCAATCTCGATCTGGCCTTGCAACGCTTCGGCGGGCGGCTGGACGACTGGATCGACCTGTCGACCGGCATCAACCGGCAACCCTATCCGCTGCCGAAGCTGGAACCGCGGCACTGGAGCGCGCTGCCTTCCCGTAGCGAGATCGAAGCCCTTCATGAGGCGGCACGGCACGCCTATGGCACGCGCGCGCCGATCATCGCGCTCGCAGGCGCGCAGGCGGCAATCCAGTTGCTGCCGCGCCTGTCGTCGCCGGGACGGGCGCGGATTGTCGCGCCGAGCTATAACGAGTACGCGGCCGTCTTGCGCGCCGCGGGCTGGGACGTGGCCGAGGTCGCTGATCTCGCCGCGCTCGCCGGCGCCGATCTCGCCATCGTGGTCAATCCCAACAATCCCGACGGCCAGCGCCACGATCCAGCCGAGTTGCTGGCGCTCTCGTCTCGCGTCGGCCGTCTTGTGGTCGATGAAAGCTTTGCTGACCCGGCGCCCGAGCTGTCGCTCGCGCGGGAGGCGGGACGACCGGGATTGCTGATCCTGCGTTCGTTCGGAAAGTTTTACGGGCTTGCCGGCGTCAGGCTGGGCTTTGCGCTCGGCAGCGAGGCGGATGTCTCTGCACTGGCTGCGCTGGCAGGTCCATGGCCGGTCTCGGGCGTTGCCATCGCCATCGGACGGTCCGCGCTGCTCGACCGAGATTGGGCCGCCGCAACATCGGCGCGTCTGGCGGGTGAAGCCCAACGGCTCGACGGCCTCATTCAGGCGCATGGCTGGACGCTGGTCGGGGGAACACCGCTGTTCCGGCTCTATGACGCCGGCGACGCTATGGCCGCGCGGGCGCGCCTCGCCACTGCGCGGATCTGGTCGCGCATGTTCGCGGGGCGACCGGGCTGGCTGCGCCTTGGCCTACCCGGCGACGAGACCGAATGGGCGCGTCTCGCCGCTGCGCTAACGCGCTGAGCGCATGTTCGCGCACTCAGCGCGCCAGCGCCAGCAGCCCTTCGACGTCCAGATGTGCTTCGATATGATCGGCCAGCGCATCAAGCGTCTGGTCGACACGGGCGCCGTAGGACTGGTCTGAGCCGGCGATTCCGAGCCGGTCGAGATAGGCACGCCGGAATCCGTCCGAGGTGAACAGGCCATGCAGATAGGTGCCGTGTACGCGGCCATCGCCGGCAACAGCGCCTTCCGGTGCGCCGTCGACGAACGCGAACGGGCGGGCGCGGTCCGGTCCGTCGGTCTGGCCGATATGGATTTCGTAGGCGCTCACGCTCTCGCCGCTCGCGGCATGAACCGCGTCGACGCGGGTGAGGCTCTTCTGCGCCGTCATCACGGTCGTCACCTCCAGCAGTCCAAGTCCCGGCGTGTCTCCCGCCGCTCCCTCGATCCCATCGGGATCGGCGACGCTGCGGCCGAGCATCTGATAGCCGCCGCACAGGCCAAGCACGTGTCCGCCGCGGCGATGATGCGCAAGAAGGTCAATGTCCCAGCCCTGCGCGCGCAGGAAAGCGAGGTCGCCGCGGGTCGACTTCGAGCCGGGAATGATGACGAGCGTCGCATCGCCGGGGATCGCTTCGCCGGGCCGGATCATCACGAGATCGATCTCGGGTTCCAGCTTGAGCGGATCGAGGTCGTCGAAATTCGCGATTCTGGATAATGCCAGGCAGACGATCTTGCGGCGGCCGGGCTTGCGAGCATCGCTAAGGCCCAGGGCATCTTCCGCCGGCAGTTCACGGGCGCGCGCGAAGTAGGGCAGGACGCCGAAGCCGCGCCAGGCGGTGCGGGCTTCGATCAACTTGTAGCCGTCGTCGAACAGCGTGGGATCGCCGCGGAATTTGTTGATGATGAAGCCTCTGATCATCGCGGCATCATCGGGATCGAGCACGCACCTGATGCCGACCAACTGTGCGATGACGCCGCCGCGATCAATGTCGCCGACGAGAACGACCGGTACGTCAGCCTTTCGCGCGAACCCCATATTGGCGATGTCGGCGGCGCGTAAATTCACCTCGGCGGGGCTGCCGGCACCCTCGACCAGAACCAGGTCGGCGCGCGCCTTGAGCCGCTCGAAACTTTCCAGCACCGGCGCCATCAGCGACGGCTTCATCTTGGCATAGTCGCGCGCGCGCAAGGTCGCGACGCGGCGGCCCTGCACGATGATCTGGGCACCGACATCGGTCTCCGGTTTCAGCAGTACCGGATTCATGTCGGTATGCGGCTCGGCTTTCGCGGCCTGCGCCTGCAAGGCCTGGGCGCGGCCGATCTCGCCGCCGTCGACGGTGACGGCGGCGTTGTTCGACATGTTCTGCGGCTTGAAGGGCAGCACGCGCAGGCCGCGCCGGGTGGCGGCGCGCGCGAGGCCAGCGACGATGAGCGACTTGCCCACGTCCGAACCCGCTCCCTGGATCATCAGCGCGCGCGCCATCGGATTCTGTTTGAGCATGATCTTTCTCCGAAAACCGGTTCCCACTTTTCGGGATCATGCTCGCGCTAGAATTCGACGCCGGGCTGGGCCTTGATGCCGGACCGGAACGGATGCTTCACCAAGGTCATCTCGGTGACGAGGTCGGCGACATCGATCAACTCCTGCTTGGCGTTGCGGCCGGTGAGCACGACATGGGTCTGCGGCGGCTTCGACGTCGTCAGGAATTCAACGACCTCGGCGATGTCCAGATAGTCATAGCGCAGCGCGATGTTGATCTCGTCGAGCACGACCATCCGAAGACTATCGTCTGATATCAGCTCCTTGGCTTTGGCCCAGCCAGCCTGGGCGGCCGCGATATCGCGGGCGCGATCCTGCGTTTCCCAGGTGAAGCCTTCGCCCATGGCGTGGAACTGGCACAACTCCCCGAAATGCCCGGTCAGCAGCCTGCGTTCGCCGGTGTCCCAGGCGCCCTTGATGAACTGCACGACGGCGCAGGGAAAGCCATGCGCGACACAGCGCACGATCATGCCGAAGGCGGAGGATGATTTTCCCTTGCCCGCGCCGGTGTGCACGATGATGAGGCCCTTTTCCCCGCTCTTGGTCGCCATCATGCGGTCGCGCGCGGCCTTCTTCTTGGCCATCTTGTTGGCATGACGCGCATCGAGCGACGCGCCGGGAACCTCAGTCTGGTCGTCCTCGGCCACATCATGTTCCGACGTCATGTGGGCGCTCCTTTGGCTTGACAAGTTCCAGGCTTGGGCAAATGGTGGCCCTGCGTTGGTTCCTGTACGACAGGCTAAGAGGGAATGCGATAGGGCAAGAGCCTTCACATCTTGAGCCCGAAACGCAGCCGCCCCCGCGACCGTGACCGGAGAGATCCTCACAGCCACTGACCTTAACGGTCGGGAAGGCGGGGATCGGAGGGGAAACCCTGCTCCGCAAGCCGGGAGACCTGCCAGCGCGAGAGTTGAAACCGGCGGACGGGGTGTTCCGCGACGGGGAACGAACCTTGTTCGCAGGGTTCGTTGACCTCATCGCCTCCCGCAACGATCCGTGCAAGGACCCGAGGAGAACGATGAGCGTCACGCTTCACGTCTGCATCACCTGTCGCGCCGGCCAAACGCTGGGCGAGGACGAGACGCCGCCGGGCGCTCGCCTGCATGCCGCGATCCTCGAGGCCGGCGCGCCGGCGAGTGTCAACGTCGTTGCGGTCGAGTGCCTGTCCGCCTGCAGCCAGGGTTGCTCGGTCGCGCTCAGCGCGCCGGGACGCTGGTCCTATGTCTATGGCCGTCTCTCGGAGGTCAACGCACAGGACATCGTGTCTGGGGCCGCCGCCTATGCCGCGTCGCCCGACGGCATTGTGCCGTGGCGCACGCGCCCCGAGATCTTCCGCAAGCAATCGCTCGCCCGCATTCCACCGATCGCCATGCTGCCGGAGGCCGCCGAATGACCTCGCTTGCAAAAATTCCGGTGACCGTCATCACCGGCTTTCTCGGCTCCGGCAAGACCACGCTGATCCGGCATCTCCTCACCAACGCCAACGGCAGGAAGCTTGCCGTGCTGGTCAACGAGTTCGGCAGCGAGGGTGTCGACGGCGAGATCCTGAAGTCCTGCGCCGACGCCAACTGTCCGGAGGAGAATATCGTCGAGCTCGCCAACGGCTGCATCTGCTGCACCGTGGCCGACGATTTCATTCCGACCATCGAAAAATTGCTGTCGCGACGCGTGAGGCCCGATCACATCCTGATCGAGACCTCGGGGCTGGCGCTGCCGAAACCGCTGTTGAAGGCGTTCGACTGGCCGGAGATCCGCTCGCGCATCACCGTCGACGGCGTGATTGCGCTGGCCGATGCCGAGGCCGTGGCGGCCGGCCGCTTCGCGCCCGATCCGGTCGCCGTCGAAGCCCAGCGCGCGGCGGATGCCAGTCTTGATCACGAGACGCCGCTGTCGGAAGTGTTCGAAGACCAGATCTGTTGCGCCGATATCGTGCTGCTGACCAAGGCCGATCTTGCCGGCGAGGACGGATTGCAGGCGGCGCGGGCGGTCATTGCGGCCGAGATGCCGCGCTCCGTTCCGATGCTGCCGGTCACCGATGGCGCGATCGATCCGCGGCTGATTCTCGGTCTCGGAGCGTCCGCCGAGGACGATCTCGCCGCGCGCCCCTCGCATCATGACGGCGCGGAGGAGCATGAGCATGATGATTTCGCCTCCGTCGTCATCGAGCTTCCGGAGGTGAGCGATATCGACGCGCTGGTGGGTTCGATCAAGCGGCTCGCGCGCGAGCAGAACATCCTGCGCGCGAAAGGCTATCTCGCAGTGGCGGGCAAGCCGATGCGCCTGCTGCTGCAGTCGGTCGGCGAGCGGGTGCGACACCAGTTCGATCAACCCTGGGGGACGCGGCCGAGGCGATCGCGTTTGGTTCTGATTGGCGAACACGCCGATATCGATGAGATGGCGATCAGGGCGGGACTCGGTCTCTGAGAGGTTGGCCATCTGGAGACTCGGCATCTGAGGATTTTTCGATTCGATGCACATCGTCTTTCGCGAGAGTCATGGGCTGGAGGAGACCGCGACACCAGTCGATCTCGGTCAGGATCCGGCCGACCTCGTGATGCTCTCATTCTCCGACAGCGATCTCGCGGCGTTCGCGGCCGGCTGGCGTCGCGGCCGTACCAGCCTGCCGTCGCTCCGGCTTGCCAACCTCGGAAGCCTTCGTCATCCGCTCTCGGTCGATACCTATATCGAGCGGACGCTGGCGCAGGCGCGCGGCGTGCTGGTGCGCCTGATCGGCGGCGAATCCTACTGGTCCTATGGTCTCGCGGCGCTGCATCAGCTCGCGCAACAGCGCGGCATCGCACTCGCCGTGCTGCCGGCCGACGGGCGCGACGATGCGCGCCTCGATGCGCTCTCGACCTTGCCGGTCTCGACGCTGCGGCGTCTGAAGAGTCTCTGCGACAAGGGCGGCGCGACGGCGGCGCAGGCGGCGATCGCCCAGCTGGCGCTGGCCGCAGGCCTCTATGCGGGGCCCGTCATCGGCGAAATCGAAGTCCCCGACATGGGCTTCTATGATCCGGCGCGGGGCGTGCTGACGACATTGCCGCCTGCGGATGGACGCTCCCTTGCGCTAGTCAGCTTCTATCGCTCCTATCTGACCGCGGCCGATACCGGCCCCGTCGACGCGCTGATCACAGCGCTGCGCAACAGGGGTTTCGACGCCTATGGCACGTTCGTGCCATCGCTCAAAGCGCCCGGCGTAGCGGATTGGCTGAAGGCGCATCTCGCGGACAGGTCCGCGGCCGCGATCGTCAACGCCACCGCCTTCTCGGCGACCGGCGATGACGGCACCACGCCTTTCGACACTGCGTCCTGTCCGGTGTTCCAGGTGGCGTTGTCGACCGCAAGCCGAGCCGACTGGGCGGGCTCGCTGCGCGGCCTGTCGCCATCAGACCTGGCGATGCATGTGGTGTTGCCGGAGGTCGATGGCCGGCTGCTGGCCGGCGTCGTCAGCTTCAAATCGGCCGGCGAGCGCGATCCCGATCTGCAGTTTGCGCACTGGTCGCATCGTGCGGATGATGAGCGCGTCAGGGCTGTGGTGGAACGCATCGCGCGCTGGCACGCGCTCGCGACCAAGCCGACACCGGACAAGCGGCTCGCCATCGTGCTGTCGAGCTATCCCGGCCGGCCGCACCAGATCGCGCATGCGGTTGGCCTCGATGCGCTTGCGTCCGTCGAAGCCTTGCTGCCCGAACTTGG
>Ga0307516_10003514_pt1 | contig 20056 bp, 22 predicted proteins | sample 19_EM_MG_FD_203310 | JGI IMG/M metagenome (GOLD analysis project Ga0307516, IMG submission 203310) | Populus trichocarpa ectomycorrhiza microbial communities from riparian zone in the Pacific Northwest, United States - 19_EM | ecosystem: Host-associated > Plants > Roots > Unclassified | place...
GAGGGATTTGCGCGCCACGACGACCAGGGGATGAGTTGTCGGTGTAGCCATGCAGAAGCCGGATGACGATGGCTGGGTGGGGGGGAGGAACGGGTGAGGTATCCCGTGTTCACCGCCCAGCCAACATTCAGGATGAACGAAGTTTGTTGCCATTGCGAGCTGGTCCCAGTGAAAAGTTTGAGCGTTGAAGCTTGAAGAACGAAACCTTCGGGAACTCGAAGTCGAGATATTGTCATTCGCTGCCCCGAAAACGCTCTCAAATCCAGTGAGAGATAGAACGCGATGATAACTCAATACAAATAAATCAAATCAAACCAGTTACAAAGTTTCCATGCCCCTTGGCTGGCCGTTTTCAATTCCGTCCGAAGAAACGCGAGTTCCGTTTCTGTTCCTCCCCCTCCGACTTGTTTCCACCCCCTTGGCATGCGGTGACTGTGAACAGAGCGACGTCAGAAACGGCCATCCGAAGAACAGAGGGCGAAGCTTACCTTCACTCCAATCCCCGTTAGAGCTATGGTTCGGCGTCGAGTTCGTCCACCACTTGGGTTGCCACACGTAACTGGGTAATGTACAATGTTAGCGACAGTTCGGCCGAAGTCCCCAACCGTCCTCGGTGATTGCATGGGACTCACCCATCATAAGAAACCTGTTGACCAGTCGTGTAGGATTTCCCCGACACGTATGCCGGCGCCGAGCAAGCCGGGAACGTGAAGCCCTCCCCGCCTGATGCTCGGAGCGCATTCTTGATCCCCTGGTCGTACCTTCCATTCGCTACACCGAGTGAAAACCCATGATCAGCTCCATCTCCGCCAAAGGTGTAAAAATGGGCGCAAGCGAGACACTCCCGCCACTTCACGAGTCAGCACACAAATAAACGGATTTTCTCACCATAGGCTTGTGATGCGTCCCACAACATCACCCCGCCGAAAGACGGGTAACTCTGCCGCATCTTTACGGCGATCGAGCTCAGTGTCGCGATTGGCACGTATCCTCCACCGGCAGCCCCGGTCGCACCAGGTGCACCGATGTAGACCTTGACGTTCTTGTTGGGGCTGACGTTACGTGCCCAGTAATCCCTGGAACATTCACGATCGTCGGGATTAGTGTTCCCTGGTATCGCGATGCCGGGCGGGAGTGACACCCGTGTGTACGTACCAGATACCGAAGTTCCAGTTCTGCCGAGACCGAGCGTCATTAAATTCGTCGTACTCCGCGACACAGAGGACACACCTGCGCAGAATTAAAGTTCTGCAGACCGCAAGGATTGTTATCTGTGTCGGGCCTCCGTCAGCTGAGACACGCAAACAGATGGAAAAAGCCTCGGAGTTGCACTAACAGAACTGAACGTAGATCGCATCGAACGAGGCCGCGTTTAAAACCGCCCCGAGGGCTGAGTCCGGGTACACGCATTGTGGGGCGGCCGTGATGTAGTACCTACGAGGGGTACCAAGGCAGGCGTCAGCCGCGAAGAATTGAAGTGGCGGTAGATGTATCAGGGGTCCCATCGGTCATAGCGGAACGAAGAACGCGTTCCACGGCGACCCAATCGCCACGGGTGAGGTGCGACCCGCCCGCGGGTCAAAAATGAATCTGTTGAGAGGGTTACAACTCACGTCTTACTTGCACCGCCTGCAAGCTCCCGGATCCGATTAACGAAAGCCACATAAGATGTCGACGCCCCGGATTCGATATCCAAGTCGACCCTGTCAACATTTTGTCAGGTCGTGATCGCCGAGGTGCAGCACTTCAAACATCCCCATGCCCGAGGGGCCACTCTGAGTGAGGGAAGGTAGGAACCCCAGGGAATGGGGAAACAAAATACGACCAGTCGGTATACCGTGAACTCACCCATCCAGAACAGCGTCTCCGAACGGTCTCGTGCTCGAAGTTCCCCCAAGGAATAGATTCCAAATCGTATCCGCGAAAGAACGCGCCTGATCGTCCCCAGTGAACGATACGGACCCCGTGGCTCCACCCAAACTGAGCGTAACCACTTTCCCTTTCGCCTGACAAGTTTTGATATCCCCCGCGATCTTTCCACAATCCAACAAAGCCGTCCCCGGGAATACCTTGTCGTCTACAGTGTTGCAGGTCTGTGCACCGGATTCGGATTAGCCTCGGAGTGTGGGTCGGGTGTGTGGTGGCATAAGGTTTTGGTTGTTCCGAAAAACGAAAAAGCAACGTTGTGGGGCGGTTGGTGGGCAAAAGACTCAAGGCGCCCATACGGCCGACCCCCACATCGAAAGTGTGGAGAGTAAACTTACGTTGGCAAGATTAATCTCCGGCATTCCGCCAGTGGCTGAAACAGCCAAAACGGTGTCAGCGTGGTTTCGTTTCTACTATTCGAAGAAATCGAAGGATTCGAGGACTCACAAAAGAACTTATTCAGGAAAGCGATCGGAAAAACGTCAATGGCGTCGTCCTGCAAGGAAACGGAGTTTCATGTAGGTACGGTGAGCAAGAGAGAATATGAAGTAGGTCAGAATGGGGCTCTCCGTTTCCTCAGACGGTGTGCGGAGAATCGACTCACCTGGCAGTAGTACGAGATTGTTTTTTGATAATTCGGTATGTCGTCACCGTTGGATGCTCCGTGAGAGTTCTGACCCCAGTACCTAGATCCCAAAATCTCGACGTCAGCCTCGTTGATCATCCGGTTCGTGTTTTCCCGGCAGAGGTTAAATGTCAACAAAACCGAATAAACGAAAAACGAAAAACAACACAAAACCATGCAAAGGTCCTCCCAAGGGGGGGGGGCGTTGAAGACATCGTTTCGGTCATGGATACGAGGAGGCGTAGGGAGCTAAAGGTGGAATAGAGGGAACTCACACTGCGACCTGGAAACAATCCAAGGTATGCGTGCAGAAGCAGGAGCCACGATCCCCGCCGATCGGACAGAAGCGATCGTCGAAGTGGTGTGTTTGGGACGGTGTCATTGAATTGGTTAGTATTGATGGTGAAGAATGGAGCAGTCAGTGCCACCGACCATGACGGTACGGGTGGCGCTGTGTTTGCGCGGGGGGAAAGGCGGCACTTACACTGTCATACCGAGAGTTGTCGAACCCGACGGCCCCCAGGACGAGCACGGACAAGACAACGAAGAGGCCACCGAAACGCATCGAATCCAAACAAGCGAGGGGAGATCGCAGGGTCAAGGCGTGAAGAGAGAATCCTTCCTAGGGTTCGCTGAGGAGAGAAACCAGTCTCTTGGGGGGTTTTGCATCGCTATTTAACCACCCGCAAGCAAGAACACCCGGGTGCATTCCTAGGCCCACAAGGCGCACCACGGTGCACCCGGAACACACCCATAATGGAACAACTCGGTCGTTACGGTCACCAGAGGAGAGAAGGGGGGAGGATTTTGAACCACTACCATACGCGTGCTGCCAACCTACGGCAATCGCCGGTGAGTGTGGTCGCACGCTACTCTTAACAAACTGGGCCTCTACAACAGCAAAATCCATCAGCAGAAATTGACGAGATAACGCAGAGGCTCCTCAACTTCCCGAAGTCGCATTGACTCAAACCCCTGCTTCTTGGGCCTCACGAGCCCCCAAATCCACGTGAGGCGATAGACCCAGGACCTCTCACAAGGGGATTCACGAGATACGCGAGGCTCAAACAAAACGCCCGAACCAAAACAAAGTTCTTCCACGGCGCGGGCGAGATAGAGATCGTGTGCACAGACACCCGTTCCCGTCGCTCGAGGAATATGTTCGAGAGTGATAGATGTGGTAGAGGGATAGACCTAGCAATGGGCTGGGTGGGATACCATGCGGAATGACGTCGAGAATGGATGGGTCCCGCATGGGGAGAACGACGAGGTGACCACCCGCGTGGGTGCATCAAACCGATTGGAAACTTTCGACGGTTACAAAAGAAAGGTTAGACACTCCCATACGGTCAAGGCGGTATAAGAATGGTCTCGTGCATTACAAGAATCTACAACAAATAGAGGCAGTCAGTGGTCCCTCTGTACATCAAACACCTGAGCCATCGCTGCTGTTCCCATCCATTATTACAGCGTTTCTCACAGGTTCTAGGGTGGACAAGTAGGTCGGCGATTGCACATGGTGAGATCAACGTGATGGGTGAACCATACGCACCGAAGTACGGGTGACTCTGAGCTTCGCGAGCCGTGAGGCGCTCTTGGTGATCATAGCGTAGAAGTTTGTCTAAGAAGTCGATGGCCTCGTTCGAGATATACCGCTGGTTCTCAGATGTAATAAACCTCGTCCACGGCCGTTTAGCGTAGCTGTGGCAGGTAGAGCGTCAGTGGCTCGACGAACGGAGAGAGCAACGAAGCGTACTTTCCGAGGAGATCGTCGTACTGAGCGTCAAGGGGTATGTCGTACTTTTCCAGGTACTGATAAAGTCCCTCTGTGCCCAAAACCTTCGTGATCTTCACCAGTTGGTCGTAGTTATCGTGCCCATGGAAGAAAGGCTCTTTACGGAAGATCTGTATACCAACGAAGTGAGTCTGGGCACGGAAGATATTACGGGGGTAGGTTCAGCGGGGTGGTATTCACCATCGAGGCGAACATGCATCCATAGCTCCACATGTCCAAGCTATAATCGTACTCCTGGAAATCCACCAGAAGTTCCGGACCCTTGAAGTAACGGGAAGCCACCCGCACGTTGTATTCCGTTTGCGGGTGGTAAAACTCGGCTAGACCCCAGTCGATGAGCCGCAGCTGGAAACGAACAGAGCGCGTGGATAGTAAGGTGATCAGCAGGCTACGTGCGCCTTGGTGCAAATCGCTACCTTTCTCCTCTCGTGGTCAATCATCACGTTATGTGGCTTGACGTCTCTGTGCATGATCCCTTTAGAGTGACAATAGTCCAAAGCCTTTTGGGCCGCCGGGTCAACGGTACGTCCCCAGCAGCACAAGGTGAGAGGACGCACTTTCAGAAGCTCGAACATGTAAAATCGGACATCGTAATCGGTAAATCGAGGGTAAAGCACTTTGAAGTCGACGTTGTGGATGTATTCCGTGATCAGGCTCGGGATTTTGGAAGTCGGATCGCGAACCACGTCCAGCAGGGCCACGATATTCGGACCCCCGGCCAGGTTCTGAAGGATTTTGATTTCCCGCTTGATCTTCTTCTTCTTGACGGGTTTGAGGACTTTGATGATACACTTTTCGTCGTTGACGATGTGAACACCCTCGAAGACCTTGCGATCGGGATTGTTGGCATGAGGGCGTGTTTCTGGGGTTAGAAGATCGTCAAGGGTGGCGCTCACCTCTGAATACTTTCCCCGCCCTACTTTCCGGACAATCTCGTAGTGGTCCTGGGACCCCCACTGGACCTGCAGATTGTCTTCGAAGGCGACATCAGAAGCGGGAGGGGCGAGTGGACAAGAGGTATTAGAACCGCACCGTATTCGTGCCAGGAAGGGCCGAGCTTCGCATTGACATCGACATAGACCCTCGCGACGGACTTTGTCGATGTTCTGCCCATCGGGGAGGAATTGACAACGCTGGCAGTGGTGGTCGACAAAAGAGGATGCTAGGAACGTTGGACGACCAATCAAATCAGCGATAGCCACCAAACTGGCGATGCCGCGCTCTCCCACATCCAAGTCGTCGACATACACACCCCCGCACTGGCCAAAGCATATCAGATATCTCAACGCTCAACAATACCACTCCTCAGTCAAGAAGGACGTCCTTGAAATAATCAGAGGACCACAGCCCCCAGGTTCTCGTCAACCTCTAAAACCCCAGCCACCTCGTGTGGTCATCCGTCGGATTACTGAGCCGTCCGACCATCCAGCAAGTGTATTTCGCGTATATAAAAATCAGGAAAACGACCAACTCAACCAACGGTATCTACCCTCCAAGCAGGCTGCGGGACAGTTCGGATTATTTGCGGCGAAAAAGATCCCGCCACGAACGCATTTGCTGGATTATCTCGGCGAAGTTCACTGCAACGACAGGCCGTCGTCTGACTACGATTTGTCATTGTATCGCACCCCGGATGGTTCGGTCAGCGTTGGGGTCGACGCTTCTGTAATGGGAAACGAAGGACGATTCGTGAACGATTACCGGGGCATACGGTCAAGACCCAACGCGCAATTTGAGGAAACACGCGCCAGGGAAGGGGAACTTAGAATGAGCATCTGGACGGCCGGTGAAGCAATCAAAAAGGGTGAAGAAATACTGGTGAGCGAGTTGGCGCATCGGGTAAACTGTTCCTGACTGGTGTATCCGCAGGTGAGTTACGGCAAGTCGTGGTGGAGCCATCGACGACCACAAGAGCCGCCGCAGTCGTCAGCACAATCGTCGTGAATATCGCATGTTGTGGGATGTAGAGCGTCGAATCTGTTGACGGAGGTTACATAGTGAAAGGAACGGAAGCAGCGGATTTGCCGGGATGAGGCGGAACACAAACAAGACCAAACACCGGAGAGACTTGTCGTCAGGCTAACGTTAAAACTCTCCGGTTCTCTGCTCTGTACCCCTGCTCGTATTCTCTCCTCTTGCTTCGTTTTTAATCGTGTTCTGGGCGGAATGGCCGGACTGGCTACCTCTGCGAGCATATCATCCTTCATTACCTGGAGTACTTGTTCCAGCCACCGCTCCCTGAATGGCCTGCGGACACTCACAACTTACACCGGAGCGCGTAGAAGCAATCTCCCAAACCGCAGGTTACTAGACAAGGCCGCGACCGTCACGGGCCCCTCCCAAATCCCCAGAGTACGCTCCTCCGTTTCACGTGTTTCTCTGTCATCACTTCGCTGACCCTGAAACACCTCTATTGGAAACCAGCGACACTTTCATGCTTCAACACCCGCGTCGGCGCCGGGGGACCCGTATCAAGTTCTGGGCGTGAAAAAGGATGCGACTGCAGCCGAGATAAAGAAAACTTATTTCTCCGTACGTCTGGCATCACAGGTGCTAAGTTTACACGCGCGGATGCCTCTGAAACGCCAGACAGCTCGCTCGTAAATTTCATCCAGATACAAATCCTGACAAGAACGCGAGGGAAAAATTTCAGGAGATACAAGAAGCATACGAAGTACGTGTAACGGTCTATTGCCAATCCCTGCCTGTTCCGACTAAATCGCGCACACCCCCAATGATAGATCCTCAAGGACGACAAGAAGCGAGCCACGTACGACCAATATGGACCTACGTCGCAGCAGCCTGGGTTTGATCCCGATGCATTCGGCCGGAACCCCTTCGGGGGTGGTTTCCCCGGCTTTGCGGGAGGAGGCTTCAATCCGTTCTTTGATGCGTCCGGGGGTTCCCAGGAGAATATATTCGAACACCTGTTTGGAAGCGGCTTCGCTGGCGGTACTCGTGCACGCTCCCATAATGCAAAAGGATCAGATCTCGAAGCCACCATCGGGATTTCCTTCATGGACGCGTGCAAGGGCGCCAAGAAGACGATCGAGGTGACCCCGGTCGTCGATTGTTCGCCGTGTACGGGTACTGGGCTGAAGTCCGGAATCAAACGAACGAGGTGTTCCGCCTGCAACGGAACTGGCACGAGGACATTCGTCGTTGACAACGGTTTCCGAATGGCAAGCACTTGTCAAGTTTGCCGAGGCGTGGGCACGATAGTTCCCCAAGGGGGAAATTGCGCGAGTTGCGATGGCCTGGGAAAAGTGCGACAGCGAAAATCTGTAGTAGTCAATATACCGGCAGGTACGAATCAACTATTGTCTACCCCATTCAGTTCATTAAGCAAACCGTGTTGCAGGTGTCGAAGACGGCATGGGGATCCGCGTTTCCGGAGCCGGGGATTCGCCTATCTCTGGCAACGGCCAGCCCGGTGATTTGGTCGTTCGGGTTCGGGTTGCGGCCTCGAAACTCTTCAGGCGGCAAGGGATTAACCTTTATCACGATGCGCGGATCCCGTTACATACAGCGCTTCTTGGGGGGAGGGTTCGCGTACCCACGCTCGATGGAGAGGTCGATGTGAGGGTACCCGGGGGGACTCAGCAGGGTGAAGAAATGATCCTCAAGAACCATGGCCTGAACCGAGTAATGGGTCACGAGAAGGGTGACCTTTTTGTCACGTTCGGCATCCAATTACCGAGGTGGGTGCACGCCAAGCGCTAACTGTATACGGCTCCTGTACTGAACCTGTGGCAACCCAACAGATCTCTTACGGCGCGTCAACGGGAAATTCTGCAACAATATGCGGATGATGTGGAAGGGCGAACCTCGGGCGATGCTGGATCAAAGGCCACCCCCCACGGGGCTGCGGAAGAACCGAAAGGAACGACTGGTCGTCGACCGAATGCAAAGGCTGATGAAAACGGTACGGTTTATTCCTCATCCCCATCACCGCCGCCCCAAGAGGGAGGCTGGGCGGAACGATCATGGAAAAAAATAAGGGGGCTCACTGGGTTCTAATTTATTTTTGCACGCTGATTACGGCCGCCACTGGGCGATGTTCTAGACCAAGCCACCGAACACGAGGAAGGGACGGGCGACAAAGGATCAGAGGATCTGGAGAAAGGGAAACGAAGGGCGACTGCTTGAAGTCAGAACATCCATTTCGTTTCTGACGAGGAACCCACCGCGGTCAGATACTGTATTCACCAAATAGTCTCTACATCACTTATTCATTATCCACAATGCGGTAGACTTAGAGCATATTTAATATTCTCTCCATTCTGCCTGGCGCCGGGATGATTGGGAACCCCACGCGCCTGTGGATGAGATGAAGACCCGAAGCTGATCTTGTGGTGTGGATATGGCGGCTGACCAAGTCGAACCCCCGACCGGGGTTGGGGTTGGAACGAGGGGGCACGCCAACACGGGGGTACGTAACGCGAACCCATGCGGTTCGGAACGGGTGCTAGGTCGGACACGGTCCATTGCATATGGAAGTGAACAAACACTCACTGACCCACTCATTTCCTACCGACTCTCCAGATCTGACACGGTACTTTACTTGATACGGTACTGCCGTCAATACAACCGATCCCCGATGTGTGCTTGGAGAACCAATTTCTCACATCGAGGCAATCGGAAGATCCAGATGCAAAAAAAAAAGACCGAAAATCAGACGCGACGGTCGCCTCTTCACGATTAGGTAGTAGACAAACTGGCGCCACTCGTCAGGGGAATCGCACTCCTCGTGCTCGTTAGGTGAGCACAACCGTAGTACATCGACTCTATCGGGTGGGGTGCGGATCGGACGGCTCGGGCGGATAGCCGCGCTCAGTTTCATATGCAAACCGCTGAAGATCAGACGCAGGCTGTTTTCTTTTCCTCCACCTGCGTCAAAAGTTCGAGATTTTTTTGCGGTCGGAATCCGTGCGACGTTTTCTTAGAATCCCGTTTTGTATCCCATCGCCCTTCCGTCCTGATCGAACCCACTGCGCAATCGAACCGTCATTTTTTGACGTCAAGGTCGTTGAGGAATGCATTTCCCACCCGGTCTTTTCGCCATCATTCTCCCCAACAGAACAGGGTGGAAACTTTCGCTGTTGCTCCCGACGGCCCCTCGATTGGTCGAATCGCTTTTTGAGGCCCTCCAACTCTAGGAGAATACGATCACTCCCATATCAAATGCAACCCTCGTTCCTACGCCCAGCCTCGGATTTCTTTCGGGTGCTGAAGTGATTGTCAGTTATGGACATCAACCGACTGAACTGGCGACCTTCCTGTGTTCTGGCTATTTTTTTCCGGCTAGCGTCCGTTCTGGTACACAACGGGTGGTATAAAACTCGTCCAAAATGTGAGGCTCTTCTGCACCCCAATCCACTGTCCTTTGGCCTCTTACAGCTCTGGTACGCCTCGCCCATATCTCCGCGACATGCACAAAACATTTTGCAATTCGCCGGTCGGCAACGGTCTCGGCGACTCTGGCAATGGAGCCTTGAACGATCCTCGATCGACCATCACTGCCGCGGACTCTGTGCTAAAGTCCACCGTCCTAAAGCCTACAATTCCGGATTCAGAGACACTCTCCGAATCTCTCAAAAAGCCAAGGGAGCTTTGCAAGCCCTACCCTCTGCCCGTAGGATGCGAAGAGAAGCCTCCGCATCTGCCTTTCCGCCTCGTATTCTTCGCTCATGTTGGGTAGGAGCTAACTTACCTCCGGGATTGCGATCAATCACTAACGACGGCCAACCCTATTTCATAGCGCCGCCCTCGCACTCTTTCTGGCAACAACTGACTCCGTATGTATACAACAGTTTGTCCGAGCACCAACTCAAATTTCTGACTGCAATCTGGTTGCCATATGCAGACAATCTTATCCACGAGCCTGCCTACAATTGTCAGCGAATTAGGGGCCTCACAAGACCAATACACATGGGTGGCCGTGGCATATATGCTAACGCAGACGGCGTGTCAGCCACTCTACGGGAAGTTTTCTGATCTCATCGGTCGAAAGGTGGGCGAACACCCCAAAACCCTCCAAGATTCGCGTTTAAAACTACCGGCTTAGGTGGTGCTTTACACGAGCATGTTCATCTTTTGTATTGGCTCTCTTTTATGTGGGACATCTAAGGTGAGCCAAACTGCGTTACCCCGCGTTTAATTATGTATTGATTATCCTTTCACAGTCCATCACATGGCTGATCCTGTCAAGAGCGCTCAGTGGCGTTGGAGGTGGCGGGATTGTCGGCTCGGTGTGGACGATTACGTCAGAAATAGTGCCGGTGGACAAGCGAGCTCACTGGAGCCAAGCTCTTAGCGTTGAGTCTGGTCTGGTCTCACATACGAGCTTCGAAACTGAATATTCTTACCACAGCTCACCTGGGCGTCATCTGCTATCGCAGGCCCCCTGTTGGGTGGGGTGTTTAGTGGTGGGTAATCTTAATATCGAGTTGAACGGCGTGGGCTGACCACCTCCGCGAACAGACAACAGCGGTTCGATCTTCAACTGGAGGTGGTCGTGTATGTGCAGGTTCCAGCCGCTCGTAAAACCCTCAGTTCTGACCCACGATTCGGTCCTCAGTCTACGTGAACCTTCCGATCTGCTTGGTCGCGTTCGTCGTGTTGGTGATCTCTCTCCGGTCTGTCAACTTAGACAGGAGCTCTGACGATTCATGGCGCGAACTGACCGCAAAGTTCGACTTCGTTGGATTGTGGGTACTCCTATCACGTGCCATTTATCATCGGCCTGAGCGTCCCACAAGGTTCGCGTTTATGTCTGGTACAAGCTTCATCATAGTGGGTTTCTCGTTCGCGACCCTGAGTGGCTGTAAGTAGGCTTAGTTTTTCAGTGTACTGGATTTATTTAACCGTCCGGTACCCAGGGGCGGCGCCAACCACACTGAGTCTCATACTCGGTGGGGCGGTCCTTTTGGCTCTCGGAGCGGTTTACGAGGTTCGGACGTCCAGAGAGGCGTTGTTCCCACCACAATTGTTCAAAGACGTTTCATGTGGTACTGTGGTTTTCCCTTTTCACCAAATCCCGCGCTCATGAAAGGCACATATGCAGTCGCAATCCTCATCGTGGTGTTTTTACACAGTTTCTGTTTTGCAACGGGAACCTACTACATCGCTATTTACTTCCAGGTGAGATAATGATGAATCTAGACGTGGATCCGCCAAGATGTCGGACTGACATCTCGTCCGTTGTATTAGGCCGTGGATGGGATGTCCCCATTCGCCGCAGGGATGGCTTCCCTTCCCTATTCATTGGGGTCCACCCTCATATCCATTCCGGCTGCATGGTTCATGGGCTTCTGGCAAATCAAACGGGGAAACATGAGCAGCCAAAAGTGGATATCTTTCGTCGGTTTGATTATCGGTGCCGTGGGTTTCGGTGCGTCTATCAGCAAAATTCGCGCCCGATAGCGCTTTTTGACCCGGTGTTCCTGTCCCAACACACAGGTTTGATGATCACGCTAGACGCGCGGTCGAGTAGCTCCGTTCAACTCCTTTTCCCGCTTGTCTCGGGAATTGGTCTGGGCCTCCTCCTTCACGCCCCGTATCAGGTGTTTACGAGAGCCCTGCAATCGCGGGACATGGCCATCGGTACTAGCGCTTTTTTCCTCATGCGGTTTACGGGAGCGACAATTGGTCTAGTGAGTGCATTTTTTTCTGAACTAGAAGTCCCTTTCTCACAATTCAATACCCAGTCCCTGGCGAGCACGCTGTTCAATGTCAGATTAGATCAAACGCTCCCGTCAGAATACCTAGGAGACTCAAGTACCATTGACCTGGCTACCGTCCAGTTGATGACCCCACCAGAGTTACGAGACGAGGTTCTGGACGCCATTGCGCGTTCCATCCAGGTTTGTTTGTGTACGATGAAATAACCGCTGCGGCATTCTCACGATACGCCCATCTAGGCGATTTGGACGTTGTGCTCTCCGTTCCTTGGCGTCGCGGCTCTCGTGAGTCCCTCGCTCCTTATGCTGATGATGCGGCGGGCTCGTTTTGACGCATTTTGCAGCTTACGATATTGATGAAAACCACCTTTCCACAAGACAGTGGAAAAAATGAGACGGTTGAACGAACGCAGGCGCTGTCGAAAGAGAAGGGGGACCAGGAGTCCGACGTTTCGTCCCAGTGCTGAACGTTTTGCGATAAGATGACCCCGCGGACCTACCACCACGAAAAAAAAAGTGACTCGTAACTCCCAGAGGATTAATACCCCGATAGACTTAGAGCCTAGATGTATCACTCAGACCTGTACACACCTTATTCCGCGATTGTGGATTATTTTACCTAGAGCCGACTTGGGGTGAACGACCCGCAGATTGGAAGATCAGATACCCCGGTATCTGTCGAACAAAGCTGACCTTCATGGGACGAGAACAGGTAGGCCATAACGTCTGTCCACACGCCGCTCGGACATGGTGAGTAAGCGATCTTGACCCGATATTGAAAAACCGATGGTGCCGCCTGAGGCTCGGGACGACATCTACGGTTCGCGGTAGATTTGTTCCCCAGTTCGCTGGTAGAAAGAGGATAGGCTCCAGACGGCGTTCTACCAACGAGGAGGGGTTATCAGTCATCGAATCGCTCATCTCGCTCGCATATTACGCACTCCGATGGGGTTCTCTCAAGATGTAAATCGTTACACACTGCTTGATTAGGTTTACTATCATTCTCCTCGTGCCAGAGTCGTTCCCCGACTGGTCAGGTATTGAGCTGGAAGAGCACCAGGGGGATCTAGAGTCATCCCATACGCTTGGACACAACACCCCCAAGCGATTGGGAGCGATTCCACCATGCGTTTCCTTTTTCACGAACGCGCATCCGTTAAAATACCAGACCTATGGGAGCGCACCTATGCGTTCCCATGAATTGAATAAATCCGTGTTCGCTTCGGCACGCTTGGAGCTGAAGCGCTGACTGTCGGTACCGGGGTCGCTTCGAGTCTTGCTTCGTGCTCCAATCACTCCAAGCACTTTCGGTTTCGTGGAAGCTGACTCGGCATTTCCACGATGTCACATTCCACAGATAAAAGGCCATGGAGGCGAAGAGAAAAACCCCCGTCTTGAAGTTACTGATAAGGACTTGGCACGTGACCACGAGAACAATTTGGGGGGTGCTAGCCGAGGGGCCGGTGGCTGTGGTTATTGCCCACTCGCCTGGTCACACGATCCATTATCTCTTGCTCTCAAACCACCATTACCTCGGTCCATCGCCTCCAAACCTACCGAGCAAACATGATTATGCCCCAGCATAGGTCCAGCGTCTCTTCCAGCGTCTCCTCGCTCGGATCTACGGACTCCTTCAGGTCCAATTCAACCTCTTCTATCCCATTCACTGCCAACGAAGGGGAACTCGTCGCTCCAGTCGAGGGTCTACGCCATGTCGGGGACCGTCTTGAAGCTAGGTGAGATGACACTGATGAACCAACTCATGTTCCGTTTCTGCCGATGGGTAGCCCGTGGTGTCGTAGCTCGTATGTTGCGCGAACGGAATGGGGGTTCGGGTCGGTTGTCATATGGCCCCCGTCCCGATCATGGCACTCGAACTTACGCTTTCTTTCTCTTCCTTCTTTGCAGAAAGTACAAGTCTTCGTCCTTTGCTAGTAATCTCCTTCGCATTGTTACTTCAATGGGCGTCTCCACCTGGTGCAACCGCGCCATTTCGGCGGCCGACGTCAGAGTCACCAAGGTCTCGGGGGCATTAACCAACGCCGTATTCTTCGTTTCTTGCCCTTCTATCTCAGGAACCTCAACTCTTCTCCTTCGAGTCTACGGTCCATCATCCGGTAGTCTCATATCTCGTCCTCGCGAGCTAGAGATCCTTCATGTTTTGTCATCCAAGTACAAAATCGGACCGTTGATCTATGGAACATTCGATAATGGTCGTATAGAACAGCATTTTGACTCCGTTGCCCTTACTGCTGCCGATCTTCGTGATCCAGAGACCAGTCGTTGGGTAGCCGCGAGAATGGCAGAGCTTCACCAGGTCAATGTCGACGACGTCGAAGGACCCTCACCTTCGGGGCACGAAGACAGGGTCAAAATGAACGTACACACTTGGCTCCCTCATGCTCGGGAGGTTTTTTCCCTTCCGGCAACACCGCCATCCTTCTCTCGAACCTTCAATATCGACTCCTTTGCCGACCGATGGGAGAAATACATGTGCTGGATCTCACTCGTTGAAACCAGAGAAGGGGGCAGTCGGAGAGTGCTAGCCCACAACGATGCACAATATGGAAACCTGTTGCGGATGAACCCCAATCCACGGAACCCCAATGGCCACCGTCAGGTAATATCAAACGCGTGAACCTTCCGCATGAAGCTAATTCGTCTGTTGTGCCCAGATAATTGTTGTTGATTTCGAGTACGCTGGCCCAAACCCTGCCGCGTTTGATATTGCGAACCACTTTATGGAATGGACTGCGGATTATCATGGCCCTACTCCTCACATCCTCGATCCGGCTCGTTATCCCACCCTCGATCAAAGGCGCAACTTCTACAAATCGTACATCACGCATGCGAATCCTTCCATTTCCGAGGCCGAGAGAGAGATGATGATGAGCGCTCTGGAGAAACAAGTTCAAATGTGGAGCCCAGCGTCCCACGGGATGTGGGCCATCTGGGGCGTTGTCCAGGCCAGGGACACCCTAGAAGCCGACGATGGTGAAGCCGAATTTGATTACCTTGGCTATGCTCAGTGTAGGTTTAAAGGGTTCCAGCGGGGTCTCGAGGACCTCGATCTTTCTGTTTAGAGCCCAGCGTTCTATCGAAGACAGGGCCGCCGGGGTTAATTACGCATGCAGTAGCTAGGTTTTGTTGGCGGTCCTTACTACCCTGTTCCTTGTTATGTCGCCCTTTTCTTCTTTTAACTCTGTCTATAGTATGAGGTCTCGTGTATGTTATGATTCAGTTCGATTTTTCTTACGGGGCATCCCCCAGTGTACACAATGTAATACTGCCTCCTTTTCCACTATGGCGCTCGATTCCTTGGGCATCGAGTGACGGGAATTTCATCGTGTCCACGATCGATCACGCGAGTTCATTCCTGCTTCCTTCACACTCGTCACGGTATTCGATTTTCGATAAGGTTTTGAGCTAAGGATGCCCCTATCCCAGAACCTAGGGTCTAAATAGACCGAAAGATTTGGGGCTCGTAGATCCAAGCGAGGTGTGGGGCAAGTTCACGACAATCAGGGGCCTGACGGGAGGACAAACGAACGTTCGAGGTGGTTTAGATCGGTGGGCACCAGACCCCGCACTGCGAAGCTCACAGATGCACTGATACTAGTTTGTGAACGCGCCCAGGGGTTGTAATCGCTGACATCGGCTTAATACGGCGCGGTGCTGAGACCATTAACGCCGCTGTGGGTGGGGGGTGACCTATCTTTCCGCCGAGCCCCCGGAAGATCCTTGGCCGCCTCACCCTGTCCTCGGAGATCGAGCGCGCGGTTGTCCCAGGTCCTCGTGAACGGCTCACCATTACTGTGGCTACCCGGATCTCGTTTCCGAGGCTGCCTACTAGGCATGTGGTATGCGATGATCGGAGGCTTGACCGTACCGACCTACATCAGAAGGCGGCCTGGAACTCTTCTGGACGCCCTACGATTCAAGGGAAACTGTACTCCGGATTCTAAGGAACGGAAGGGATATCCGCGGTGGGAGGCCACAGAGACGGTTTCTCCGTTTGAGGTTCCAATGAAATTGGATCGACTAACCCCCACATCCCAGGAATGCGGACCCGATGACTTTAATGCGCCCGTGTTCCTGGAGCTCTCCCCAACGAACCCCGAGTGGTGCCAGTGGGTGGGGCCATTTTTACGCTTCTGTACCGAATTCCCACCGTCATATCCGTCTCATACCTGATGGTCGTTTCTCAGTCATAAGGCTCAAAGGTTACAAACTCGTCGAGGTCAAGGATCTTCGCCCCCGACCAGGTGCGTCCTAGTATGATGATTAACCTGTGTAGGAGAGTGTAGTGTTGATCGTGGACTTGTTCAGTGAGAAGCCTAACATGGATGGATGCCCCCGGAATATGGCTGGGTCCCCTGGGTCCCCCCCGAATCCGACTGCCTATTGGTTCTGGACGTTGAACGTCACATGAAACTTCTTGGGGATACGCCGGACATTCCCCTACTATTAGCTATCCCCATGACGGTCTTGAGAGCCTTGACTTTACGTGGAACGTTGCGCATCTTTTTCGGTTGTGTGGTTTGGCGCCTTTGTTGTCAACTTCCCTCAAGAAGAAGCCACCGATAACCGCTCTACTAATCCCTGTCAGGTGCTAGTTCGAGGAGCGCCACGGGACGACTGTGTTTCTTGGTTCCGTTGAACTAAGTGGAAGCATCGAGGCCGGGTCTAGTACGCTGAACGCTACCTCTCCTCCTGCCAGTGTCCACTGGCGGTTTTGGGTCGAACCACCTGGCTCAATGTGGGCGTGGTTCAATTCACGGACGCGAATAAACGGTCAGTGTTAAGGGCTACGCTGGTTTGCTCTCATCCCCCCACTTTGGACGTTCGAGAAACCCAGACTGACGCGCGCCAGCCGCGGATCGGGTCCGTGGAAACAAGCACTGGGCCAAACACGCTAAGTTTCCGATCTCGTGTCTCCATTCACTAGAACACACTTCGCGTCTCGCCCTGGGTTCAAGGGCACGAAAAATTACCCTATCGAATCTCCGACTAACCCATTGACGCTCTCTCTCACGGTCACCGATACCCGATCCGTCCGAAGTCATCCCAATCGATTCTGGAAAACCGGGTGTGCTGCTCGCGGAGATCGAAACCGGCCCTGTCATTGGAGGTTCGGTTCGTCTCGTCTCGTCTCGTCTCGGGGGATGTTTCGCTAGGGAAGTGGTGGAATACTTCCTCGACGTCGCTATCAACCGAAAACGGGACAATCACCTTCTCTCCGATCGGTGAGGGCTGCCGGTACTGGCTCTCTGCGCTCTCCAAGGACCTGGCAGAAGGTAATCGGCGAGGACCTACCCGATACAGTCATCGACCCAATGAACAAATATTAGCCCCTGCCAATTGGGACCCCTTCAGTCCCTAGACCAGTGGCCCAACTAGGAGAATCTCACGGGTGATCATCGTTCCCTTGCATGTGAGCGCGTCAATTTGCTGCCCCAGCTACCCTGTAGGTAGTTCTAATCCTCGGTCCCGCAGGGATCGCGAGCACCTCCACGGTCTTGTGCCGTTATCTGGATGTTCGATAATTCGACCAAACCGGGTGCACCAGTCCATTCTTGTAGCCACGTCACTGGGATCACTCTAACCACGAAGGATGGCTAGGGTTTTAGAGGTTGACGAGAACCTGGGGACTTTTGTCCTCTGATGATTTCAAGGGCGTCCTTCTTCAGTGAGGAGTGGTATTGTTGGGCCATAAGATATCTGGTATGCCTTGGCCTAGGTCGGCGACTTGGGTATGGGAGAGCGCGGCGTCGCCATTCCGGCGGTTATCGCTGATTTGATTGGCCCTCCGACGTTCCTGGTATCCTCTTTATCGACCACCACCGCCAGCATCGCCAAGTTCTCCCCGATGGGCAGCTCATCGACAAAGTCCGTTGCAAGGGTGTATGCCGATGTCAATACGAAGCTCGGCCCTTCCTGGCACGAATACGGTGCGATTCTGATACCTTTTGTTGGCTTGCCGCTCCTGCTACTGATATCGCATTCGAAGGCAATCTGCAGGTCCAGTGGGGATCTCAGGACCACTACGAGGTCGTTCAGAGGGTAGGGCGGGGGAAGTATTCAGAGGTGAGTGCGGCCATTAACGGTCTCCCTGCCCCGGGAACACACCTCCATGCCAACAACCCCGACCTGCAAGGTCTTCGAGGGTGTTCACATCGTCAACGACGAAAAGTGTATCATCAAAGTCCTCAAACCCGTCAAGGAGAAGAAATTCAAACGGGAAATCAAAATCCTCCAGAACCTGGCCGGGGGTCCGAATATCGTGGCCCTGCTGGACGTGGTTCGCGATCCGACTTCCAAAATCCCGAGCCTGATCACGGAATACATCCACAACGTCGACTTCAAAGTGCTTTACCCTCGATTTACCGATTACGATGTCCGATTTTACATGTTCGAGCTCCTGAAAGTGCGTCCTCTCACCTTGTGCTGCTCGGGAATGTACCGTTGACCCGGTGGCCCAAAAGGCTTTGGACTACTGTCACTCTAAAGGGATCATGCACAGAGACGTCAAGCCACATAACGTGATGATTGACCACGAGAGGAGAAAGGTAGCGATTTGCACCAAGGCGCACGTAGCCCGCTGATCATCCTACCATCCGCATGTTCTGTTCGCTTCTAGCTGCGGCTCATCGACTGGGGTCTAGCTGAGTTTTATCACCCGCAAACGGAATACAGTGTGCGGGTGGCTGCCCGCTACTTCAAGAGTCCGGAACTTCATGTGGATTTCCAGGAGTACGATTATAGCTTGGACATGTGGAACTATGGATGCATGCTCGCCTCGATGGTGAATACTGCCCCGTTGGACCGGCCCCGGATATCTCTTGCGACCGTACTTACTTTGTTGGTCTACAGATCTTCCGTAAAGAGCCATTCTTTTACGGGCACGATAACTATGACCAACTGGTGAAGATCACAAACGTTCTGGGCGCAGAGGGGTTTTATCAGTACCTTGAAAAGTACGACATACCCCTTGACGCTCAATACGGTCGCCTTCTCGGAAAGTTGGTCTTCACGCTTCGTTATACTCTCCACTCATCGAGCCACTGACACTCTCTTCACTCAAGCTACACGAAGCGGCCGTGGACGAGATTCATCACGTCTGAGAACCAGCGGTATATCTCGAACGAGGCCATCGACCTCTTAGACAAACTCCTACGCTATGACCACCAAGAGCGCCTCACAGCTCGTGAAGCTCAGAGTCACCCGTACTTCGGTGCGTAGAGTTCACCCACCAACTTGATCTCACCACATGTAATCGACGACCTAACCTATCCGCCCTAGAACCTGTGAGAAATGCTGTAATCGTGGACGGGAACAGCAGCAGCGTTTCAGATGTTTGATGCACGGAGAACCTGCTGGTCACTACCTCCGTCCGTGTAGGTGCTTGTAATGCACGAGACCATTCTTACGCCTCCATGACGATATGGGTGTGTGTCCGAGCCATTGCTTGGTGGTGAACGCAGTGCGCCTCATCACGTAAACCCAGCTGAGTCCCTTCCGGCTGCATCGATATCACAGACCGCCCTCATCCCCACCCCACATACTGTTGTTCACAACGAATGCTACTTCAGGCTTCCCGCGCACCGGTTCCGACTGGGCGCATTTAATCTTTCCAACGTCAGCGTGACGCGTATGGTCCTCTCCATGCGTTATAGCCAGCTGCAAAGTCCAATTGTTTTCAAACGAACGCTTGAGATAAATCACCCGCTGTGCACATGCCGTCAGCAAACTCGGGCAGACCCACCTGACGTGGGTGACCGAATGACTTTCTGTCAGCTTTTGGAACGGTTTACAGTTTCTGTAAAGGTGTTTCCGGGGTTTATTGGATCGGTAGTACCGACCAAATTTGAGATATCCAGAGGTTGTCTCCGAGGTCGTGAGCGTGAACCGGAAGGTTCTGTCCCGCCACCAACGCCGAACGGTTCTGGAGGTAGTGAGTACTCGAGGTTCGGATTTTACAGCTGTCGTGATCACGGCAGGGACCCGCCACGTCCAGGGGACATAAGT
>Ga0307516_10003515_pt1 | contig 20052 bp, 20 predicted proteins | sample 19_EM_MG_FD_203310 | JGI IMG/M metagenome (GOLD analysis project Ga0307516, IMG submission 203310) | Populus trichocarpa ectomycorrhiza microbial communities from riparian zone in the Pacific Northwest, United States - 19_EM | ecosystem: Host-associated > Plants > Roots > Unclassified | place...
GCGAAAGGCTTAGGGCGGGCCGCCCGGGACGGGGGCAATTTTCGTTCAAGACCACGACCAAGCAGAGTTTGAAGGTGTGATTGCCCCCTCAGCTCCCCCATCTGTGACTGATGGTCGTTCCTAAGAAAAGTTCACTGCGATGAAGGTGTTCTTCGATGAAGAATGTTTACTGCACGACCCGCCATACGAGATCTTATCTGGAAAATTACACCCGTACTACGAGACTCCGAAACGCCTCCTGCAGATCCGCCAAGCCCTCGAGGAAAATGGGATTTTTCAGATAGAAGGAGCAGATCGCTCGATTGATGCAAGAAAACACGCTTTGCGAGTTCACTCCGAGGATTATGTTGAATACCTAGAGACTGCGTTTCGACTCTGGGTAGAAGAAGGGGCCGATCCTAAGGTCAGGCGGGTCTCGAAATTACTGCGATAGCGATTCCAGCTCACTCCGCTCAGGATCCATTCTTCCCAGAGACCTTCGCCAACCCCAAGTTCGCCCCCCACCTCACCATCGCTCGTCCGCCTCGGAATCTCATCGGTAAAGCGGGTAAGTCTAGATCCCTCGCCGGCGGTCTTACGCGATCTGACTCGGGTGCGGAATAGGTTACTACTGCTTTGACCTTAGCTGCCCAATCACCGCTGGTTAGCTTCGTTCTTCTTCGCTTTTACGCGATGGATCGCGTGACGAGGGCGTTGCAGATACATACACATCCGTATTGTCCTCCGCCACAGTCGCTCTCACCGCGGCAACGGAACTTTTGAGGAGCGGGGAATCAGTATTCGCCCTCTCGTAATTGCGACCGTCCATCGGTTGCCACCCTGTTGACCCTCTCCCCAGTCGGCCACCTGGACACCACGCCGGTACCTCCATCTCGGGAGGCTACTGCTACTTTAACAATGTTGCGATCGTGGCGAGGTACCTACAAGGAGAAGCTGGTGGTTCAACCCGCTCTAATGTTGCCATATTGGACATCGGTTATCACCACGGGAACGGAAGTGAGCCCTCCAATTGTTCCACCGAGTGCTGGGCCGCTGGAACTGATGGGACATCCTTAGCACAGGAGATATTCTATTCGGACTCGAGCGTAACATATGTTTCACTTCACGCAGAACTGGACTATCCCTGTTCGTTTTGATCCCAATTGAGAGTACGGATTCCAGGCTGACCGCTCGCCCATTCAGATTTCACAGGATCCAGGGAAGAGAGGGGGGATGGGGCCGGAGAGGGATTCAATCACAACTTTCCATTACCTCTCGGGACCGAGAATGATGCCTACTGCAGCGAACTCAGGAAAGGCGCAAAGGTCATCGACGCATTTAATCCCGTCCATTTGATAGTCAGGTACGAACACGACGTCGTGTTAGATGATGGGCTGCTTACAATTACGGGTCTCGAAGCCTGGGAGTCGACACGTTCGAGAGCGACCCTATTGGGGGCTTCAAGTTGACAAGGGCGTCCTATGCGGAAATCGGGCGTATCATCCGAGGGTTGTCAAAGCCCACCCTTTTTGTCTTGGAGGGGTGAGTTCCCGCCCTTGGGGTTCTCGTGGACAGAGGAACGTTCCTGACTTTTTGACTTGCCTTGGACGCGACAGGGGATACGACATAGATAACGTTGGGACGAATGTTCGCACTCTGCTGGAGGGCTTCGTCACTGGCGGAGCGTGAGCCATTCTGAGGGAGCTCCCAGCCAGATCGTGAGGTATCTCTCCCGCGAAGGAGGGGGAGCATTTAATGTAACGGCCGAAGATAAGCCTTCTGGCGATCTCCGCTCCTCTAACTCGTCAGGCTGTGGTGGCGAAGCGCAGTTTGCCCTCAGACCTGGTCCAGCCCGCAAGTGCAGTTCATGATCGCAATGGGCCGAGGCGATGCGGATAATGTATGATCTACAACCCTGCGCTGTGATACATGGGTAGTTTGCGCGGCGGTCTCTATGGCCACACACGCCGGAATTTGAGACATGAGCGAGATCATAGGCCATTGTCTGCCACGCGAGCCAAACTCGACTAGGACCCTTGAGTGACCGGGACCTCCCCTCAACCCACACCATCTGCACCATCCGCTCGTAAAGCTCCTCCCCCCGCCCGCGTGCTCCCCCAAAGTTATCCGAACGAATATTGGAGGTTCTGAGCCAGCCCGCAGCCGAGGATCAGTCCTGGATCAGTCCGACTCGTAAGCGGTGACCTCAACGACTCGTGGTGAACACGCCGTTCAGAGGCTTTCGCTTACCGACATCTCGTTCCGTCTCGCCCTTCCCTTTGTCCGTTCCCGGTCCCGCCAGCAAAGGCCATCGCCCTTCTGGGTCTCCCCATTGACCCTCGCAGGATTCTGGTCGTTATAACCCCGCACTTCTCCCTCAAGTGGTGTCCGCAGCATCGCCTTCCCCGTCGATCAGCTCCAAGCCGAATTGCACAAGTCCTACACGTCCATTGCGGCCATGATCAAGAGCAGAAACGCCCCTCAGTCGCTTCCGAGCCAACGGAGGCACATGCTCGAAGGTCAAGACGGCCCCTGGAGCGTCAGCGTCGCCGAAACCCCCAACGATGCTCAATCTTTCACCCTTTACATTAAAAGTTCGTCCTCGTGTACTCGTTGGATCCATGCGTTTTGACGAGCGGCCCCGTTTGTCAGCCCCTACCCATAATCTGACGCTCATCCGGGCGGCTTTTGAGCTTGTGGAACTGGACGAGAAGCTGCACGATGCCCATCCTCAAGTGAAAAAGCCCAAGATTCCTGCTGCTCTTTTATCTATGCCCATGCCGCCGAAAAGGAAGTCAGCGTTCCTCAACACCCTCTCCCGGTTCGCCTCTCCCAGTGTCAAATTATCTCCCGCCAAACCTAGCCACGGGTTACGGCAGGCGTCGATTTCAACGACGACACCCAGCACCGCAAATAATTCCGTCCCATCCCCGATGAATGGCACCTCCAACCTTCCGTCTTCCGTCTCTTCCCCCTCCAACGAGCTCAACGATCCCTTCAGTCAAGTCATGTCCGACGCCGACACTTCGACCTTCGTTCCCCCGAATAATCCCACCATCACCAGTCTCGCCGCATATCTGACAAACATCGCGAACGATCAGATACACCGACAAACGAGGATTTGGAGACGTTTTGTCCGCGTGAGGACCGATGATTTGGAGAGTGTCCGTGTCGAACGTGCCATCAAGCGAGTGAGGTCTGACCTCGCCGCTCACCTCAAACGCCCCTCGGTCGACATTCCAGGCCCCGGAGTCATTTCGACCAGCGTCAGCAAGGATGACGGGGATACCGTTATCGTTTCCACGGGCGAGTCATCCCCGCTACCGCCTGAACTATCCCCAACGACGGAGGCTACCAGGGAACCTGTGAGAGAGGGTATTCCACCTCCCTCTAGGGTAATCCAGGAGACCCCACTGGAACAACTGATTCCCGAGAAGACCGTCGCCGAAGTCCCCAAACCCAAGGAGACCCCCAAAGAGCCGAAGAATGAGATTGCGGTTCCCGATTTCAAGGGTGATGACGAATCCACATCCGTCGCCACCGAGACACACACGACGCGAATCCCGCGATCTCAATCAGCTGACCCCACAACGCGGAACAGGAATTTCAAGTCATCGCCACTGAACGGCCGGGAGGGTAAACTATCGCAGACCTCGGAAACTACGGAAGACGACGAATGCTCCATCGGCTCCGAGTCCAAGAAATACGACAAGAGTCCGCGGACTGGGCGGAAGAAGCGGGCACACTCTGTTGACCCCAACCGGGAACTCAAGAAGCGGTCGAAGAAGGTGGCGGTCGATGACTTCGACATGATGAGGGTGCTTGGCAAGGGATGTGCAGGCAAGGTGTTGCTCGTCCGACACAAGCCTACCTCGGACCTGTTCGCGTTGAAGGCGATCACGAAGAGGCACGTGTTGGCTCACCAGGAGTTACAGCACACTTTGACCGAGCAAGCCGTGCTGAAGCGGATGGCTGCTGAGGGAAAGGACCCATTCGTTGTAAAGCTTTGGTGGAGTTTCCACGATCGTGAGCACCTCTTCCTGGTCATGGACTTCCACCCTGGCGGCGATTTGGCCACCCAGCTGGCTCGCTGGGGGAGGTTGGGTCGCGATAGGGCTCGATTCTACGCCGCCGAGATCGTTGAGGGCGTCGAAGGTCTTCACAAGAACGGAGTCATCTACCGAGATCTTAAACCAGAGAACGTGCTCATCGGTTCTGACGGACATATCGTCTTGACGGATTTTGGTCTCTCGAAGGAGTTCCCCCGCCGATCTCACCCCATCACTGTTCCTTCGACGCCGAATGGTCCACCCGGGGACTCGTTTGCCAACGGTGTTCCCCAATCCCCCAATCTAGACAAGGACCTGCCAAACGGGCTCCCCAGCGCTGGAACGGAGACAACAAGCACATTTTGTGGCACGGCCGAGTACCTCGCCCCTGAGGTCATCCAGGGGCTCCCTTACAGTTTCGAAGTCGACTGGTGGAGTTTTGGGACGATGTTGTATGAGATGTTGACTGGTATTGTAGGGCCCTCTCTACTTCGCCAGGAAGCGACATTGGCTGACCATTCTGCGCAGACTCCCTTCTGGGCTAACAACCACTCCGACATGTACTTGAGGGTACTCCAGGATGAACTTCAGTTCCCCGAAGATCGCTCGATGGATCAGGATACCAAGAGTTTGATCCGTGGCGTAAGTATTGTGCGCTGGCTCGCACCGCGTCCAGACCACTGATCTCGGAACGATAGCTTCTCCAAAGGAATCCCGCTCTGAGAATCAAGGAACCCAGGATCAAACGTCATCCTTATTTTTCGATGATGTAAGTCTCTGGTTGTGCCCAAGGGTTTGGCCAATTCACGGATCACCCCCATCATCAGCGACTGGTCGCATGTATACTACAAGCGATATATTCGTAAGCGGATCGTGATTCTACGGCATCTTTCTGGTGGTTGACCACCCCTAACAGCCCCATACATCCCACCGATCGACCCATCGAATGCTGGTGATACACAGAACTTCGACGAGACATTCTTGGATATGGAACCAGTAGTGAAGGACGCGGAGGATGGCGAAGAGCAGACAGACACCGATCAAGATCAGCACACCGATACCGACCGCACGGAAGGTGAAGATTCTACCACCACCCCGTCTCAATCCCGCAGTCCTTCTGTTCATGCACAAGAACCTGATCTGGACGTGTTCGATGGTTACTCGTTCAAAGGGCGTCACTCTGTCTTCATCGATGACGAGGAGAACTCCGATCTCGGTGATGAGGAGGTCGAATACGAGGAAGACGAAGGAGAACGTGCTTCCGTTTCGAATAGCCTCGTGTCTGAGGACGTCAAGGGTCGGGAAAGCGCCGCTGACACGGAGGATCAGGCTGTAGAGACCGAGACTGAAGGAGAACGGGAGGCTGAACCCAGAACTCCGGAGGCCCGAACCGTAACACTACCGGCAGATATTCCTACGGAGGAAACAAAACCCGTCACCGAACCCACGCAACCCGCCGAGACCGCCGAACCTTCAGCTCCCACGAAGCGACCTTCGGCGGAGGTATCTCGTCCAAGCGTCGATTCTCAAAGGAGCGAGATATCTTCGAAATCTGGGAAACCTCCTATCCCACCCAAGCCCCCCTCTATCCCTCGGCCATCAAAACACACTGGCAAGCGGAGAGAGAAGTCTGGCGTCGCGGCCCTTGATAAACATCTCGGAGGCGGCATCGACGAGCTTACGGAGCGTGAAGAAGAGGATGGCTGGGATTTCGTCGAAGCTGGCGTGGACGAAGAGCGGAACGGGTCAAAAGGAACAAGTCTTTTCGCTCGTGGCGTTGTCGACAGGTACAAGTTGGCCGTCTTCCGAAAGTCGACACCATCCCGCCGCGCGAATCGTACTGTCTCTGGGGCGTCCAAAACATCTGGCAGGGAGGCTGTGTCCCCCTCACCATCAGAGAAGCAGGGCAGGGGCCGCAAACCACTAACCTTCCGGAACAAGAAGAACATCCTGAAGACCCCACCCACTTCGTTTTCCTCCCGGACCAGTGGCACGAGCAAACAACACACCCTGACTCACTCGGGTTCTATGAATTTTTCGAGCACAGGAGCTTCCAGCACAGCCCTAAATCAGTCCTCCACGACCAACACCGCGGCTCCGTCCCTGAAGTCCAAACAGTCCGCAATGTCGATGACTTCACCAAGTGAATCGGAGTTCTCGCCGAGCGAGGACACGCCACGACCCGGTGTTCTTGGAGGGGAACCTCCCATTATGAAACCTGCTCCCCAATCACCCATAGACGAGAGGAAAAAGAAGAAGAAGCTCAAGGGAGCGGGAGGGGTGCTCTCAATCTTCCAACAGCGCCCATGATCGACTGACAACCGTCTCTCTCTTCCCACCTCCGAATCCGACCGTTTACTTGTTATTCCCCCTCATGATGTTTTCCGTTGTCGAGCATTTCCCCCCTTGCATCTCTCAAACAAAACCTAATGCGCATGTTTTCTGTGTCCACCTTCCCTTCCTTATAGCTCTCGTTCAAGGTATAGTATCAGTGGTATTTTTCTCACATGTTTCCCCCACCCTCTTTGCTGCACGACTTCGGTCTGTTCGTAGTTTTATCTCCCAAACCCCTTCCTCTAACGACTCCGATCGTCGTTCCCAGATCTCATGGAGCTTCTTTTCGTCGGAATTCAATAATCAAGTGTTGGTACAAGCGACCCTTAAACAAACAATAGAATCGTCTCGGAATTGCCTTGTACACTGTTGGGGAGGGTTCGCCTCCACCTGACGCTGTTCGCCCTCACCGAAGGGTTTGCGGTGCTCTTTGAGCTTCAATGATTCACAACTAGCGGAGGTATGACTCCTGGGTTTGTTCGGGAGGCTCGTGGCGGTTGCACATGGTTCGGACGCGATGAGGGAGAACGGGGGCAAATTCAGGCGGGCGCGCCAACCTGATCGCACTGAACGATCACTGTGTCCACGAGGACCAGGCTGAACTGCTAACACCGTCAGCCTCGGCTGGCAAACTCCCCCTTCAGGACCATCCCCCTTGAGTGCTATTGTCGTTCTTTCTCTGATGAACTAAATACCCTGCCACCAATGCACAGGGTCACAATCTGCTCGGACCCTGGCCCCCATGTCGATATGCACTGGTCCAGAGGACCGAACAGCCTGGGACTACCAACCCCCAGATTGCGTGAAGTAGGGGCAGTGTTGAGAGGTGGAAGACGCACCCTCGTGTTTCCGATCAGTTCAATGGATGTGCTCATGAGGAAGAGGGAGGATATTCGGAATCACCGCAATCAATAGGAGGGCGGGGGGTAGGTTTTCGGCTCTGGAGAGGTGGGTCCAGGTTTGACCGCTGATATCGCTTGCGCCATGCCACTGGCGGGTCCAATCCATACGCGACGAGCAAGCAGATTTCGAGGAGCCAGTGGACGTTCTCGGGATCGAATCGTTCTAGCGTCGCGCCACGGTCCCAACGAAGTTGAGACACTCCTCGCTGACTACCCCCGTCTACTTTCCAAGTTGAAGCCTTCCATCATCGTTCATGTTCGCCACGACTCGCAAGGCCCTCCTCACGACCAATGTGTGGGCTTTGGGCGGCGTTTCTCCTATCGCAAATTTGTTTGGCGATGTCCGGGCGTTGCAGCTGTGGAAACCTTGCCCTCAACGGGTTATCTCTTTTGGGCATTGACAGCTGCCCTGTCAAAAATATCAGACACATTGCAGAGCAGGACATGCCCGTGTTTCCTCGTGTCTCTCGGGCGCGAGAGGGTACACGTAGGAGCAGATGTGGATCCCATCATGATAGTGGCACAGCGCCATGATCGACCATGACTCTGCAATCTCTCACCTTTCCCCATCTTTCTTCATTCAAGTTTCATCATGCAACGACGCGATAGGACACTCTGGATCATCTCTACGGGACCCATCGTTGGAGAGGGTCCTAACCTTGGAAGGGCTAGAGATACCTGCGCTTTGTTTCGCAGTCGGTTTGGGACGCACGCTGATCGGCCGCGGATCCGCCGCAGTCTTTTAGACATATCGTCGGACCTTTTTGACATGCGCAGCCGCCAGATGGCAGAAAGGAACGGTTTACGAGGACAGTGGTCATAGTATAGCTATCGGACGGTCGTATTCGCGACATTAGTATAGCCATGGCTCACAGCTGTGCACGTGACTGAGTCCTCGTCTGTAGTTCGCAGTGTCCGTTTGTTTTGTTGAAGCGGTGGCCTGGGGTGACTGAAGCAAAGCGCGGGATTCTCCGATGATGTGCCCACCAAGGCTCCCGTCGATAGTATGATCCAGAGTATAATTGCTGTGATGGCTAGATCTTGGCCGCAGCACAACTGGCGCCCGCCAGGCCCTCTTATGTCCCACATCTGCTGCCAGGGAACCCCCGCACCCTCGCGCCCAAATGGCTGGCTTATTCTTTCGCCAGTTCGGTGCTCTGTTCTGGAAGAACTGGATCGTCCTCGGCAGGCACCCCATTGTGAGTCTTCCTGATCACTCCTACCCGCCAAATGCGTGACGCGCGCCGACACGTCCGGAACAAACAGCTCAACATTGTCCGATGCTTCCTTCTGCCCATCGCATCTGGGATCTTCCTCTCGGTTGTAGGAGACTTGTTCGTCAGAAGAAATAACGTAGGGCGCCCTCTTTTTCCGTGTCTTTTTTTCGGTACTCAGCTCGCCGCATCCAGTTCGGTATCGGGGATCCAGTGGCCGTTCGCAGCTTTCGGGATCAATTTGATGGTTCTCTCAAGTTGGCTTGGGCAGACAATACCGGCGGAACGGGTTCCCCAAGTGCAAATGATATCATCGCCCACATCACCCAAGGTTTCAACGACAAACAACTCGCCGCCATGTACAAGGCCAAAAGCACGGACGACATCCTAGCTGAATGTCCGGAGAATTTCAACCTGTTCTCCGAGTGTTACGCCGGGCTTTCCTTTGAGTACCTGCCTTCCGGTCCGACCGATACCCGCCAGATTAATTATACGATCCTCGCGGACGGAGGATATGGGTACATCAATGCCATTAAACACACCAGCGAATATGAGCTGTATGTGCTGCCGCTCCAGTGGGCAGTTGACCAGGTGATGTGGAACGGCGGCTTCGGTTGGGCATGCGCTTACCACCACACAGGCTATCATCGAGTTAAGAACCGGAACCCCAGCAGTCACCCCCCTAGAATGGCCGTTTAGTAACGAGACCAACGAACAGGAAGCATTGCGGCTCCGCCTGAGCTACATCCGTGGTATACGCAGCATCCTGGTGCTTGGATTGTACGTCCCCTTCTTCCCAGTGACACCGGAACGCCGTCAACGTCCTGTCTAGGTTTCTTGCGCACATCGGTATCGCGTATCACCTTCCGGGATCATTTACGGGTGAACGGGCGAACCTTCTCACTAGCCATTTGAAGGCGATGGGGCTCAAGGATTCCGCCAGAATTATGTGAGTCGACCCTCACCGGCGTTTGCGCATAAATCACTGATCGAGGGTGTGACAGCTCCTGGCATCTCGGTATTTCGCTTGCTTACCTTCCCGGCTGGATCATTCTTGCCCTCGTGTGGAGGTCTCGTATCTTCACCGGAACTAACGTTGGGATCATCCTGCTTGTTAACCTACTCTTCCCCATATCGCTCGCAAGTTGGACTTTCTTCGTCGCCACCCCTTTCAGAACAAGTCCACAGCTGTCCGCCGTCACTTCCGTTCTGGCTTCGTTCATTCTCGCAATCTTCGCTTTGGTGCTTAAAGGCGCGGGCAACGGTATCGCACTCATCTTCACCATCGTGTTCCCTCCTGGATTTTACATCTTTGCGATTCGGGCAATCTGTGGGTTCGAGAACCACCAAATACCCACCAGCATCATTAAGGCTGACCCGGACCACAACCTTCGGGTGATTGTTCCGGTTATCGCTGCATTTGTATGCCTTTCGCGTCCGATCTTTCACGCAAGGACTAACACCGGATTTCTCAGATCAACATATTCCTCTGGCCATATCTTGCAGTGCTGCTTGAACGCAGACTCTACAATCCCCCTAATCCTCTGGGTCGCACGTGGTACGGTAAGAAGAAACCCAACCCGGCAAACGGCGCCACAATGCCCCCCGATATGGCCATCTCCATCCAGAACTTGGGTAAGGATTTCCCGCCAGCTTTATTCTCGGGGAAGGAGCAAGTTACTGCAGTTGCGGATCTATCCTTCAACGTCCCGAAGAACGGTATCTTCGTTTTGCTTGGGTCCAATGGGTACGAAACCAGCTCGAGATACCCAACAGATTGGCTAAATTTCCTTTTGATTCAGTGCCGGAAAATCAACCTGCTTGTCGATCATTGGCGGATTGCTCAGCCATACGCGTGGTCTTATCATGTTCGAAGGGGGCAACGTCGTTCCACCTCGCGGTACCATCGGAATCGTTCCACAGAAGAATGTGTTATTCCCAGACCTGACTTGTCGTCAAACTTTGAGAGTCTGGCACGCGGTCAAGGCGACCACGGCGGACCACCAGGAGGACATCGATCAATTGCTTAGGGACTGCGACCTCGAGAAGAAGATCAATGCGAATGCCCAGACCTTGTCTGGTGGTCAGAAGCGAAAGTTGCAGCTTGCGATTGGATTGGTTGGGGACTCGAAGATCGTTTTGGTGGACGAGGTGGGGAACATATCTCTCGCAACCCACGCGACCGCTGACCACGTGAAATCATAGTGTACCTCTGGTGTGGATCCCCTATCGAGGAGAGCTCTTTGGAGGACCCTCAACATGGTTCGATACGATCGCACGGTGGTTTTCACGACACATGTAAGTGTGGAACCTCGTCGGCAGTGAACCGGGCTCACGATTCTTTTTAGTTCTTGGACGAGGCGGACCTCCTGGCAGATGATATCGCGATCTTGGCTGCTCCAGGGAAATTGGTGGCGCAAGGGTCCCCGGTTGCTTTGAAGTCCAGCCTTGGCCAAGGGTACACAGTCGAAGTGAGGTTCCACCACACGGACGATCCAGAGAAGCTCGGGCAGTTACCACCGGGGGATCTTCTTCTGGCAATTCAGGAAGTCGCTCCTGACGCACACGTTACGAAGAGTTCTCCATTCTTGGCATCGTACCACCTGATGTCCAAGGATGCGACTGTGGTTGAGAACGTCCTCCGGATCTTCGACCAACACGCGGACACCTACTTTGTGGACTCGCACGATATTCGCGGCACGTCGATTGAAGGTATTTTCCTCGACCTCATGAACCGAGAGGAGAGCGAGGGGGTTGCGACCAGTCGAGGCGATGAAGCCAAGTTGGAAGGGTCGGAAGAACCTCTCGAACTTTCTGGGGGTCACAAACGCACGCCAATGTCACAAGCACTTACCATATTCCACAAGCGCGTGCTCATCGCAAAAAGGGCTTGGTTGACCTTGGTGATGGCCGTGGCTGTCGCCATCGCGGGCTCGTGTATCCCTCTGTTCTTCCTAAACCGATTGCCAGTCTCCTGTGTATGGACTTACGAGCCACTCAAACGCGCTTCACTTTTCTTACCCGCCTCACCCGTCTGGGGCGAGGTTCTCATCGCGCCTGCCTCCACTGCTGACAACTTAGGTCCCCTGGCCAATTCCCTGGACATCGTTCCGATTAATGACAATCAGGAATTCGTTTCTACTATCCGACAGAACTACCGAAACATCTATCCCGGCGGTATCTCTTTGGATTTAAACTCTGGCCAGTCCTTGGTGGCATGGGAAACTGATACTCCCGGGACCGTCGCACCCGTCTTGCTCAACCTGGTCTCCAACATTGTGTATAACGCTAGGTTGAACGCAACCTCTCCCGGGACCACTTCGATTATCGGGGCCAACTACGCTAGCTTCCCCCTGAGGGTCGTGAAGGGATTGGGGAGTTTCAGGTGGTTGTTCTTCTTCGGCGCTGCGATGGTAAGCCTCATCGCGTCGGTCCAAATCATCGTTAATGAACGCTCCACAGGCCGTGTACCCCGCTTTCTTCTCGCTCTACGTGTCAGGAGAACGGAGGTCATCTGTGCAGGCTATGCAGTTGTCGAACGGTCTCGCGAATCCGGTCGGGCTTTGGTTGGGTCACCTGATGTTTGACTCGCTGTTCTCGATCTTCATCGCAACGGTCATCGTCGTGGTTTTCTCGACAGTGTCGGACAAGTTCCATGGGCCTGGGTTCCTCGTACGTGTATCTCCCTTACGGTGGCGATGGAACAGAGTACCGATCACCTCATTCAGTGGCTGGCCATGGTCCTTTACGGGATTGCCGGCACGTTGTTTTCATACTGCGTCTCTCTATTCATGTCTTCGCCGCTGGCTTCCTTCGCTGTCGTTGCGGGCTACCAGGTCGTCATGTTCCTGGTATGTGGTTCTGCGCGCGAAGTCAACTAATCCACGCTCACGCAAGCACGTACAGCTGTACTTAATCGGGTACTTGGTTACCTACACTTACGCCCCATCCTCCTCAGCGGATAAAATCGTTGACAAGATCCGTGAGTTGGTCGTATAGGAGTATATCGCCTCCCCCAACTGATTTATTCCCCGTGGACTAGACTGGGCGGTCTCCGTTGTGTCTCCCGTCGCTAGTGTTGTGCGTATCACTCCACTTGCCTGCGATGTGCTGCATTTCTCACCAACTTTGACGCTAGACCAGGGCTGCCTTTGTATCCGTGGGCCTTTTCGGCCTCCTGTGTAGTGGAGACGAAACAGTCTCGGTATCCAGACTGGGAGAGATGGAGAGATTTGGTGGACCGATCGTATACCTCATCGTCTACAGCTTCACCCTCTTTGGCATACTGATCTGGTGGGACTCTGGGGCCATCCTACCCTTCAAGGGGTGGCGCTCGAGGAAGGCCCTGCGTAACAACGTCCCAGTGGCCGATGGGGTACCCGCAGATGTTGTTGCTGAAGCTAACGCAGTCGCGAACTCCCGGGACTCGCTCCGTGTTGTCAACGTCACAAAGGTTTACGACGGGAGTCCTGTCGTCGATGGCGTATCATTTGGAGTTGCTCAGGGTGACGTGTTGGCTTTGCTTGGTCCGAATGGCGCTGGAAAGACGACAACGTTCGACATGATTCGTACGTTCAATAACTTACAACCCCGCTGGATATCACTGACCCCTGGTTTGGTTTCACAGGAGGAGATGTTGCGCCCACGAAAGGAGACATCTTTATCAACGGGACCTCGGTCGTCCAGCATCCTCGTGGCGCAAGGCTCTCGTTGGGTGTTTGCCCTCAGTTCACGGCAATCGACGGTCAGCTGACCGTGCGCGAACATCTTGCGTTGTACGGGAGGCTGAAGGGCGTTCCTCGCGGACCGGAGCTCGATCGAAACGTGGATGCTCTACTAAAGGCCACTTCCCTGGCTCAATACACGGATCGGTTGGCTAGCCAGTTGTCTGGAGGGAATCAACGGAAGCTCGCTCTCGCGATTGCTATGATTGGTTCGCCGTGTCCCATTGCCTTCATGAGGAAGTTTTTTTAACTTTTTTGGTTTATAGGAAACCCCACGAACTTGCTCATTGATGAATTCAGCACTGGGATCGACGCGAAGATGAAACGAGAGATGTGGTCAGTCTTGAGGAATATCGCTATTGGGAAGGCCGTCGTCATTACAACGCGTGAGTGGATGTTTCGGTTCACGTGTTGGAACCCTCGTTCCTGATGTAACGCAGATTCTATGGAGGAGGCTTCTGCGCTTGCGAACAAGGCTGGTATACTGGCAACTCGTCTGTTGGGTAAGCCTAAAAGATCCAAATATATGCCCAGATGTTAACCACCGGTGGTTTGAAGCTGTCGGAACGGTTGAATCCCTCGCTGCTCGGTACCCTTCCTACGAAGTTCACTTCACGTGCCGAACCCGAGACGCGGCCACCAAAGCTCAACAGATCATGTCCACGATTCCTGGTGCGAAGATGGCAGACGATGTGGCGACGAGGTTCGAAGTCCCCGTGAACGCAGAAGGTTCAGAACACAGGATGACACTGTTGGAACTGTTCCATGCTCTGTCTTCAAGGGGAGAGTTTACGGAATATACCGTTGAGAGGTCGACGTTGGAGACGGCGTTCCTGAAGGTTATAAGGGAGAATCAGGTGGCAGAGGAGGATGCTGAAGGGGGGAGGAAACGGAAGGGGTCTTGGTTTACGAGGTGGTTATCTTAACTTATTTTTTGGCACTGGGACTCGTGAGGATAGGATGTAATTTGGGTTACGGATAGATACGCACCCACGGGGTGATAAATTATACCCTTCTACAACTTGGGGAGATAAAACAACTGAGGAGACAGAATATTTTACGAATGCGGGAGTCTAAGTATGACGCGATACACAATAACCTGTATGTAACCGCCACCAACCCGGCAGATTAAACTTATCATACGAACCACCAGCTATACGGTCTTACCCCCTTCCTCCTCCGGCGGGGGTCACGACCACGCCCTCCCAACTCCTGGTCGAGAAACCGTCCCGCCTTCCCAACTTCCCAGCGAACGTCCCACCACCCCCCCCATGACCCGAATTCCCCGCCCAGGGATTTTCTTCAATGCCCTGGGACACCGCGTCCACCGCTTCACGCAACCGCCGTAGATCGGTAGACGCATTCGTTAGGATTGTTTCTCTTTTCCTCCCTCAGTTGATTCATTCTACCGACTGAGGTCAGTCACTCGGTTTCTTTCGTCGCTAGCGTTCAATATCGTTCAAACCTTTATCAGGTCTTCAATACGTGAGTTGGTTTATTTAATCGGCTTAGCCCTTTACCAACGCTGAAGGAGGGAGGAAACGGAGGAGGTCTAAATTCATAGGGTAGTTGCTCCTCTTCTTTTCCACAGTCAGGGGATAGATATCCACGCGTTACCACCCAGAACGCCCGCATGGCGATCCCAAGTCGGTTACCCTGCATCCCAGCGACACGGCTCCAGCCTGACCAAACGTCCTGGACCTGTCGGAAGGGGCGGGCCAGTGGGTCAATAGATTCGACTTGGAATACCATTCCCGTGCTGACGCCTCGTGTTGCAAGATCATCGAACGCAGTTTTAGAGGGCCGAATCCCTAAACGGCGCCCGGTCCGTCTTCTAAGCCTCAGGATGAATGTAGAGAAGGACGGAGATATGATAGTCGAAAGAATTCCAGATAGATAAACCTCGAGCCCTTCGTACGTGGTAAGTTCATCCGCCAAGGTGATCCTGAGCTCTTTGAGAACAGTACACTTCCGGAGATTGGGGTTAACTTTTCCTTATGCGCAGGGTAAGTTCTGACGCAAATAACAGCATGTAATAGTAGATACTCACGAAAACCGGTCTCGAAGGTGATCGATTCGATGGTGTTTGAACACGCGTCAAGTATCAGGCGTAGTGACGCATCACTGGCGTCTTCATCTCAACCAAACGGAAGTGGATGCCGCCTGTGATGTCCACAAGGGACCGGGCGAATACAGCTAGGTTGGTAGTCCGGAACCTCAAGGTCCCATCCAACGGCGGGGGTGTCCGTATTCCCGACAGGACGCGCGGTTGGTGTGGTTTCCGCCTGGGGAATACAATCCCCGACAAACCCAGGTCCTGTAGCAGGGGGAACCGAGGAATGAAGCGGATAATCTCATCTATGGGAGCTACCCCATCGATAAGGCTGATGAATCGCAGGGTTGGGACGATATGACCGAAGCATTCGCCGAAAGCGGGGAGGAAACTTGTGGCATCTAGCAGGCCTATTTCGAGAGAGGTTATCCCTTGCATGGCGCGGAAGTATTGGAGGTGAGGTCGAAGGTTCCCCCGATTGAAATCTCTGCCCAGCCGGATGATAAGTCGAGTGGTGTATTGTAAGACCTGAGCTCGTTCCGCCAGGCGAAGGTTATCAAATTGGGCTTTGTTACGTGGGCTGGAACGACTTCTATCGGCAAGGGTCCCAGTGCTAAGGCAGAAGGTGTGGTGAACGAGGGGACGGGTGGAACAGAAGAGCGCTTTGCATGATTCGGAACACGACACGAGGGAGAGGAAGTCGTCCTTGAGGTAAGTTAGGATTTCGTCCACGAGCTCTTGAGAGAGGGTTTTCCATCCGGTCGGGAAGGTTTTGACGATGTTGAGGGTAACGTCGGGGTCTGCGTCGTTTGTTGAGAAGTGTCCTCGTGGGTCATCCGACGATCCTCCTGTGCCAATGATAAGAGGATTAATGGTCCCAGGCTGAGAGAATATGCACCTCCACCAACCACCCGAGTTCACGCTCACTGTGAGGTTAAAGTTTGGGAGAAAGGACGGTAGATGCGCCGTTTTCAGACACGATTGAGGGACCCACAAAGGCCGACCGTTTTCCCCTCTCATCATATATCCTCGGAAAATCCGTCAGCTCGTTTGCTGGGGGTCGTGGGGTGCATGCTGGGCGTGAACGACATGCCCGAGGTTCACGGAGGCTGGATCTTCGCGAGCTCGGCCTCTGGTTTCACGGCGGACAGGCCTCGTCTTTTATGCCGGGTTTCTCGCGATTTGTTCTGGGTGAATATTGTCGGTTCGTCGACCGGGCTACGGTCGTTATCCTACACGAGACTTGGAGGGCGGAGGGATTTCACCTGGCATGGGCCTGATCTCGTGGCGAGCGGGTTCAAACCTGGAGTTGTTCCATGATCAACCAGCTGCCTGTGAAGCACGGTTTCTTTCTTCCTGGTTATTGTCATCTCTAAGCCACGGAACTCGCTCTCGCATGATGTACATTCACCATCTACACGTTTAAACGCCCCCAAAAGTCGTCCTTTCTTTCGCGAATTCCTTATCCTCGACCACAACTTCGATCGCCACCCTGGGACCACGAATTCCCCCCTCCACGACGCCACACTCGCGACCCATACTCTCCCGTATTACGACGAGGCAGTGGATCCTAACGATACAAGCCACGAACATCTACCGTCATGCATACCGTATTCCTTGTGGACGAAATCTTCAAGATCATCTGCAACAACATAGTCTTGACCGCCAGAGGTCCCGCCAATTTGGCAGCCTTAGCCCAGACGTGCAGGTCCCTGGAAGGGATCTCCCTCGATGTTTTGTGGGGTCAGGAACCAGTAGACCTCGTCGACGTTTTGAAGACCCTTCCTGCGGATTCATGGTCCGCCACCAAGTTCTCTTTCGTACGATCCCGCCTCTTTGATGCGCGTCGAACGAACACTAAATCCAAACGACCTTTTCTAGTGTTTCGATAGGCCTGTAACCCTCGGCGAGTTCAAACGGCCCAAGCGATATACGGCAAGAGTCACGACCTTGCACGTCAACTCACTAGGGATAACTCTTCAAGCACTCCAGACCCTAATCGATCCACACGAATCGTTTGACTGGCTCAAGATATGGCCCAAAGTCAAGACTCTCCATTGGTTGACGCCTCCTGATTGCTTACCGTTTCTGAAATACTTCCTGACGCTTAACGTCCACAATCTGAAGATCGGCTTGGAAGGAACAGAAGACGAGGAGTTTCAGGAGGTCTTGGGTCTCGTGGAATCACGTTGCATGAACCTGGAGGATCTCCACCTCTTCGACTCAGAAAAAAGGGAGAGCGAAGAAATACAGGATACCATCCGGCAGATCATTTACAACAATTCCCTTACCCTCAGGCGGTTCCACCCTCCCCAGGACCCGTCTGCCTCCCTCGTCAACGACATTCTGAGGCTTCCGGTACTGGAAGTATTGGAAATGCACGTCCCCAAGATTCCTTGTCCTCTGCCGCAGGGTATTCTACCCGCTCTCGAGAGCCTATCCTTTACCCTCGACGGGATCCCTGACATCATCGGCCTTCTCGGTACCCTCCGAGAGTCCAAGCTCGCAGTCTTCTCCCTGATGTGTCATTACCCGACGTCAGAGGGTGATCACGCCGCGATAGCTGGCTTCTTCGAGGACACTGGGCTTTCCTCCAGTGTGGAGGAATTTTACTGGCGGGCTCACTTCGGTGGGGGAGCCCCCACTTGGCGGTTCGTCACAACCCTCAAGTCTTTTGCCAACATGCAAGTGCTTTTCTTGCACACGTTCTGCGTCCGGAGTTGCTCCTTTAGATTCCGTCACGAGAACGTCGTCGAATTATCCAGGTGCATGCCTCGGCTGAAGGAGTTAAACCTCGGAGGTTCCCCTTGCGCCGCTGCCGGTATGGCGACCGACATTGGGTACCATACGCTGGCTCTTCTCGCCAAGAACTGCCGGAACCTTTTCCTACTCACCATCCACTTCAACACCAGATCTTTCGTTTTCATTCCCCGTGACTACATGGAACCAAACTGGAACGTCGCCCTGTGGGATGTGGGTGACATCGCTCCCCCAACTAAACCCGGAACCATCACCATGTTCGCGTTGGCGGTGTCCAAACTCTTCCCGAGGGTGGCCTTCAAAGGGGAAAAGATCAAATACGCAAGGGAGTGGGATGCAGTTCACGAGGAACTTCGGATGCTTACACTGCCGGCCGACCACGGGTTTCTGGATTTGATGTAAGGGAGTTAAGTGGGTTGACCCCGAACGGAACCTCCACGATCCTTCCCCATGGGGGGAAGGGACCTTTTTTCTTTCTCGTCTTTTTTTATTTAAAGAAACGCTTCTTGCATTGTCCCGGACTCCGCGACTCTTTCCCGTATTTTGCCTCCGGGTTGAGGATCACACTTCTAACAATTCTTACATGTATCCAAACCACCCTCCTGTTTTACCACCCTCGTATTTGCTACACGTCACTTCTATGTAGAATATGGTACCTCCAATCCTATTCAACCGTGCACCGGTACGAACAGATATTGGCGATTTCGATGGCATCGCTTGACGCTCGTCAGCATGCCCATCGTCTCCCCAGTGGAAAAGCTGGATCCCTGTACGATCAGCTTCACAACCGCGTTGAAATACGTTGAAATACTAGGCGGGCATGTGGACTGGAGCTGCACTTTCCCTTCCCCAGCTTTTAAGCCGTGACTTCTGTCGAGCACTCCCGGAGTGGGAAACCGGGCGAACGAAGTACTGAGTTGAGGGAGCGAGGAGCGAGTGTTGTGGACGCGCGACTACGGACACGGGAGAGGGAGTGCACAAGTGAACGTCGAGTGGGATTCTGTGGACATCAACCGGAGTGGGCAAATTGAACAAGTCAATCGATTTGAAAGGCATACGGGTCAAGATCTCCAACGCTTCCCTGTCCACCTCCTGCAATACCCCCTTGAGTTCCATGTATCGTTTCACCGCTTCCGGGACGTGACCCCCGTCAAGAATTGGATTGTGTTGCTTGAGGTATCCCCTATCCAACTCTCCTAGGACGTGGTCCAGCCGTTTGATCAGGACTTCCCGATGATGTCCCATCCCGATCCCACCAAGGTCTTCCCTAATCGAAGTACGCATTTCGGTAAGATCCCAAACGACACTCCACTCAGACCAGACAAGAAGGAAGTATGACTCGAGAATTTCGACATCCCCAAGTTCTCGAACCCTACGAACGATGTGATCCATTGTTCCCACCAACCGGCCGGTGCATATTGGCGGGAGAGACGGCCGCTTCTTCAACCATACCCAAATGTTGACAGGGATGTACGGTAGTAGGGAGCCATGGGACGCGATTTGCAGCAGCGTATCGACTACACTCTGGCCGACATCCTCTGTATACGGGGTCGTTGAGGCTGCCGCAGCCCACCAGGTGACTGTGTTTTCGCCGAACCCCTTCCCCCAATCCACGTACGGTGACGTCAGTGTCACGACCCGGTTCGCCAGACAGCGCGGTGATTGCTTGGGTCATGAGCGTCCCTATCTTTGGAGACCTGGCGATACCTAAGAACGCGTCAGCCATCCAATGGTCCCCACCTCGTTCCCGTCGGATTGCATATGGGAAGAGCGCATAGATAGCCTTGCACTTAGACTGGATTTGACCCAGATCCTCGGTCCGAGCGATGTTTTCAAGTTCCTCGGTTAACATATTCGAAATCTCCTCCAGCCGCGCACTGGTTCCTGGTCAGAGATATGAATATCTGTCGGATATGGACATACCTCTTATCCAGGTTTGCGGGGGTTGAAACAGTGCGGCCCAGATCCATAGCGATGATCGACAGGTAGTCAGCGATGGCTGAGGCAGAAGGTAGGGAATCCTGGGATAATTGGTGA
>Ga0307516_10003516_pt1 | contig 20047 bp, 20 predicted proteins | sample 19_EM_MG_FD_203310 | JGI IMG/M metagenome (GOLD analysis project Ga0307516, IMG submission 203310) | Populus trichocarpa ectomycorrhiza microbial communities from riparian zone in the Pacific Northwest, United States - 19_EM | ecosystem: Host-associated > Plants > Roots > Unclassified | place...
TTACAGTTGGGTTCATCAGGAGGGCAATTCTGATAATTTTCAGCTTGAAGAATCTGCTTAAGGTGTTTCCAACGGCCTCTTGGTTGTCCCTTTGGGTATTTTTCATATATCTGTATCCTCTTGAAACTAAAGTGTGTTGGCAACACCAGCTCTGCATTTATCAACTCTGCTTCCATCTTCTTCCTCTTCTATATCTAAAAAGCAAAAATACCACTCAATTCAATGATTTATCCGAAATGTAATCTAAGACTATAAATATAGATCAAATTTAAAAGAATAGAAACTATATAAAAAAGAGTAAAAATTTAAAGAAAAGAAATGTAATCTAAGACTATAAATATAAAAAATTGGAAAAAAAATATAAAAAACCAGGAATTTCATCCGAAACCCTACAAAAAAAAAAAAAAAAAGGGCAAACGAACCTCTCAGTTCAGAATCCCCTGTTGCTCGAACACGGCACAACAGTAAACGGACAAATAATCTCCACTTTATATTTTCATAGAAAATCTCAATTTAGTAACCGATTATGAACTGATTTTCGATTTAGATCCCAAACTATCAATGTTTCAATTAGGTCCCTAATGCATCAGGAAAGTGTCGAATTTTGCTTAAAGCAGGGTTGTTTTATCACACAACTAGTTAGATTTCCAAGGCAGATTTATTGAGTTCCACCTTTTCTTAATTTTAATTTTAATTACTTGAGTTCTCGTTTAAAAATATTTAAGATATAGTGAGAGGACTATAAAATCAAGCCCAAATAGTAGGACTAAAAGAAAGCCGAACCGGGCAGCAAAGAAAAAGGAAAAAAAGAGGGCCCGTCTCGAAACCATGCCCAATAAACATCAGCAAAGTAAGCCCAGCTGAGAAGGAGAGCTCAATAAAACCAACGAGCCCTTTGAGCTTTTGTGCTTTTCCTCCAAAACGACAACTCCCTTTTTTTTATTTTTCATTTTTCCAATGAATATGACATGCTAAATGATATTTATACATGCATAATCGTCTACCTGAATTCTTTGTCTAACAAGTTATTAGTACAATGCACTGCGATTTTTATAACGTTGTTACTGGGAGATGGTCGGCGAGGCAGAGGAAGATTGCAATGTTGATCAATCAGGTAGCCCTTCTTCGAAATAAGCTTTGTAGTGTAACCCTGTTCTTGTGCCGAGGAACGATGCTCGGTATGCATTTAAGTTTGCTACAGCGACAATAGTTTCTCAGGTTAGGAAACGGCCAGAGGAATCTAGTGGTAAGAGGATTGCTATTATTGAGGCTTGTGCTGTTTGTTTAGAGAATACTGAGGCTGATCATACCTTTTCGGTTGCATAGATATTGTTTATCATGTGTGAAACAACATGTGGAGGTTACATTGCTTTATGAGATGATGCCAAAATGCCATCATGAAGGGTGTTAGATTGAGATATTGTGGAAAGTTGCATGAAATTCTTGACACCTAAGTTAATTGAGACGATGTACGTGCCTCCGTATAAACGAAGCTTCGATTCCAGTTTCGGATAAAATTTACTACCTGTATCCTAAATGCTCGGCATTGATGCCCAAGAATGAGGTTTCTGAATATGCTAAAAGTGCAGTTGCTGCTGGTTTGCAACGTTGTGGCCTTAGGAGATGCAGAAAATGTCATACTGAAATCTCTGGCAACAAGCTAGGAACCTATGACGCCAATGTGTGAAGTGCAACCATATGATTGAACTTGCTGCAGGTATTATACTCACCTCGCTTCTGCATTGACTTGTCTGATAATAGTTCAACGCATGGTTTTTGGCGTGGAAATGTTAGTTGATTTAAACCTACTATGAATCTAAAAATGCATAATTGTTATTACATGATGAATCCTCAAACCTAGATTGAAGGATGTGTAGGAGAAATTACAAGAAACAGCCTCTATTTACAGTCTGATACTTTCGTCCTCTGATTTCTGAAAGGTGCTTACCATACTCAGGTGATGTTAAGCAGTGTTCCCTTGGAGAGTTCCAACAAAATTCCATAAAGTTGCCGCTAATAATATCTAAAACATCTAAATTATTTTTGGGTTCAGTCCATCTGTAATTTAAAATAAATCATCGATGAAATTATAAATTAATGTGATATTAATTAAAAAAATTATTGATAAAATGAAATGACCAAAAAAATAGCAATCATTGAGGATAAGTTTTTTGATAACCAATTACTGTTCGTGATTTCATCAGTAAATTAATTTATTTCTAACTAAATATATAATTAAATACTGACCGAGTATTTTGTTGGTATTATACAATATTTTGATAGTAGCGGTTGTGAGACAGTTGTTATTGGTGGGACTGTCTTTTTTCCCCCCTCTGTTTTCTCTCTCCTCCCTCAAAATTTACTTTAGCCATTTAGAATTTTAGATTTGTTCACTTAGTTATTAATATTTCAATTTTAATCTTTATTTTTTTAATTATATTTTTTGTTCTTGTCATTTTTGTAAATTTTTTATTTGGTTTCAATTTCATCCTTCAATTTTAATTTGTAATATGTTATTATTTTTAATTTGATTCTTATTATTTTGTTTTTTTAATTTTTTATATAATTTTTTTTAATTTCATTCTTTAATCTCAATTTATAATATATTATTTTTTCTAGTATTTAAATAATTATACACCATTTTTTAAGTCTTCGATCCATCTCTCACGTTAATTTTAGTCAGGATAACATGATTATGGTGCTGGAAGTCCCTGACAGTAATTTAAAAAATAACAATTAATTCAATTGACTCACTCGGACCCTATCGCTAGCTTGCGTGGTGCTTGTCAAACATTTGGCGACTGTAATGGAAGACTTTGAAGCCCTTTATGCGCATTGCTTTTGTGTATTTTATTTGTATCGAATCACACTCGACATTTTTGTCTATATAAACTCCTTTGCTTCATTATTAAAACTAAAGATTAGTTTACTTTTAAAGAGAGAGAGAGATCATTAAGAAAAATGGCATCAACTGTTGATAAATCATCTTTGGGTTCAGTCGATCCGTAATTTAAAATAAATCATTGATGAAATTATAAATTATTTTCTATGTTGATGATATGTCATATTAATTAAAAACATTATTAATAAAATGATGTTGATAATATTTTTTTTATTTGGATGTGTCTTTTCTATTTGTAAATCTATCAATTATTATATTACAATGAAATGGCCAAAGAAATAGCAATCACTGAGGATAAGTTTTTTTGATAACCAGTTATGATTATCAATATTTTATCTATAACCAGTTTTTTTGACTAAATATATAATTAAACACTCATAAAATATTTTATTGGTATTATACAATATTTTGATAGTAGCGGTTATGAGACAGTTTGTCATCGGTGGGGTTGTCTTTTTTTCCCCTCTCTTTTCTCTCTTCTCCCCTCAAAATTCACTTTAGCCATTCATAATTTTAGAATTATTCACTTAGTTATTAATATTTCAACTCCAATCCTTATTCTTTTTAATTATATTTTTTGTTCTTGTCACTTTTATTAATTTTTTATTTGGTTTCAATTTCATCATTCAATCCTAATTTGTAATATATTATTATTTTCAATTTAGTTCTTATTATTTTATTTTCTTAATTTTTTGTATAATTTTATTTTTCAATCTCAATTTATAATATATTATTTTTTCTAGCATTTAAATAATTATACACCATTTTTTAAATCTTCGATCCATCTCTCACGTTAATTTTAGTCAGGATAACATGATTATGGTGCTAGAAGCCCCCTGACAGTAATTTAAAAAATAACAATTAATTCAATTGACTCACTCGGACCCTATCGCTAGCTTGCGTGGTGCTTGTCAAATATTTGGCAACTGTAATGGAAGACTTTGAAGCCCTTTATGCGCATTGCTTTTGTGTATTATATGTTGATCTCAGAAAATTGAAGAAGCAACTGTAGTATTTTTGTAGTTTTCATTGAGAGAGAATTGACTATAAATAGCCTTACAAACAGTAACAGAAAAAACTAAAAATCAGGAGCTCACATATCCACTACTCCTATAACGTGTGGGAAGCAGGTAAGCAGTTGATTGACTAAAACAAACTGAAGCTAAATGATCTATTAAATAGGAATTATTAACAACCCAGTACAAAGACCGGTGAACCAAATTCTAAAGCTAAAATCTTAATATCTAACATCCTCCCTTAAACTGTATGCCAAGTGCATCAGTTTATACTAGAAACAGAGCAAACTCCCATTAGACCACGCAGTTTCACAAAGACATCATGCTTCAATGGTTTAGTCATTATATCTGCAATCTAATTCTGAGTTTGACAATGAGTTACTTCCACGACACCCATACTGGTGAGCTCTCGAATGAAATGAAAACAAACATCAATATGTTTATTGTGTCCATGTAGCACCGGATTTTTGCAGAGTTTAATGGCAGAACTGTTGTCATAGTGGATTGTTGTAAAGCCCTCTTGATTATGCCCCAACTGCTGTAAAATTCTTCGTAGCCATATTGCCTGGCAAGCATATGATGCTACTGCTATGAACTCAGCTTCTGTGGTGGAAAGTGTCACTATGGGTTGTTTCTTTAAAGACCATGATACAGCTTCTGCACTTAACATAAATACATAACCTGAAGTGCTTTTCCGATCTTTAACATCACCAGCATAATCACTATCAAAATATACATTAAGACCTTCAAATCCTCCCTTCTTATAGAACACTCCAAAACTGACTGTTCCCTTTAAATACCTGAAAACCCTTTTTGCAACTTGTAAATGAAGTTCAGTTGGACATTCCATGTACCTGCTGAGAAGACTTTCTACGAACATCATATCAGGTCTAGTGGCAGTTAAATACATTAAACTTCCCACAATTTGCTTGTATAGTGTGCTGTTTATTTTTGATCCACCATGATCCTTACAAAGCTTTGTACCGGGAACAATAGAATTGTTAACAGAATTGCAGCCATCCATTTTAAACCTTGCCAATATTGCTTCTGCAGATTTCTTTTGCCCAACAAATATTCCATTTGAACTTTGCAAGACTTCAATACTCAGAAAATATCTCATCCTTCCCAAATCAGTCATATCAAATTCATTCATCATAGGCTGCTTAAACTCATCAAACATACTTGCATCATTCCCAGTGAATATTAAATCATCAACATAAAGACATACAACCAAAATATTACCTCCACCTCCAGTTTTGATGAACAGTGTATGTTCATAAGGACATTTCTTGAAGTTTTGAGTTGCAAAGTATGATTCGATTCTACTGTACCAAGCGTGAGGGGCTTGTTTGAGTCCATACAGTGCTTTTTTTAGCTTGTACACCATCTGCTCTCTTCCCTTCTTCTCATAACCAGGAGGATGCTCAACATAAACTTCTTCATTGAGCTCTCCATGCAAAAATGCCAATTTCACGTCCAGTTGGTTGATAACCCATTCTTTTTTAGCTGCAAGTGAGATGATCAATCGAATGGTATCCAAACGGGCAACCGGTGCAAAGACTTCAGCATAGTCTATTCCATGTTGCTGCATGTACCCTTAGCCATAAGACTTGCCTTGTGTTTATCCACTTCACCGTCTTCTTTAAATTTTGTCTTGAAAATCCATTTAACTCCCACCTTTTTCCCTCCTTCAGGCAATCTAGTGAGCTCCCAAGTGTTGTTTCTCTCAATTGCATCTATTTCTGCCTCCATAGCTTTCTGCCACTTCTCACTTTTCACTGCTTCGGCATAACTTAATGGATCACTGCTTGCATACAAAGCTAGAAATGCATAGTCATCTTCTTCAGATAAACCCTCACTACTTATATAATCTTGCATCCAGCCCAATGGTCTCCTTATTCTTCCCTCTTCTGAGTTTGTTGAATGATTTTCTACTGTTGCAGTAGACTCTGTTGCAGCAGACTCGTTCCCTTCTGTATTCACATCTAGAATTGTTGCTGCTTCATCTGCATGTGGCCTGATTGCTGTTTCGACTTGTGCATGTGGTCTGATGATATAGCTCTCTTCTGCATGTAGCTTGATCTCTTCTGCATTCGTGTCAGTTGGCTCTTCTGCATTCGTGGCAGCTGTATTGCTGTCACTCCATTCTAGATCAACCAAAATGGCTTCTTCATAACTGTTGTCCCAGTCCCAACTGCCTTCTTCTTCAAACCTCACATCTCTACTGATTATAATTGTTTTAGATAGTGGATCAAACAATCGGTAGGCCTTTGATTCCCCACTAACTCCAAGAAAGACACACTTTAAGCTTCTATCATCTAACTTTGTTCTTTTATTATCAGGAATATGAACATATGCAGTGCAACCAAAAATTTTGAAGTAGGAGACCGAAGGTTTGATTTGACTCCAAGCTTCTTTTGGGGTGATGTTTCTCACAGCCAATGTTGGACTTCGATTCAGCACATGAACTAACCAGTTAACAGCCTTTGGCCAGAAATTCTTAGGAAATTTCTTCTCAATTAGCATGCTCCTAACCATATTCATAATGGTCCTATTTTTCCTCTCCGCCACACCATTTTGTTGTGGTGTGTATGCTGTTGTTAGTTGTCTTCATATACCATGTGCAGCACAAAAACTAGTGAATTCATTGGAAGTAAATTCACCTCCACGATCAATTCTTAATCCACTCAAGTAAACCCCCGACTCCTTCTCAACAGGATTTTTAAAGCTTTTAAAAACATTAAAAGCTTCTGATTTCTCTACCAGGAATTAGACCTAAACTTTTCAACTAAAATCATCAATGAAACTGATAAATTACCTCTTGTTACTGTTAGAAATAGGCTTGATTGGTCCACATATGTCTGCATGCACTAGTTGAAGAACTCTGGTTGCCCTCCATGTACTGTTCTTGGAAAAAGGATCTTTAGGCTGCTTTCCGATCATGCATTCTTCACACAGCTTCGTAGGAGGCTTGATCTAAGGTAGTCCATGCACCATATTTTTCTGTTGAAGAGTTTTCAGTCCATCATAGCTTAAATGACCATATCTGCGATGCCAAACTCTAGCTGAGTCTTCTGTCATGGTGTTGTAACAAGTCTGCTCTCTTGCTTGACAATGAGCAAGTAGAATGAACATTCTATTTGATGACATTGTGGTCTCAATAATTAGTCCTTGATCAAGATGATAGACCTTGCATTTCCCATGCTGAATAAGAATTGCAAGTCCCTTTTCCTGAAGCTGACCAATGCTCAGCAAGTTACTCTTTAGATCAGGTACATAAAAAACACCAGTGATCACCTGAGTATTCTCATTTACCCTGATCCTTACATTTCCTTTCCCCATAACTGTCATGCTTGAGTTGTTTCCAAGTTTCACTGTCTCTTCAAAATTCTCATAAAGATCAGAGAAAAGCTCCTTCTTCCCACACATATAGTTGCTGCACCCTGAATCCAAAAACCAAACTTCAACTAAACTGATTTTCTTCTCTTCAACATAAGCCATCAACAACATCTCTTCACTTGTGTCAACAAAATTTGCTCTGAATCCCTTATTTGGGCATTCATACTAGAAATGCCCCAGTTTATGACAGCTATAGCACTCCACGGTGGACTTATCAAAACTTGGCCTGATACGCCCTCTGTCTCGCCCTCTAAAAACACTGCAACCTCGTCCTCTTCCTCCAGAATGATCTTCATACGTCACCTTCAAGGCATGTTCTTCTGCAGCAGTATGATAATTCATACGTTGCTCATGCACTAGGAGGCTACTTTGTAATTTATCTATGGACATGGTTTCCACATCATTTGACTCCTCAATAGCGCAGACAACATAGTCGAATTTCAGTGTCATGGATCTCAAAATCTTTTCAATGAAAGCAATATCATCCATCTTCTCACCGTGAATTCGTTTCTTGTCAAAGTTCGAGCAAAATACTCGTTCACAGATTCACCAACCTTCATCTGTAGCATTTCCCATTCCTTTCGAAGTGCTTGCAACATTGAACGCTTAACTCTAGTCGTGCCTTAATACTTTTGCTTCAATGAGTCCCATATATCCTTAGCTGTGTTTGTCTTGAGAATAGTTTCCAGGAGGGATCGATCTATAGCTTGGAACAGATAGTTTTTAGCTTTCAGATCCTTCAATCGCTGTTCATCAATGGCTTTCATCTGAGCGTCTGTCAGAGATGCTCCTTCTGCTGCTGCAAGTACTCCTTGTTCTATTAAAGTCCAGTATTCTTTCGATCGTAAAAAGTTTTCCATCAGCATGGACCAGTGGTCATAATGTCCATCAAACTTTGGAATTGATGGCTGGACAAAATTTGTTTCCATCAACATCTCTTCTCTTGTCACTCGTGCAGAGAGCTGCTGCTTCTCACGATTCAATCAAATAACATGTGAGGCTCTGATACCAAATGTTGATCTCAGAAAATTGAAGAAACAACTATAGTATTTTTGCATTTTTCATTAAGAGAGAATTGGCTATAAATAGCCTTACAAACAGTAACAATTTGAATCCAAAATAAAAAAGAAAGACGTTCCTCACCCTCAAGACAAAGAAAGTTGTACGTATGATACGATTAGGATCAGAGAAAAAACTGAAAATCAGCAGCTCATGTATCCACTACTCCTATAACATGGGAAGCAGGTAAGCAGTTGATTGACTAAAACAAACTGAAGCTAAATGATCCTATTAAATAAGAATTATTAACAACCCAGTACAAAGACTGGTGAACTAAATTCTAAAGCTAAAATCTTTATATCTAACATTTTATTTGTATCGAATCACACTCGACATTTTTGTCTATATAAACTCCTTTGCTTCATTATTTTGCTCATTGAGAAAACTAAAGATTAGTTTACTTTTAAAGAGAGAGAGAGAGAGATCATTAAGAAAAATGGCATCAACTGTGTGTTTCTCAACCATGTAGATGCTTTTGCTCCTTTTGCTGTTATTGTTTCATCTTAGAGCTAGTTATTCTTCTCCTTCCATGCAGCCACTGTGTCATGATGACGAGAGCTATGCCTTGTTGCAGTCCAAGGAAAGCCTTGTCATTAATGAGTCTGCTTCTTATGATCCTTCTGCTTATCCCAAGGTTGCATCATGGAGAGTTAATGGAGAAAGTGTTGATTGCTGCTCATGGGATGATGTTGAATGTGATAGGGACACTGGTCATGTGATTGGCCTTGACCTCAGTAGCAGCTGTCTCTATGGCTCCATCGAATCTAATAGCAGCCTCTTCCACCTTGTTCAGCTCAGAAGGCTGAATCTTGCTGAAAACGACTTCAACAACTCTAAAATCCCTTCTGAGATTCGAAATCTTACGAAACTAAACTATCTAGACCTTTCTTTTAACAGTTTTTATGGGAAAATTGATTTTATTAATTGCTAATGATTTGAGCTGGGCAAGGCTCTTATGTGTTGTTTATCCCTGCCTTTAATTGATTATTCAGCCAAAGTAAAGACGTGAACTCGAAGTGAAGAAGGAAAATCATTTTATAAACAAACTTCTCAACCACTTGCTTAAAGAATTATTAAAATGATAAGAAAGAATTTTGTTTCTTCATTCATTTATGGAAATGAATGTAAGATCTTGGCGTTATTATGAAGTTCATTCTATGAAGATAGCATATTTGAATGGAAGAATTCTAGAGATTTAAGAACAGAAATGAAGAAGGCAGAGAGAGCAGTTGATAGTTGAAAGAAGAAGACGAAAATATTCATTGTTTTTCATTAACCCACTTTACATTATTAAAGATGTATTTATAACAGAAGCTGCAGACGTGAACCAGCTTCTTTCTTCAATATTTAACAACTTTTCTAATTGTTTCTAACTGTCTAACAGAATTAACAACTTTAACTATCTAACAGTATTTTAACTACTTCATTCTATAATCACTTGACATGTGGCATGACTCTGATCATTGATATCTTTACATTCCCCCGCAATCGTATGCATGAAGGAACCAAGCATAAGATTGGAGCAATGGTGACGAAACAATGGAGAAGAAAGACCCTTAGTGAGAATGTCAGCAAACTGATTTGCAGAGGAAACATGTTGAACAAGCAAGTCACCTTTGATAACACGTTCTCTAACAAAGTGATAATCAATCTGAAGATGCTTCATCTTGGAATGAAACACTGGATTGGAAGCAAGAGAAATAGCAAAGATATTATCACAATGAATTAAAGGAGGAATAAGCAATGGAACATGTATATCACAGAACAGATGACGAATCCATGTGAGCTTCAGCAGCAGCAATAGCAAGAGCTATATATTCAGCCTCAGCAGACAAGCGTGAAACAATATGTTGCTTCTTAGAAGCCCATGAAATAGGAATGGATCCTAAGTAAACAACAAAACCAGAAACAGAACGACGATCATTGGGATCATCAGCCTAGTCAGCATCATTGTATGCTTACAAATTAAGGGTGCTAGGCTGAAAGTGAATGCCATAGTCAAGAGCACCATTGAGATATCTCAAGATTCGTTTCACTGCAACAACATGAGATTCCATGGGATTATGCATGAATTGGCAAGCTTGATTGATAGAAAAGGCAATGTTAGGATGTGTGAAGGTTAGATACTGCAGAGCTCCAACAATACTCCTATACTGTTGTGGACAAGAATAAGGCTTACCATCATCCTTGAGCAGGTGATGATAGGGAAGACAAGGAGTGGCACATGACTTTGAATTTTATAAATCAACCTGATCAAGCAATTCCTTAATATATTTAGATTGATATACAAACAAGCCAAAGGAAGAATAAGAAACTTGCAGTCCCAAAAAATATGTCAACGGGCCTAAATCCTTCATATTAAATTCCTGAGTTAAGGCATCAATAACTGATGTAAGGAGAGATGAATGACTGCCTGTGAGAAGAATATCGTCTACATAAAGAAGCAATATCACAGTGCCATGAGAGGAGTGTTGAACAAATAAAGAAGGATCAGTGAGAGAAGCCTGAAATCCCAAGCTAGGTAAGAAACTTGTAAACCTGTCATTCCAGGCACGAGGAGCCTGTTTTAACCCATACAAGGACTTGCGTGGTCTACAAACAAAGTCAGGATAAAGCTTGCTTGTAAAACCTTGTGGTTGAGTCATATACACCTCCTTTTGAAGAATACCATGCAGAAATGCATTTTTAACATCAAGTTGCCTTAAAGGCCAGTGGAACTGAGCTGCAAGGGCCAGTACCAACTGAACAGTGGTGGGTTTCACTACAAGACTGAATGTTTCATTATAATCAATGCCCTCTTCTTAACTAAACCCCTTGGCAACAAGGCGTGCCTTATGCCTAGCAATAGAGCCATCTGCATTTTTCTTGATTCGATAAACCCATTTACAACCTACAAGATTCTTGGCATATGAGAGGGGAACCAAATCCCAAGTACCCTGTGCATGAAGAGCATCAATTTCCTCTTGCATCACAAACTGCCATGCAGCAACTTTAGAGGCAATCTTGAATGAACTTGGTTCAACTAGAGAAAAGTCAATAGACTGAACAGTAGTAGAATAAGCCTTCTTTTTGGAGATACCATTCTTAGACCTGGTTGTCATGGGGTAAAGATTCATAGGGGACAGAGGCAAGACTACACAAAGATTCACAGGATGAAAATCAGGATCCTCAGGGAGAGAAAACTGTGTAGCAGAATCCAAACCTGATAAAGTTGAAGAAATAATGGGTGAAGGCAATGTATCCAAAGAGGCAGCAGGGCTCATGGTGGATGATGAGGTAGAGCACGCAGGTAAGACAACATTATGCAGAGAAATAGAAGGTGGAATAATAGGAGACAAATGAGAAGGAGAAGAGGAAACTGTAGGCACAGAAGTGTATGGAAATACAGATTCATCAAAGATGACATGACGAGTCACAAATCACTTATTAGTAAGGAGAGAAAAACAGATATATCCCTTGTATTGACCTGCATATCCCAAAAAAATACAGGTGGAAGTTTTAGGCTGAAGTTTGTGAGTGTTGTAAGGCTTGAGTAGAGGAAAACATGCACAACCAAAGATCTTTAAATGAGTGAGGAAGGGTATAGAACCATACAGTAAAAGATAAGGAGATTTGAGCTAAAGAATTGGACAAGGCATCCAGTTAATCAAATAGATGGAAGTAGCACAAGCATGAAACCAAAATTTAAAAGGTAGATTGGCGGTTTGTAATAAAGTGATTGTTGTTTCTAGAATGTGGCGATGCTTCCTCTCAGCAAGACCATTCTGTTCAGGGGTGTATGGACAAGATATGTGATGAATAATGCCTTTAGTAAGGAGATTTTGCTTGAAGGAATGATTGAGGTACTCACCATCACCATCACTCTGAAAAATGTGTAGATTGGCAGAAAACTAAGTGCCAAGAAAGCATGAAACGAAACAAAGATGGAATAAACCTCTCTTTTATTTCTCATTGGAAAAATCCAAGTGAACCGAGTACATTCATCTATGAAGCTAACATAGTATCGAAAACCATCAACAAAAATAGTAGGAGAAGGACCCCACACATCACGATGAATGACTTCTAAAGGTGTTGCAGACTTAATTGCTGGATAAGGGAAATGAAGTTTTGCAAATTTGCCTTCTAAACAAGCAGTGCAGACGGATTTTGGAATGGTATGAAGTGAAAGGAATCTTAGATTGATGTAAAAGGGTTGAAGTGATTTTGTTAGAAGGATGGTCAAAACGTTTGTGCTAGAGACTTGTTTTTACTTGGTGACCAATATAGCAGAATTGATTCTTTGAGAGGGAGAAGGACTGTGATAGTCGAGAGTGTGGGATGGATAAAGGGAGGATATAAACCATCTCTACACAGTCCCTGGAGAAGAACCCTTCCTGTAAGCTTGTCCTGAATGCAAAAACCAAAGGCATCACAAATAAATCGGTAATTGTTATCTTTACATAACCTATAAACTGATAGCAAGTGTTGTGACAGCTTAGGCACATGCAAAACTTGTGGTAATTTGAATGAGCATTGTGGAACATCCAGAATAGAAGAACCAACATTAGAAATGCTCAAACCTGAACCGTCTACAATAGCAATAGTATCTAATCCTGAGAAAGGAGTGGCTAGGTTGAGTTGAGCTAAATCAGAAGTCATATGAGTTGTTGCTCCAGTATCAGCAACCCAAAATTACTCAATAGAAGTAGAAGAAGGAAAATTTGCATGCATTGCACTGAGATTAATGGAAGGCGGTCTGCCTTGATAGGAGAAATTGCCTCTGTGATAACACTGGATAGTAGAATGGCCAAATTTCCAACAAATCTGACATTGGACTAAAGAGGTAGAAGAAGATGATTGATTATGTCGTTGATAGCAATCAGCAGCTACATGGCCTTTCTTGCTACAGATTTGACAGATGAGAATGTCAATACCAGGATGAAGAATACCAGAACTAGAAGAAGGAACTTGATAAGGGCGTGGACCAGATTGATAATGGCCACGACTTCTTCCATGTCCTTTAAAATAAGAGCCTCTATTGTTAGAGTGGCCACTGTTGGTGAACATGGCATTAGGACCATTAAAACCACCTGTGGAACCATGGAAATCGCCATGATGACCATTAAAACCCCCACTAAATCTAGATGAAAGGTGAGAAGATGGGAAGGCTTCGAGTTTGAAGAGTATCCCTGAGATTGAATATGAGAATGAGAAGGAGAAGATCCTTCATCAAGAACAAGAGCCTTGCCTTGAAATGTCTGATTTTGAGCCAACATTGCAGAAATAAAAGGAGATGCAGACTGAGTGTGCTCAAGAGTGGCTTCTTCAGCAAGTAACTGAGATCGAAAATCTTTAAGAGACAATGTATTATCTCTGCCTCTAATCATACATCTAAATGTGTTGTAATCAGAAGGCAAGCCATTGAGAGCCAAAATCACAATGTCATCATCCTCAAAAGAAACTCCTATTGCAGAAAGATGATCTCTTGCATCTTTAATTTTTTGCAGATAATGAGAAACTGGTTCTGATCCCTTCTTAATATTCTGAAGCTCACTTTTCATCTGAAAAATGCGTGCTTTGGTGACTGTAGAGAATCGATCCTTCGGCTGAATCCACATATCATGAGCACTGACACTGTTGGGTTGGTTGCCATCAATGTGCAACAACCATTGACAATTGCAGCAGCTGCAGCTGGAGTTGCACCAACTATGTGCACCCATCCAAGATGTCAAAGGTTGGCAGCCACCTTTGTTGAAGAAAAGCTGGAGTTGTGGCACCATTCATGCCTATAAATAGAGGCATACGTGAGAGAGTGTAGAGGAGAGAGTGCAAAATGTGAGAGACCAAGAGAGAAAGTGAGGGGCTGCCAAGGGCAGCAACCCTGCTGTCTTGTGCAGTAGTGTGAGAGCAATGGGAGTAGAGTTTGAGTGAAGTGATCCTCCTCCTCCATGTGTGTTGTAATCCTTTCTCTATCTGTCTCTAATAATATTGACTTCTCCCGTGGATGTAGGCAATTTTGCCGAACCACTTTAAATATTGTGTCCTAGTGTGCTTAGCCTCCTTTGAGCAACTATTAGTACACCACCGGTCTGCGCATGGGGGAGCCGGAATCCCTAACAGACACATCCAATAACATAAGAAATTGCAGTAGAGGAAAGAGTGGCAATGAGCAACTGCATTAATGCTCGATCATGCATTTTCCACACCTGATAGTCATCAGTTTCAGTTCCCTCAAGGTCAGAGTCTGCATCAAATCGGTTAGGACACTGCCTTGAACCATCAACAAAACCTAAAATACCATGACTTTCAAGAAGGATTTGCATTTGAAAGTGCCATGTGAGATAATTGGTATCATCAAGCTTAACTGTCACAGTAGTAGCAACTGTAGAAAGTAAGGAAGTTATAGGAGATTGGACGATCTGGAGTTGAGAAGATGTCACCATTTTTTGTTTTTGGAATGCAGAAATAGAGAAACAACTGGAGAGAATTGTTTGTTGATGAGAGAAGAAACAGAGGCTGAGCAGGATGTGCGGAAGCAGAGGATTAGGAATACAACTCTGATACCATATGAAGATAGCAAATTTGAATGGAAGAATTCTGGAGATTTAAGAAGAGAAATGAAGAAGGCAGAGAGAGCAGTTGACAGTTGAAAGAAGAAGACGAATATATTCACTATTTTTTCATTAACCCACTTTACATTATTGAAGATGTATTTATAACAGAAGCTGCAGACGTGAACCATCTTCTTTCTTCAATATTTAACAGCTTTCCTAATTGTTTCTAATTGTCTAACAGTATTGACAACTTTAACTATCTAATAGTATTTTAACTACTTCATCCTGTAATCACTTGACATGTGGCATGACTCTCATCATTGAAATCTTTACACATTCGTCATATTATTCTTAAATCATTTTCTCTATGAAAACTATGACGGTGCAAATGTAAACAGGTCAAATTATTTAGTATCTGAGTAATTAATCAGTTCCTTGACCCAATTATTTAGCTCATAAGCCATGAATTTCTTTATTTTGGGCGCTTTACGAAAGAAACTGAAGGGGAATTGATAACTATCCATTATTTGCAGCCACGCATTCTCTGCACTCTGAAAAATCTAAACAGATACATTATCATTGTTTTCAATCAAATCGTGTTTGCATCCAAAGAAGTTATTTGTGAAAGTAATGCATCTACACCATGCACTCTGTTCAAAGTCTTCGACCCATCTCCCACGTTCATCTTAATCATTCTCTTATTAGTCATTATAAGAGGGATAAGATGGTTCAGATTTGGCCAATTAACTTGGCAATCGCAGTGGAATATTGGAACTGGTTATCTAGCAAATTACATCCTGGTCTGGATTTTAATAGAACAAAACATTCTCAGATTGGAACTGGTTATCTAGCAAATTCGACAAATTCGCGGTGGAATATGGCAATCGCAGTGGAATATTGGAACTGGTTATCTAGCAAATTCGACAAAGTCATGTCCCGCTCATTTTCTTTGACCTGTTTTCGAAACAATAATTTATTTACTGATCCATGAATAAACAACATGAAGTTATCGAAGACAGAAAAGCAGTTAAAGGCATGCCTTGTGCGAAGAAATGCATGCAACCTTTAGACCTAGAAGTCCGAAGTAGTAATTATTTGAAAATTGTCATGCTTTCTTGCTAATGTTTCTGTAAATGAATATTTCGCAAACCCGCAACTACCGCCTCGGCAACACAAGGGTTGGGTTGGTGATCGTATTAACGAGTGCTTGATGCCACAAATTCAATAGCAAAATTTGTCAGCTAACAAGAAATCAAGACAACAAAACCATGAAAGTTAAATAATCCAAAGGTACGTTGTTTGGTTGCCTTCCAACATACAAATGACTCTATTAGGTTACAAATAGGAATACGGAAGTCTATGTAAACCAAATGATATTGGAGAGCTACAAACCAAATCAATTGCTCTACTTTCGCATCCACTTCTTGCAGTGTACTTGCTAAAATCATTTACCCTATAGTATTTCCTTATCAATTATTAAGTGTTTTTTTACGTAAGTTAGGCACTTGATGTATTTTATTTTTAAATAAATGATATAAAATTATTTACAAATAATAAACATATAATTCAACATATATAATATACCCACATGATAACTAAATGTAGAAGAGATCTTGAATAATTTATATATTCAATATGAATCTCTATTACAGATATTAGTTTTTTTTTGCCAAAACAAAAAAGAATGAAAGAATTCTAATTCTATTAATGTTAAGCTGCTATATATAGATTTGAATTCAAAAGGGACTCTCTTGATTAAATGATGTGTGCCATTAAATCTAGGATATTGGAAAACTCATTAAAATGAATTGAATACTGTGCTAGCATAGATCTCTTAGTGTGATATATGGGGAGATGGATGTTGTAGTTGCCGAAGTAGGGGTTACTATGTGTGCCATTCATTCTAGGATAATGGAAAACTCATTAAAATGAATGAACGCTGTGCTAGCATGGATATCTTAGTTATTAGAGGGATAAGATGGTTGTGGTGGTCATATGCTCATATCAGCGATGTTATATTATTGTTGTGATCAGAGCTGAAAATGATCTGAACTCTGAAGTGATCAGAGCTGTAATTGTGCATACTTACAAAGAATTCAAATGCGATTATGGTATGATAATAGGATATGATTACAACGCTATAATTGTAATTGTTCAAGAAGAAATCCAAAGGGAACTTGAATTTTTTGTGCAATCGATCAGGAATTAAGATAGTTAAATTTGACTAAATTAGTTTCACTAACACCTAAAATATTATAAAATAAAGCATTATAATGAGATATTAATTATGATTTATAATATTTGATATTTGAACACAATCAATTAAATTAAAACTAACTAGTAGATTGTGTTTCATGCATATACCTTTAATAAAAATTAATAATAATAAAAATAAAATAATTAATTCATAAAAAAGAGACACTTTTGCTGACATAATAATTACAGGGCAGCAAAAATTTTAGTTTACCATGGATAAGGACACTCTTGCTGACATAATAACTTCTAGACCAAATACGGACATGAAAAGAAAAAGAATCCTTTTGGAAATATTATTAAAATACTTTTACGAGAAGGTGAAGGCAAAAATGTATTTTGCTTTAACCCACGACATTAAAGAAATAGAAAAAATCATGTTGAACGAGTCTAAGTTTAAAATACATTAGACGTCGTCTGGTCTACGAATGTATTCTAAGTATCTACAAAGTCAATGAATATTAGGTGGAAGGGGGATGGTAGAGACACCTAAAATATATTTTTTTATGTTCATTTATCAAAAAGCTATTATAATATTTTATATAAAAAATTAGAAAAATCAAATAATATTGAATAGAAAAAAAAATTATGTAAATTTTTTTTTAAAACTGAATAAGAAAAAAAAATAAAGGAAAATATTTTTATTTTAAACAAGCTATTGCATCATTGACTCATTAAGAAAAGGAAGTCCATACATTAATTATTCCGAGATTTTAAAAAATTAGTTTTACTAATTAAAAAGAAAAATTCATGATAAAATACTTTTGATAAGAGTATCGATAATAATAGTACTAATTTTTAAAAAACAATCAAAAACCTTTTACCCTTTTAAGTTTTTGTTACTACTTTCATTTATTTTTTTGAAAACTTTTAAAAAGATTTTCAATAAAAACGAGAAATAGTTTTTGATAAAAATGAAAGCCTATTACTCATTAATTTTTGTTAAACATTATTTTGAGAAACTTCAAAACTAAAAAAGAAGAAGTTATTTTTAGCATAAATGATATAAAAGTATTTGAAATGAAAACTAAAAGCCTTTTACTTTTGTATTTTTATTGAAAAAAATAATATTTTGAGAGCTTTCCTTTTAATTTTTATTAAAAACACTTTTATTCTTATTATTTTTTATATCATTGAGGAGATAATTTTTCCTTAAAAATCCCTTTCGTTAATTGGTTATGCCATCAAATAGACGAAAAATTAATAGCTAGAAATATATATTTCTTTTGTTGCGAGACAACTCAACGCGGTTCCATTAGTGCTTGAAAAATATATTTCTTTTGTTGCTTTGTTCCTTGCTTCGGTTAGAGAAGAACCTCCCCGTCTAATTAATTAAGAAAATATGGCAAAGCTATACCTAATTAGCTTTGTTTATTTATCTATTAATCTAGCTAGCTATCCATTTATCTCGTATGTTATTTTTATAGGGAAAGACGGAAAGGTCGAAAAGGTTCTTACTGGTGAACAGCACCTCACTCCCACACTGTTCATACTTCTGTTTTCCTTTATATAGATTAATTTCCGTGCATAAAAATAGACGGTCATCATTAAATATATGATATAGTGTGGGACAACGCACATGAGAGCATGTGGAGCAGGAATTTGGACATTTTAATTATGATTGTGTTGAGTCTGTTTGGGCTAGGTTCCAACTCAGGAAGGTAGGGAGGAAGGAAAAGGGATTCTTTCCGCCTAATAAAACTCTTTTTAGAAAGATAGTGGTTGTTTTTTAAGATGTATTTTTATTAAAATAATATTTTTTATTTTTTTAATTTTATTTTTAACAATGAAAACGATTTTAAAAATATTAAAAAAATATTAATTTTAAAAAATAAAAAAATCAACATTTTTAAAAAACATGTAACAACGAGTATGCTATTAAATCATCTAGGTGGTGACCCAGTGATAAGAGATTGGGACCAAGAGGTTTGCTCCCTCTATGGTTTCAGGTTCAAGCCCTGTGGTTACTCATATGATGGCCACTGGAGGCTTACATGGTCGTTAACTTCAGGGCCCGTGGGATTAGTCGAGGTGCGCGCAAGCTGACCCGGACACCCACATTAAACTAAAAAAAAATCAGCTAAGCATCCAGGCGAGTGTTCTATAATAAGATGAGTCACGGAGAACTGAACCAACCCATAATTGCAATAATGGGAATTAAAAGCTTTCATCCGATCCATCCTCCTCAATCACATCATATTGTGGGTCTTCGTATTCTCTAATTCTGTGAAGCACTTATTATTAATCTAATTTCAACGATGATGAACAGTGGCTATAAATTTCATCTAATTGCTCTGTGGTTAGAACTATAAATCATGTCTATTTGAGATTTAAGTTTTCAATGCTAATCTTATCAATCCTTTGTCAAATTTATTAATTACAAATTTAATACGATGAATAAATTGAGCAGATAAAATGTAATTTCATAGGGGTACGGTGTCGGTGTGGACCTGTAGAGGTGCATGACAGAAAAGTAAACGATACCCAGGGAACTCTTTCATTATATATATATATATATATATATATATATATATATATATATATATATATATATACTTGTGGATTTTCAGGTCTTATTTGTTGATTGATTAATTTGGTGAATATAGACAAATACCTAACAAATAATTAGGAACTTAAAAGCAAACCCCAGAAGACTTTTCCCTTGTTACTCGGTGATTGAACAGTTTGTTACTCAGTGATTTGTAATTTGATTAAAAAAAGAAGAAGAAGAAGCCTAGCTAACTTCATGATGTCGGCTAATATATATATATATATATATATATATAAACTAAGACTCTCAGTCTTTCACGGTAAACAGTAAGAGGAAGAGCACTGTTCCTTAAAAGTTTTTAGCCATTTTAATTTGTCATGCACTTAATCATTCT
>Ga0307516_10003517_pt1 | contig 20043 bp, 18 predicted proteins | sample 19_EM_MG_FD_203310 | JGI IMG/M metagenome (GOLD analysis project Ga0307516, IMG submission 203310) | Populus trichocarpa ectomycorrhiza microbial communities from riparian zone in the Pacific Northwest, United States - 19_EM | ecosystem: Host-associated > Plants > Roots > Unclassified | place...
GGCTGCGAAATATGTGTTATACCTGCCGAATTCAGCGAATGCTGGGCAGATGACTGCTGAATTCAGCGAATGCTGGGCAGTGTGCCGAATTCAGCGAACATGCTGGGCAGATACCTGCTGAATTCAGTGAATGCTGGGTAGATGCCTGCTGAAATCAGCGAATGCTGGGCAGAAGAAGTCGAGAACATCTTGCGAAAGCGATAACTTCTGGTGACTTGTATGCTGAATTCAGCGGATATGCTGGGCATTACCTGCTGCAATCAGCAAATGCTGGGCAGAAGAAGTCGAGAACATCTTGCGAAAGCAATAACTTCTGGTGACTTGTATGCTGAATTCAGCGAATATGCTGGGCATTACCTGCTGAATTCAGCGTATGCAGGGCAGAAGTGGAGAATATCTTGCGGAATAGCGAGAGCTGGTGACATGGATTCCATATGATTGAGAACAAGACTGATTGAAATGGCAGCCAAGAATGAATATGTTTCGGCACGAACACGCAGCAAGGCACGTCTTGAAACCAATAAAGCGATTATGAGCAAGGCTCACGAAGAAGGGGGTGATATGACATCTTCGGAACGCCTTGCCTCAGCCTTCCTGCTGCTCGGGATCGGCGACTCGATATCAGATGACGAAGCCCAAATCGAACCAATCATTGAGCCTAGCACTGTTGAGTGCGAGAACGAGAGCAAACCACTCACCTACAAAGCTGCATTACAAAGTCCGCAAGCAAGACAATGGAAGGAAGCCATGTGCCAGGAATGGCAGGCATTGGTGGAGAATCACACATTTGATATAATGGAAAAAGGTACTACCGTCCATACACCAATGACTGACAGGACAGTAGAAGAGCCTATTGGATGCAAGTGGATCTACAAGAGGAAGATTAATCCGGACGGATCCACTCGGTACAAAGCACGACTAGTCATCAAGAGCTACGAACGAAAGGAAGGTATCGACTACGACGAAACTTATGCACCAGTATCCAAAATGGCGACGTTCCGATTGATACTGGCACTGGCCGCTCAGTATGGCTGGGATGTTGATCACATGGATGTAGTAACGGCCTTCCTAAATCCAAGGATTGACCGAGACAACATTTATATGGAAATGCCGCTTGGAATCGATTGGCTTGTGTCGAGCGGAAGCATGCAAAGCGGAAGCGCATTGATACTCCGGAAGGCTCTCTACAGGCTGAAACAGGCGCCCAGACTTTGGTACGAGGATATCGATGGATATTTGCAATCCATAGGATTCCGACAATCGGCGGAAGATCCAAACCTGTACCTCCAACAGGGAGTTCTTCTAGTACTATACGTGGACGATCTGCTCATTGCACACAATGGTGCAGAAGGACGGGGCCATCGGATCAAGCAGCTGCTGCAAAAGAAGTACAAGATGTGCAACTTGGGTGCGGCAAAGCGGTTCCTAGGAATCGAGATCGAGAGGACCAAAGATGGAGGATTCAGTATCTGTTAACGAGGTTACATCAACACAATCATGCAACGATTCGGACTGATGGATGCAAAACTGACTAAGTCTCCACTTGATCCTCAGACAGGTCTGGCTAACACCCACTGTGAGGACAAACTGGCAAACCGCAAAGAATATCTCTCAATGGTTGGATCACTCATGTATGCGGCACTCGGATATCGACCGGATATCCCCTTCAGCGTAACCGCCCTGAGCCGGTACAATGTCCAACCTCTCGAAATGCATGCAATGGCGGCAAAGAGAGTACTCCGATACCTGAAGACTACTGCCAGATTTCGAATTCATTACCGACGGCTCCCAAATCCTATTACTATTGTTGGATACACCGATTCAGACTGGGCAGGGAATCTCACAACTCGGAAATCTGTCGGCGGATGCGTATTCGGACTCGGGAATGTCAATGTCAACAACGAGCTTGTCATATCTGGCTTGATTCATTGGCAAGCCAAGTCTCAGAGGGTCGTGGCACTCTCAACACTTGAGGCCGAATATATCCCCTGTTCGCACGCCACCCGGGAAATCCTCTGGCTCAGGCATATGATGAAGGAGGCAGCAGTTAGGAATGGCAGTAAAGATTGTTGATGGACCGGTACCGATCGGATGTGACAACCAAGGCGCCATCAAATTGATTACCTTGGGAGTCGTACAGCAAAAATCAAAACACATTGACGTAAAATATCACCATGTTCACGACGAACAGATGAAAGGCGCAGTTAAGTTCCAATATGTTACCTGAGAGTCTAATCCTGCCGATCTGCTGACGAAATCTCTCGCGGTTCCCCGACACGAACGACTATTGCAACTCACCGGTCTCACTCCATTCGGCCCTGACGACGGAGAACCCGAATACGATGAAAGACGCCGATCTCGAAAAGGAAAAGGGGGTGCAGTTCTTTGGCGAAGAAAAGGGGGTGCGGGTGATAAGGAATTGGAAGAGGATAGAAGGTTTCTTTGTTGAGCATGTTCTTGCATCCTGTCGCCAAGCGTGAGTCGGCACTCTTATTCCTACTAGCAAGTGTTTTTCCCATGAGGTTTTCACAGCAGAGGTTTTCATGAGGTCGACGAGGATTTAATGGCATTGTTCTAGATTTGGTGGATTTCTGTTTCGTACGGAGCACGAGAAGAGGGGGTGTGTTGGAATTGCTTCTCGCCACTCCAGTGTGGCGTGCCGACAGAAGCGACACCGCAGCAATAAGCGGCGGCAGCAACGCCATGGGGAGTGGCAACGCCATGGCAACGACAATGGCAAGGGGATCCTGGTAACAACAGCTTGGCATTCTTCCATAGCAGCGTCTTTTGCTCTCTTTCTTCTACACTCTTACATACTTCTTCATAGCATTTAAAGAGATACTCATTACGTCTACCTCGGGCGATTTCATCACCTGTCAACAATCAAATCATCTCGTTCAAATATAATCTCTTTCTCTCTCTCTCTCTCTCTCTGCTCGTGTGAAGACTCTCAGAGAAACGGTGATCGGCCAATCTTTAACACCTTCCTTACCCTTTCGGCGCGTTACCAGGTCCCGTCGAGCTTCAACTCGACCCCTGGCTACCAAAACTTCCTTGCTCATCGTTGGCGTTGAGCAGGACCTTCTCGCTTCACACATCTGCCTCGTGTCAACCGGAGGGAGAGTGAGTGGCTGACAATCGACATCGTCTGAAGGTCGAAATTCTCGAGAAAGGTGACTTGAACCCTAGATTATAGGGTGACACTGGGACGTCCGGTCAAGGTCGGAGTGACGGTAATATCGAACTAGTCAGGTTTCTCAGTAGTCACGAAGGAGATGGGGCACGCGCAGTCTTCGCCGGCGTTCAGTTATTATACAAGAATAACTTCCCCAATGACCCTCCTTCCAAGTTCGCCCACCGTTAGGGGATTCACAGCGAATAACCTAAGGGGTTCGGTTTGATATCTGCGGCGCCCGCTGGCTGCAGCTTGAGCGCCGGATCGTACGCGGCTCTGCAGCAACGGCTTGCTCGACGGATCGCTCGGTGGATGGCGCGGTGTGTGCGGCGGCTCCCACGGCGGCGCATGCTTCGAGACGGGCCCGGCAGCTTGCCAGACGGCTCGCTCGTGTATCGCTTTGGCGGATGGTGCAGATCGAGACGGACCCGGCGTCTTGCCCGACGGTTCGCTCACGGCGCTTCGGCGGATGGTTCGATGAATGCCCGGCGGCGTGCCCGACAGCTTGCATATATCGTTTCGATTCGAGATGGGCCCGGCGGCTTGCCCGACGGCTCACTCGTGTTGCTTCGGCAGATCTGCGCTTCGACGGATGGTTCGATTCGAGACGGGCCCGGTGGCTGGCCTGGCAACCCGGTTTGCGGCGACGGCTCACTAGACGACTACGTCACAGGTAAGATCAGATAAGGAATACGCTCACTCACGTACCAGCCAAGGTGGGCATGGGTCAAAGCCCAGAGCTACTCGTCCTGGTCGGTCTAACGATATGCCAAACGTATCCCCACACCGCGTAATCCTCTCAGGCCCTGTGAGTGAGCGGTTTTACTGGCCTATCAGAGAAAGAGAAGATATTGGTTCTATGACCTCACTCCTCGTATCCCGTATTTAGTTGTGTTTGACGCTGCTTCCGGAGACTAGCCCCTTAGGTCCGTGACGGCCGTAAGGTCTAATCCCGAGGCTATCTCACGCCTAGACTCTTGAACTCCTCACGTATCCTTCCGTCTCCTTCCCCGAACAGCCGCTGTCTCGCTTGTCATTGCTCGCGGTGTAGGCCACGTAGACGGATCGTTCGGATCGAGACGGGCCCACTGTACTTCCCGCCGGCTCACTCGCGGTGCTTCGGCAGGTGGGAAGAGACAGTGCATCGTTCGGCGTATCGGATTATCGACGCATTCCCGGTGGCTGGCCTGGCGTCACAGTTCGCGGCGACGGCTCAATCGACGACTGCTTCACAGGTAAGATCAAGTAAGGAATACGCTCACGCACGCACCAGCCAAGGTGGGCGTGTGTCAACGCCCGGAGCTACTCGTCCTGGTCGGTCTAACAATATGCCGAACGTATCCCCACACTGCGTAATCCTCTCAGGCCCTGTGGGTGAGCAGTTTTACCGGCCTATCAGAGATAGAGAAGATATTGGTTCTATAACCTCACTCCTCGTATCCCGTATTTAGTTGCATTTGAAGCTGCTTCCGGAGACTAGCCCCTTAGGTTCGTAACAGCTGTAAGGTCTAATCCCGAGGCTATCTCCCATCTAGACTCTCGAACTCATCACGTATCCTTCCATCTCCTTCCCCGATCAACTGTTGTCCTGCTTGTGGCTTGAGCACCGGCTCGTACACGGCTCCACGGCAACGGCTCACTTGACGGATCGCTCGGTGGATGGTACTTGCCCGGCGGCTGCCCGATGGCTTGCACAACGGTTGGTCCGTAGTTCTACGATGACAGCTCGCTCGACTGATCGCTCGTAGGATCGCACGGTTGCATGGTAACGGCTCGCTCGTAGGATGGTCGTTGAGTTGATGTCTTGGTGACCATTAGGTTGTCCGTTGATGATTGATTGATGATGTTTAGCCAATTCAGGTGATGATTCTGCTGATGATGTCCATAATGTTTTGATGACAACCGCTCGTCGGCGGGTCGTCGTATAAGTATGCAGCTGGGCAAAGTCACGTGCTGCAGGGAACTACCCCGCACTGCGACATGAAAACTCTTCGCCTTGGCAGGTAGTGCTTTTCCTGTATCTTCCCGTGAGTGGCCAGAGCAGGTGCCTCTCCTTAAGTCCTCTCGTCGTGATTGGGTGATGCGATTGGGTTGCGTGCGGGGTTGATTTCGTTACTCGACCGGAGCTGGCAGCAACGAGCTATCAACCGTTCCAGCTAATCCTTCTCGGCCGCAACGGGCACCAAGGTATAGCTCCGCCCCATATCGCTCCCAACAGACTCTCGAACTGTTCCTGCGGTGCAGTCCTGTAGCGGCATTTGCACCTTCCCGAACACGAGCCAGTACTTGGTCTGGGGCTACCCAGCGCTAGAGGATCGGCTTGACGTCAAGCCTCCACTTCAGTATTCGGTCAACTCGATGTCCCTCGCCTTGGTGCGGTGTATACCCTGCATCATAATCGTTGTAAACATCTCGGATAAGTGGGGGATACACTCACGCTATCGTGCGCTGGTAAAGCCCAGAGTTCATCGCCATAATCGGGTGTCAATGACGAGGATGTGTATGGTAGCATGATCCCACGTGTCTCCTGACCACGGGGTGCAATGGTATCGCCTCGGGCCTTCGAGCCGTCTGCGACGATACAGCGATTCCCAACTCGTGGTGTTGTTCCTCTAGACGGTGCCTCGGGAAACAACCCCGCTCCTATTCTACAATCTAGACTCGCAGCTCCTTGCGTTCCCGTTTTCCTTCCGATCGCTTGTCCTGCTTATGATGACCACCAAGGTTGTCTTCCTCTGCGGCAGCGCTTGCGCTTTCCCAGTCGGTGCCGGTACTTGGCCCAGGGGTTTCCTGGTGCTGCAGAGTCGGTGGACCCGAGCCGAGCCCCGACTCTGTCGGTTGCCCAGTCTCGGTATGCCATCCTAAGACCGTGTGACGAGTTTCCAATACCTTCCTGCCCTGTCCGTATCCAAATGTCCGACCCGTAATATTTAGGGTGTAACAATAGCGTCATCACAAAAACAGCAGCAGTGGTTGGGTCTCAGGAATACTGGCCAAAGTTGACAGATTAAGTTGCTGAATGGATTGCTGGATGTGATGTATGCCACCGAATCAAGCACAAGAATGCCAGACTGTATGGACTCCTGCAGGTACTACTGATTCCACTCGAATGCGCAGAACGGGTGAACGTCGATTTCGTCACCAAGTTACTGACATTGGAAGCCGGTTACGATGCTATAGCGACAATTATCGATATCCTGATGAAGCGAGCACGTTGGATTCCTGTTAAGGAAGCTGAGCTCACCGCAGAAAAGTTGGCAATGGCGTTCATTGACGGTTACGTTCGATCACGGGGGCTACCCGTATCGATTATATCTGACCAGGACTCCTGATTTGCCTCCAGCTGCTGGCAATCGTTGTGTTCACAACTGGGGATTAAGCCCAGGATGTCTATAGCATACCACCCGCAGTTGGACGGTCAAGGGGAAAAGGCGAATGCCACTCTGGAACCGTTTTTGAAGGCCTATATATCGCAACTCAAATCCCCCGAGCAGTGGAGCCAGTTGTTACCGTTGGCGGAGTTCAGTTACAACGTGGCCAAGCACAAGGCTATAGGAATGTTGCCATTCGATGTGGACATCGGATACATTCCGAGGCTCCCACTCGATTTACTGGCACCAGGTCTGCGGACGCCAAATTCGAGACCCGGAAAGGAATATGCAGAATGGCTCATCAAGATCCTATGGATGCTTCGAGACTATATGGAAGAGGCCCAATTGACAATGGTGATGGAAGCGAATGAGCATCATCAGCTGCACCTCATTCGGATAGGCGATTCGGTATTCCTTGACACCCGTTTGCTGCCAGTCGGCTACGCCAATGTCAATTCCACTACTAACGACAGCGCCAATTCGCGTAAGTTTCAACATCCATATGCCGGTCTGTTTACAATCCTAAAGTCAGCAGGCGAGAATGCTTTCGTTCTCGACATTCTGGCGCATTGGGGCTTACACCCGGTTTTCAACGTTGCATGCCTCAAGCTGTCAAGAGTTGACAGAACCCGTAAACACCCACCCCCACTGCCGCTACGCTCCACCGCTACCGTTGAGTATGAGGATGAGTCAGTCTGCGAGCACAGAGGTACCACACTTCGAGATCTCGAATATTTGGTCAAATGGGTCGGTTACGTGGACCCTACGTGGGAACGACTGGCGAACCTGAGGGGCAGCAGCAACGAGCTGCTGGGTGAATACCACGCTGTGAATAGCTTGCGAGTCTACCAGTGGATGGAACGGGAGTGACTGGGAGTGTTAGCTGAGCATTGTGGGAGGGGTTATTGTTATAAGTGGGGTTTGTCGTTGTTTTTTTTGTTTTTTGTTGTTTTTTGTTTTTTTGTTGTTTAGGGGTGGCGCTTGTTTTATTGAGAGGGAAGTGGTTGTAGGAGGAGGATTCTGGGCATCACGGATGCCACGCCTAGAGTGGCTAGCATGGCCGATACTGTGGCTTCTAGAGTTTGTGGGACTTGGCACACGGCTGCCCTAAGAGCTTCTGTAGATAGACAGTCACACACTAGTGCTAGCACACGGACACTCGTATAAGTGTCCAGTGCTTCTCTCTTTAGAATGGACATATTTCTCGCTACGCCTCACAGAAGCACTCGGGATATCACTCAACCTCAGTACAGTCTTCCACCCATAAATAGACGGACAAATGGAAAGGGCCAATGCCACCCTGGAGCAGTATCTCTGGGCATACTGCAACTACCAACAGGACGACTGGGAAAGACTACTGCCAATTGCCGAATTCTGCTACAACAACACCCAAACCGGAACCACAAAAATAACCCCCTTCTTTGCCAACTAAGGATACCACCCGTGATTTGCGCCAGACCTCAGCACCAGGAACGACGAAATACCAGAAGTATCAGAATACGTTGAGGCATTTAGGAAGCTGCATGAGGACCTCAGAGCAGAAATCAAAGAAGCGCAAATGGCTCAAACAGAGCAGGCGAACAAAGCATGACATCCAGACACGGTATTGAACCCAGGTAACAAAGTCTGGCTGCGGGGAAAACACATCTGAACAACCTGACCATTGAACAAGCTGGACCACAAGCAAATAGGCCTGTATACCATTCTGGAGAAAGTAGGCTCACACGCCTATAAGTTGGACCTGCCAGCCACTGTCAAAATCCACCCAGTCTTCCATATCAGCCTCCTCGAACCCACAGCCAGTAGTACAGAACCTATCCCCGGACATCACCAGCTGCCACCACCTCCCATTATCATCCAAGAACAGCAAGAGTGGGAAGTGGAGAAAATCCTCAACTCGCGACACCACAGAAACCAGATCCAGTATCGAGTCAAGTGGACTGGTTTCCATGACCCAGATCGTACCTGGTATCCTGCCCACAACTTTGAAAACTCACCCAAAATCGTCCAGCAATTCCACAAGGAATACCCGGAGAAAAGATCCCCTCCAAACTAAAAATATGTCTACCACTGTGTCAAGATCCTGCCTTGACTACTCCATGCGGCTCGACAGGTAAAGTAGACTCAGTTTCTTCGGGGTAAGCTCGTAGTCACACTTCCGGCGTACTCACGTGCCGCTCGTAGTCACACTTCCAGCGTTTTCATGCGCCGCTCCTAGTCATACTTCTGGCATACTCATGCACCACTCGTAGTCTCGAGGTATCCGTCACACCCGGCATGGTATCGTTGTGGTCTTCTCACAGGTCTTGCATGGGCTCGTTGTTCTCGCGGTATCCATCATGCCTGGCGTGGTCTCGTTTCGGTCTTCTCACATGCCTTGCGTGGGCTCGTTGTTCTCGCGGTATCCGTCACACCTGGCGTGGTCTCGTCGCCATCTTCTCATACGCCTTGCGTGGGTTCATTGTTCTTATCAGGGCTGGTGGTCGCAGCGCCGGTTCACGGGTAGACAGAGGTAGGTCTGAAGAGAGAGATAATAGATTGTGTGGAGAAGAATCTCCAGACTAGCTACCACACCCTTCATTTATACTTTTCCTTCCCTCTGTGGAATCACTGCTTGCCCGCAAGACTGACACAGTTCTTCCGTTTAACATCATGACTCGATCGCCGCGCCCAAGTAAAACACATGATCGCGCTCGGCCGCTGTGCGGCCAACACTCTACTCACAGCAACAGGAGAAAGGACATGCAAGCAGTAACAGTAAAGGAAAGGAAGACTGACGTACAACTTAATCAAGGGAAAACAATACTCGTAATGAACATGGGAGAAGGATGCGCAAGCTCAATCAATGGGAGACAACAAACGTAGCAGACAGGAGAAGGACGCACAAGCAACATAGAAGAAACAAAGGAGAGAGGTCGAGACCGGCCAGGGGTCAGGGATATCGCTACTGGAGCGATATGGTGGAGATTGGTCGAGGCGCCTAAGTACGGAGGATGACCGCGGCTGCGGCAGCGGAAACGAGGACAAGCCACAGGGCGACAAGGGTGAGAATGGCACCGGCGACAGCGCCAAGGAACCTGTCATGCCAGGGTCATGACAGTATGTCCCCTGTCCAGACTGAAGCTCCGGTGAGGTCATGTTGGGTCATCAGGGTCCGGTGGTGGATGGCGGTGCGGTAGATGTGGACGGGCCGGCTCTCCTGCTGCCGGGCTTGAAGTCGTTCATTCATTCGCTGTTGTTTGGTGATGATGGCTTCCAGGGTGTTGGTCATCTGCTGGAGTTGCTGTTGGTCCGCGTTGTGGAATTCGTTCATCCGCTGGACAAGCCTCCGGTGTACGACGTGATTGCGGTGGACGTTCTGGGTGGTTGTTTGATGTATCATGGTGATGATTTCTCCCAGGAGGGTGAGTTGTTCATCCTGTCGTGCGGCAGTCATGGTTGCCGCGGCGATGGGATCGGTGGCAGGGCCAGGAGCATGCCCCACTGGAGTGGCCTCCTGGTCTTCCTGTGGTGGCGTGAGGTCGGCCCGGGGGTTCCGCAGAGCAGTGGCACTGCAGCAGAGGTGGTGGTTTTCCATGTTGACATGGAACCAGCATTTGGGGCAGACCCGCTTTCCCTTCTGCCAGTCTGCACAGGCTTTGCGAGGGTTTAGGTGTTGGTTGCGGATTACCTCCGCTAATTCGAATAGATGGGTGTGGGGACAGCTGCAGGGCCAGTGGTTGCACCGGCGGTGGTTGTTTCCTCGTTGCGGGTAGTAGTTGTCATCTTTCATCTGGCGGTGAGTGCCACAGTAATCGTCGTAGTAGGCGGTCCAGTGTAGGGAGACATGGTCATTGTCACAGGGCTGTCCCCCAGTTGACAGTGGGGGTGAAGGTGCTGGTGGAGGGGCATTCCATCCGTCCATGGTGGTGGTATTGGCGGGGATGCCCCAATTGTTATCGTGTTCGGTTTCGGTGTTGGCTTGCTTGGTGTTGGAGAAGGTCCAGTCTTCATTGGCATCGACAGTGGCAGTGGTAGACATATTTTTAGTTTGGAGGGGATGGTTTCTCTGGGTATTCCTGGTGGAATTGCGGGACAATGTCAGGTGAGTTTTCGAGGTTGCGGGTAGAATACCAGGTACGATACAGATTGTAGAAACCGGTCCACTTGAGTTGATACTGGATCTGGTTTCTGTGGTGTCACGAGTCGAGGATTTTCTCCACTTCCCACTCTTGCTGTTCATGGATGATAATGGGAGGTGGTGGTGGCTGGTGATGTCCCGGGATATGTTCTGTACTGTCTGTGGGTTCGAGAAGGCTGATATGGAAAACTGGGTCAATTTTGACAGTGGCTGCCAGGTTCAACTCATAGGCGTGTGAGCCTACTTTCTCCAGGATGGTATACGGGCCTATTTGCTTGTGGTCCAGCTTGTTCAATGGTCGGGTTATTCGGATGTGATTCCACTGCAGCCAGACTTTGTCGCCTGGGTTCAATACCGTGTCTGGATGTCGTGCTTTGTTGGCCTGCTCCGTTTGAGCCATTAGCGCTTCTTTGATTTCTGCTCTGAGGTCCTCATACAGCTTCCTTAATGCTTCAATGTATTCTGATACTTCTGGTGTTTCGTCGTTCCTGGTGCCGAGGTCTGGCAGAAATCATGGGTGGTATCCACAGTTGGCGAAGAAGAGGGTTATTTTTGTGGTTCCAGTTTGGGTGTTGTTGTAGCAGAATTCGGCAATTGGCAGTAGTCTTTTCCAGTCGTCCTGTTGATAGTTGCAGTATGCCTGGAGATGCTGCTCCAGGATAGCATTGTCCCTTTCTGTTTGTCCGTCTGTTTGTGGGTGGAAGGCTATACTGAGGTTGGGTGATATCCCGAGTGCTTCCGTTACTCATTTCCAAAAGTCTGAGGTAAACAGCGACCCTCTGTCTGATATAATACTGCTTGGCAATCTGTGGGGTCTGATTATCTGTTGGAGGAAGTGGTCTGCTAGGTCTTCAGGGTTTATGGTACCATGGCAGGCGACGAAGTGTCCCATTTTCGTAAGGTGATCGATTATTACCCATAACGCGTCTTTTCTGTTGCTTGGTGGCAGTGCAGTGATAAAGTCCATTGATATTGCGTCCCATGGCTGGTATGGGAGTTTGAGTGGCTTTAGCAGTCCAAATGGCACATGTCGGATTGGCTTGATGTGATGGCAGGTGTCACCGTGGTCAACGTATCTGTGGACGTACTTTCGTTGTCTTGGCCAGTAGAAATTTCGGCTAACAAGTTCCAGGGTTCTTGCTCAGTCTGGGTGTCCTGCAGCTTACTCGTCATGGTGGTCTCTTAATATGCGAAGTCGCAGGGTGTCGTTATCACCGATTTATATGAGGCCGTCATATATTAGCAACCCGCTGTTGTCCTCACATAGCCCTAGCGGGATCTTTTCATCGCAGGTGGTTCCGTTCACCTTTTTCCTCCGGACTTCTTGCATCTCTTTATCTGCGGTGCTTAGTGTCTGGATTTCGCTCAGGAGCTCTTTTTCTATTTCAAGGGTGATGGTTTCTGTTGTATTGGCTTGGAGTACTTTGGCATGGTTATCGATTCGGAGTGCCTCCGAAGCGTCCTTGGGTAATAGGATTCGGCCGTGGTTCTGCCGATGTTTCATATCGCCTTCCCAGGGAGAGTCTCCTGACTTGCTAGACAGGATGTCCAGCTTGCTGGCCAATTTCCCGGGTCGATATTTGATCATGAAGTCATAGTTGGCTAGTCATTCACCCCTCCAGGCTTGCAATAGGTTAAGGTCTTTCTTCGTTTTCCAATATTCGAGGTTCTTGTGATCCGTGAGAATCGTGATTTTTGGTCACGTTGTTTTGCAATAAGTATCCCATTTTTTTAGTGCATCTACGATCGCTAGTAGTTCCTTGTTGTGAATATCGTAGTTGCGCTCTGGATCCTTGAGCTTTTTTGAGTAGTATGTCACGGGGTGCAAGATCCCTTTTTCGTCGGGTTGTGAGCAGCTTGCTCCTATGGCGTAATCTGAGGCGTCTGTTTCGATGGTAACAGGTCTTTCCGGATCAAAGTATTGTAGTATAGATTCCATGATCATTGCTTTCTTGAGTGTCTCACATGCCTCTTCTTGTTTATCACTCCATTCCTATCCTTTTTCCTTCCTTGTGAGGGAGGATAGGGGTGTCGTGATTTTGCGGTAGTCTCTGATAAAGCGTCAGTAAAAGTTGGCAAAGCCGAGGAAGCTCTGGATTCCTTTGACGTTTGTTGGTTCCTTCCATTCTTTGATGGTCCGGATTTTTTCTTCGTCCATTCGCAGTCCCTGTGGTAATATGACGTATCCCAAGTATTCCATTTCCGTTGTATGGAATTCGCATTTGGATGCTTTCAGCGTGAGCCCGGTTTCCTCAACTCGTCTCAAGATTGTCCGGACGTGCCTTCGGTGGTCTTCCAGATTTTGCGAGAAGATGAGGATGTTGTCCAGATATGCCCCACAGAAGATATCAAGGTATTCACTCAGAATCTTGTTCATCCATCGTTGAAACGATGCCAGTGCGTTGGTCAATCCGAAAGGCATGACACAGTAATCGTATAGTCCGTACCGGGTTTGAAAGGCTGTTTTCCATTTATCTCCTGCTGCGATTAGGAGCTTGTAGTAGGCGTCTTGGATATCAAGTTTGCTGTAGATGGTGGCACTGGATAGTTGATCCAGAGACTCTCCGATTAATGGCAATGGTGTCCTGTCTTTGATTGTGATCTCATACAGTTGTCGATAATCCGCACATAGGCATAGTCCCCCGTCCTTCTTCTTGACAAAGGGTATTGGTGCCCCAGCTGGAGAGGTGGATACCCGGATCCATCCCCGCTTCTCATTGACTTCTAGGTATTCCTTGAGAGCCTTCATTTTTTCTTCGTTCAGAGGTCTGAGGGGCTCGTATGGGGGCATCTTTTCTTCCTCCAATGGAATGTGGTGGTCGTGAGTATGGTGGGGTGGAGGTGCTGTAGGTTCTTTTTCGGTGAATACTTCGAAGAACTTGTGATATTCCGACGGAATTGGATTTTCGCTGGTCTTGGAGTTTTTCTTGATTTTGTTGATGACGGTCTGGCATACTTCCCATGGGTCCGTTTCGCCAATCTCCCAATTTTCCGGTGTTTTCCTGTAGTATTGCTCCATGGCCTTTCCCTTTGGGATCATGTTCGCTCTTGGTGAGCTAGGTAAGTATTTTTCGTCACAGTGGTCCGAGTGGAATTTCACAGTATGATTTTTCCACCCTATCACCGGGTCATAGAGCTTGAGCCATGGTAGTCCTAGGATGATTGGCGCATTTCTAATTGTGTTGTGGTGTAGCCGGATGTCTTCCTCGTGATGATTGATTGTGAGGTGGACTTGGACATCGTGGGTTACCGGTCTGCTAGTGACCTCGCTCCCGTCCACAGTCAGAACCCGTCTTGGCGTCACTTTTTGCTGCATTGGGATTCCGCTTGCTTCGGCATAAGCCTTGTCGACAAAGTCCTCGGATGCCCCACTGTCCACTAGGGCGGTGGTGTTGTATTCGTTTCCGTTAGTTCCTATGATTCGTACTTTGATCATAATCTTTTCTTCTTGGTTGTACCTGGTTGTTCGTATTCTGTAGGGTGGGTCTGGTTCTGCAACAGGTATCTCCCTTGGGTGGCTGTTGCCTAGGCCTATTCCAGAGGGCTGTCGTTTCCCGCCAGTTGGAGTTCTTTCCCTGCTTCATTGTTTATGATATCTTCTTCGTACATGGCTTCTGCTGCCCAGTATGGCCTCCTCCATGGGACTCGTGCTTTCATGGGCTGCGGGCATTCCTTCGAAATGTGCCCCATTTTCCCGGAATTGTAGCATTCGTCCGTTTGTGGTCGTCAGGGAAACTGGTGCGGCGTTCTTGGTGCGAACTTGAATCGCCAGGTGGCGTCTAGGTCTATTGGGTCCCCCAGAGGTACTGATGGCGGTTCTTTCGTGTGGACATGGAAGCGCACTTCTGGGCTAGCTGCAGGTCGTCAATTAATGACTCCGAGATTGCATAGGCGGCTATCTGTTTTGATGGCCGCGGTAGCCGGTACTTCACTCTTGACCAAGTGCCTTTTTACTTCTGGGTGTAATCCATCTCAAAATCGAGCGATGCATAGATTGTCCGCGTATGCGAGATCTGCTTTGATTTGCTGGAATTCCGCCCAATAGGTTGCTGGTGTTCGGTTTCCCTGCTGGATTTTCTGGAATTTCACGAATGCTATTTCCTTGGCGTCTACTTGGCCGAAAGCATGCCTCATGTTGGTTTTCAGTTCTTCCCATGTTAGGTTGATTCCTCCTTCCTGGTTGAGAAAAGTTTCCACCCAGTTCCATACCACCCCTCAAAGTAAGGAGGAGGCATATCCTGTCTTTTTCTCATCGTTGTCGAATCGGTTCCCCTCTGTCCTGAACTTCAGCTCACACTGAGCCAGGAATGTTTTTAATTTTTCTATTTCTCCTTCGAACGGTTCGGGGTCCCGGAGCTTTGGGTAACTGTTCTGCGGCGGTCTGTCGTGTGCTGCTAAGAGTGTTTGCAGCATCTCTGTACTTAGCAAGTTGGGTCCGCTTTCCCCTGTGTCTGATCCTTCCGCCATTCTTCTAGGTTGTTCTGGTGACTCGGGTGTCTGTGGTCTTTATTGTGGTTCCGGTGTCACAGGGCTCGGGGTCCACTGGTCGTCGGGGACTTCCCTGAATTCTTGGAGGTTGAGGGGATCCTCGGAGTCTTCGTTGTGGGACTCCACTATGGGTGTTGTCTTGCTACGTCAGGTGTCGATTTGGAGACGCAATCTAGAGTCATGATCCTACCTTGACTACTTCGTGCTGCTCGACAGGTAACGTAGGCTCGGTTTCTTCGGGGCAAGCTCGTAGTCACACTTCCAGCATACTTATGCGCCGCTCGTAGTCACACTTCCGGCATACTCATGCACTGCTCGTAGTCACACTTCCGGCATACTCATGCACCACTCATAGTCTTGCGGTATCCGTCACACCCAGGGTAGTCTCGTCGCGGTCTTCTCGCACGCCTTGCGTGGGCTCAATGTCCTCATGGTATCCATCACGCCTGGTGTGGTCTCATCGTGGTCTTCTCACACACCTTGCATGGGCTCGTTGTTCTCGCGGTATCCTTCATGCCTGCTGTGGTCTCGTCGTGGTCTTCTCACACGTGTTGCGTGGGCTCGTTGTTCTCACGGTATCCGTCACGCCTGGTGTGGTCTTGTTGCGGTCTTCTCACATGCCCTACGTGGGTTCGTTGTTCTTATCAGGGGTGGTAGTCGCAGGGCCGGTTCACGGGTAGAGAGAGGTAGGTCTGTGGAGAGCGATAATATGCAACTTCAATCAATTGCGCTCAGTACTACAGACTATATGCACTCATCCCACGATTCCACCCCCATGGGGTTTCCATCTTTCCCGTGACCGCCGAAAAGTAAAAGCATGGCACCAAGGGAATTGTAACAGCAAACGACCGTACAGAAAGACTCATGACAACCCGTACTCCCCATTGGCGGAAATCAAAGTGTTTTGTGGGTACATTATAATGGAGACTTGCGGTGGAAAGAAACTTCGGTAAAGGAGATAGTGCAATACCCTTACCTTTTGAGCGCTCTCTAGGTGGCCATCATTGTATCAGTGGTTGCCGTGTTGTCACGGCACATTCCCAGTGTGATCTTGACATAGGTGGAGCAGCTTCAGTCGGAGGCTTTGTGTGGTTTTAGGCAGTTGGTGTAGCGGATTGGCAGGTGGTTGCAGGAGTGCCCTGCTCTGCAGTTTGTTATCGCACACAGATGATCCTTGGTGGGGTGGGGTTGTGCACACACAGTGTAGGTGTGGTCGCTGATGGTGCAGCATTGCGTCGAATGCCCAAAGGTCTGGCATTTGTTGCATTGGGTGGCGGGGCCAAAGGTGATGTAATCGGCAATAGTGCATTCGCGTTTGAACATGGTTAAGCTGGTGGCACCGAGAGACTTCTTCGTCACCTCACCTATAAAGGTGACGATCATGGAGGAGGCCTCTTTACCCTGGCGGTGTTCAGGGCTGGTGAGCCAACGTGGTGTCTGGCCCATTCGGAGGGACAGGTAGGATGATTCAATTTCTATACGTGCGGATTCGGATGTGGCAGTCGTCAGGATGCTGTGTACCATGAAACAGGTCCATTGCTGGCTGACCCTGGATGATGCAATTGGGAATTCATGGAGTGCCTCCTTGAGGATGGCTAGGTATAGTTTGTAGCTGGTGCTCAGGTGCTGAGGTGCGACCGTGAAAACGAGGTTGTTGGTGGCAGTGATGTTTGCCAGGATGAGGGGCGGGTGTTCGATGTCAGCATGGGTGGTGATGGTCTTGTTGGCCACTTGGAGTGTGCGGTCTGCGGCCTCCTTGTGGTCGTTGGGTGCGGTCGTGAGGCTGAAGATTATCAGCCTCTCTGCCATTGGGTAAGGCTTCGGGAGGATCGTCTCCTTCCTGGCCTTCTTCTTGCCCCTGACCTCCGTAAACTCCCTCGGCTGTTTTTCTGCTACCTGTACGTAGGTTGGTGCTGGGCCTGGGGGAGGCTTGGTGGTGGTGGGTGGCTTCTGGCGTTGTTGGGGGAGTGCCAGCACAACCCTGGGGGCTGCGGGAGTGGCGGTGGGGATGGGATATGCAGATAGGGTGGCGATTTGCTCCGAGAGCTTGGTGATGGTGTTGGTCAACTGGGAGATCTGTTTCTGCATCTCCAGGTCCATCTCCTTCATCTCTTTGAGGCCAGGGATTTTGACAGTAACTGATTGCTTTGCGAATTGGTGTGTGATTTCGGTGTGGATGAAACGGCAGATCGGCTCAAGTACATCAGGAAAAAAATTCTGCGTCCAGACGCACAGGCTGCATCCGGACGCACCAGGCGGTCGGGACGCTCTGGACGCACCCTGGCAGGGCCCATACCGCTCCCAATGCGAAACGCACAGGCAATGTGAATTCGGACGCAGCACACCATGGTACCATGCATTCGGACGCTGTATGCCAGGGCGCCATGCGTCCGGACGCAGCTGGCCACGGCATCGTGTGTCCGGACGCAGTTGGCACGGCATCTGCTTACCGGACGGCGCGTGTCAGGGCATTTTTTTTCTGGATGCACCCGTGTCAGGGCATTTCCTTCTGGACAGAGCGTGTCAGGGCATTTTCCTTCTGGACGCAGCCGTGTCAGGGCATTTTCTACTGGACGTAGCCGTGTCAGGGCATTTTCCTTCTGGACGCAGCCGTGTCAGGGCATTTCCTACTGGACGCAGCTGTGTCAGGGCATTTTCATTCTGGACGCAGCCATGTCAGGGCAAATGGCGTCCGGATGACGCGTGTAGTGGCACCGTGGTCACGCTGGCTGTCAAGGCACAGAACATCGCAGCAAATACTCTCGTTGCATTCGCAAACACGCAGCGGGTTCCAGGCATAGTGACTCAGTACAGTTCTATTCGTTATATCTAATGTACATCTATATATGCTACTACCACACTTCGCGCGGAAACAAAGGAATGTTGGCAAATACAACATGACGCGTTGAGCAGGACGCGATGAGCATGACGCGATGAACATGACGCGATGAGCACTACGCGATTAGTGCGACGACTATGAGGAGGATGGTGATGAGGACGCCGGCGGCGAGGATGATAGCAAGTAGGACGCGGTGAGTATGATGGCGAGCTTTGTGACATGGTTAGCGCAGCTCTCAGAGTGACAGACAGCAGGAAGTTGTACAATACAACGTGACAAGTACGATGTCAATGAGGGTGCCAGCGGCGAGAACGATAGCGAGTAGGACGCGGCGAGTAATACGCGGCGAGTATGATGTCCATGAGGGGGCTGGCGGCGAGGACGATAGCGAGTAGGACGCGGTGAGTATGCGAGCGAGTAAGACGCAGCGAGTATAATGGCGAGTAAGACGGGACCAGTATGATGTCCATGAGGGTCCTGGCGGCGAGAACGATAGCGAGTAGGACTCTGCGGGTATGGGAGGGAGTAAGATGCGGCGAGTATGATGGCGAGCTTTGTGACATGGTTAGTGCAGCTTTCAGAGTGACAGACAGCTGGTAGTTGTACCATACAACGTGACGAGTATGATGTCAATGAGAGTGCCGGCGGCCAGAACGATAGCGAGTTGGAGGCGGCGAGTATGAGAGCTAGTAAGACGTGGCGAGTATGAGAGCAAGTACGACGCGGCGAGTATGCTGGCAATGGAAAGCGCCAAGCCATTACTAACGCTTGTGCTTTTCCAAGGTTTGGCTCGCACATCACTCTTAGACCCCTTTTTTCTTCTCCTGTCACCTCGTCCTACTCGTCGACATTTTCCTTATCAACATTTTACTCGTCGCGCCTGTCTCGCTACGTTACTTGCCGCAATCCTACTGATCGACATTGTACTCGTCACCTCGTATTGTATCACTTCCCGCCGCTGTTCCTGTCACTCTGAGAGGTGTGCTAAACATGTCACAAAGCTCGCCATCATACTCGTCGCGTCTTTCTCGCCACCATACTCGCCGCGTCTTACTCGCTCTCATACTCGCTGTGTCTTAATCGCTATCGTCCTTGCCGCCGGCAACCTCATTGACATCGTACTCCTCACTGGGTATTGTACAACTCCCCGGTGTCTGTCACTCTGAGAGCTGAGCTAACCATGTCACAAAGCTCGCCACATACTCGCCGCGTCTTACTCGCTCCCATACCCGCAGCGTCCTACTCACTATCGTTCTTGCCACCAGCACCCTCATGGATATCATACTTGCCGCATCTTACTCGCCGCGTCCTACCTGCTATCGTTCTCGCCGCCAGCCCCCTCATTGACATCATACTCGCCGCGTCTTACTCGCTGCGTCCTACTCGCTATCGTTCTCGCCGCCGGCACCCTCATTGACATCCTACTAATCATGTTGTATTGTACAACTTTCCACTATCTGTCGCTCTGAGAGCTGTGCTAACCATGTCACAAAGCACGCCATCATACTCGCCGCGTCCTATTTGCTATCGTCCTCGCCGCTGGCGTCCTCATTGCCATCCTCCTCATAGTCGTCGAGCTCATCGCGTCATGCTCATCGCGTCGTGCTCATCGTGTCGTGCTCATCACATCTTGCTCATCACATCGTGCTCATCGCATCGTTCTCAACACATCGTGTCGTATTTGCCAACTTTCCTTTGTTTCTGCACGAAGTGTGGTAGTAGCATATATAGACGTACATTAGATATAAAGAATAGAACTGTACTGAGTCACTATGCCTAGAACCCGCTGCGTGTTTGCGAATGCGACGAGAGTATTTGCTGCGATGTTCCGTGCCTTGACAGCCAGTGTGACCCTAACCCAGGTACGCTGGCATCATCCTCGGTTACCGCCCTCAGGCAATAACCTCGGAACAGCACTGCGCAGGTACCCGCTGCACGTGAGACTGTTTGCCATTCGCCGCGCTCCTAGCAGTGCCGGTGCCAAGCCGACAAGTCCGGCCTGAGGTGGCCCGGAAGGTTAAAGGGAAGTTTGACGGAGCTTCATACTCCG
>Ga0307516_10003518_pt1 | contig 20043 bp, 14 predicted proteins | sample 19_EM_MG_FD_203310 | JGI IMG/M metagenome (GOLD analysis project Ga0307516, IMG submission 203310) | Populus trichocarpa ectomycorrhiza microbial communities from riparian zone in the Pacific Northwest, United States - 19_EM | ecosystem: Host-associated > Plants > Roots > Unclassified | place...
GCACACGACATCTCGGAGGATCCGCGGTGGACGGTGTGGGGGCGCTACGACCGGCGGTCCGGGTACGAGGCGACGCTGGAGCTGCTGCGCCGGGACCCTGCCCTGACCGCGGTCGTGGCGGCGAACGACTCCGTCGCGTTGGGGGCGTGCGCGGCACTGCGCGACTCGGGGCGGCGGATTCCGGAGGACGTCTCGGTGGCGGGGTTCGACGATCTGCCGTTCAGCATCGACGCGGTGCCCTCTCTGACGACGGTGCGGTTGCCGTTGGCCGAGGCGGGGGCGCGGGCCGGGCGGATCGCGATGGGGCGGGAGCAACCGCCGCCCGGGGGGATCGCGGTGATCCGGGGGGAGTTGATGGTGCGGGGGTCCTCCGGAGTGCCGCGGGGGTGAGCGGGGCGTTCTTCGTGCGGCGAGCCCGTGTCGGTGCGGATCGCGATCGTCCGGCGTACAGCGGAACCCGGCGTACAACGGCCCGGCGTACAACGGGTCCAGACGCACAACGAATGCAGACATACGGCGAATTTTGACGCCCTGTGCGTCCCGACACCCTGAGAACCAAGAAGGTGGATACCGCACGGGCATGGACGCGCGCCGCCCGTTCGTCCTACCCTCAGCCCCAAGAGATCTCTGACTGAGTCAACTATCGGAGACATTCACTTGGATCACACGGGGTCACGATCATGACCGTGCACGACATTCGCGCCTTCAACCGCTTCTACACGAACGTCATCGGGGCGCTCGACTACAGCCGCCACCTCTACGCCCCCTACACCCTCACCGAGTCCCGCGTCCTGTACGAGCTCGCGCACTCCCCGCGTACGGACGCGGTCGATCTGCGCACCGAACTCTCGCTGGACGCGGGCTACTTGAGCAGGATCCTGAACAAGTTCGAGCAGGACGGGCTGATCGAGCGCACGGCCTCGGACCTCGACACCCGTCGGCGGCACGTCACGCTCACGGAGCGCGGCCGGGAGACCGCCACGCTGCTCGCCGAGCGCGCGAACGAATCCGTGGGCGCGCTGCTCGCCACCGTGCCGTCCCCCGACCGGTCCCGCCTGTCGGAGGCGATGCGGACCGTCCGGGAGATCCTCTCCGACGGTCGTCCGCCACGCCGGGAGGACGTCGTGCTGCGCGAACCCGGGCCCGGCGACCTCGGCTGGGTCGTGCAGCGCAACGCGGCCCTGTACGCGGCCGAGTACGGCTTCAACGCCGACTACGAGGGGCTGGTGGCGAGAATCGTCGCCGACTTCGCGGAGGATCACGACCCGCGTCTGGAGCGGGTGTGGATCGCTGAGCTGGACGGGCGCCCGGTGGGATGCGTGATGTGCGTACGGGACGACGCGCCCGGCACCGCCCGGCTGCGGCTGCTGCTGGTCGAGCCGGACGCGCGCGGCCTCGGCATCGGCGACCGGCTGGTCGGGGCTCTGGTGGACTTCGCCCGAGGCGTCGGCTATCGCGACATCGTCCTGTGGACCAACGACATCCTGGGCGCGGCCCGCCGCATCTACCAGCGCCACGGCTTCGTCCTCACCACCGAGAAACAGCACCGGTCCTTTGGGCAGGACCTCAACGGACAGGACTGGCGACTGGACCTGCGGGACCTGCAGGGCACGGGCGAGTGACGGTGACGGCGGTAGCACGGGCCGCGCGTGAGTGACGGCGGATCCAAACGCCGTGCGTGAGCTCCCACGTGAAGCGAATACCGGATAATCCGACATATTGCGCGAGAGTTAAATACCTTCACCAGAAGGGCATTTGACTATTAAAGAGTGCGCATTTCGCCGTTGTCAGCCAGCGGCCGGTCGCCTGCTCTCTGTGGGCCCATGCGCGTTTCCGTGCGGGGGTTGATCCTCCCGCCTGCCTCAGGGAGTGTCATGTTCACCTTGGAATCGCCAACGCCGCAGCCGGTCCAGGCGCGCGGTTTCGGCTTCAGTACCGCGTTCGCGGCAGGGGCCTCCATTCCCGTGGGCGACACGCCCCTGGGAATCGCCCTCACGCCCGATGGGACCCGCGCGTATGTGGCCAACCGCGGCTCGGACACCGTCAGTGTGATCGACACAGTCACCGACACCGTCATCGCCAGGATTCCCACAGGGCCGGTCCCACCTTCGTGGCCACCGGTCCGGACGGCACCCGGGCGTATGTGACCATCAACGAGGGCGGCCTCCTCAGCGTGGTCGACACCGCCACGAACTCCGTTGTCGCGGACATCGCCGTGGGGGTCGGAGCGTCCGTGGTGGCCCTCACCCCGGACGGCACCCGGGCCTATGTGACGGTGCAGCCCGCGGACACGGTGAGCGTGATCGACACCGCCACCAACACCGTCACCGCCACCATCCCCCTGCCTGGAGGGCCGAACGGCCTGGCCATCACCCCGGACGGGACACGCGCCTACGTCGCATCTCTCTCGTCGAACACGGTCAGCGTGATCGACACCGCCACCAACACGGTCACCGCCACGATCGGCGTCGGCCTCGTCCCCATCCTGCTGACGGTCACCCCCGACGGGACACGCGTCTACGTCACGAACGTCGGCGACTCCACGGTGAGCGTGATCGGCACCGCCACCAACACCGTCACCGCCACCGTCGGCGTCAGCGCCCAGCCGCGCCTCACGACAGTGAGCCCGGACGGCTCCCATGCCTACGTGGCGAACGCCGAGCCGGACACGGAGAGTGTGATCGACACCGCCACCAACACCGTCGTCGAGAACATCGACTTCGGAGACGGCCCCACCGTCGTCGCGTTCACCCCCGACGGGACACACGCCTACGTGACCAATACGGACGCGGACACCGTCGGTGTCCTGGCGACCACCGTGATCCCCGACCAGGGATCCACGGCCGGCGGCACCACCGTGACGCTCACCGGCCACCACCTGGCCAACGCCACCGACGTGCGCTTCGGCACCGCCCGGGCCGTCATCACCGCCAACACCGCGACCTCGCTGACCGTCACCGCCCCCGCGGGATCCGGTGCCGTCCCCGTGACGGTCACCACCGCGGGCGGCACGGGCACCCTCGGACACTTCTCCTACCGGCCGGCCCCCGCCCTGACGGATATCAGCCCCGCAGCAGGCCCCACCGCCGGCAGCGACCAGGCGATCGTCATCACCGGCCGCAACCTCGCCGGAGCCCTCGATGTGTACCTCGGGGCCACCCGGGCCGTCATCCAACAGGTCTCCGACACCCAGCTCACCGTCAGGACTCCGCCCGGTGCCGGGGCCCCGGGGCCTGGCGGGGTCGGGGTAACCGTCATCACCGCCGGCGGCATCGCCCACGGCCTCTCCTACGTCTACCTCAGCCCGCCCACCGTCACTGGCGTCGACCCCGGCACGGGACCGGTCACCGGCGGCACCCAGGTCACCCTCACCGGCACCGGTCTCGCCGCCGCCGACCAAGTCACCTTCAACGGCACCCCGGCAGCCTTCGCCATCGTCTCCGACACCACCGTGACCGCCACGTCCCCGCCCAGCGGCGCCGAAGGCTCCGTCACCGTCGCCGTCATCACCCCCGGCGGCACCGCCGGCGGATCATTCACCTACGTCTCCGAACCCGACGTCTGACCCGCCAGGCACACCGACCGAAAAGCCCCGTCTGCCGGCCCGCTCCCGCCAGGCCTCCGTCCGCTCCCTGGAACGCTACGCCCGCCCGGCGTCGACGCCGTCGCCCGGCACGTCACCGAGCACGACCCCACCGCCCGTCGCCCGTCGCCCGTCGCCCGTCGCCCGTCGTCGGGGTTGATCACAGCGTCCTACGGCACGGTTCCGGCGTATTCCGGTTGGCCCTCCATCCACAGGGCACCGGTGAGGGACAGGCGGGGCCGACACGGCGGATCGGCCCCCGTCTGGACCAGAGCTGATCCGCGAGTGACAGTAGGACTATGAAACTGGCGTTCTCCACCCTCGGTGTTCCCGGCCTCCCCCTCCCCGACGTGCTGCGCCTCGCGACGAAGTACGGCTATCACGGCGTGGAACTGCGCGCCCATCCGGAGGAGCCGGTGCACCCCGGCCTCGATCTCACCCAACGTGCCGAGGCGGCGGCCGAGTTCAAGGCGGCGGGGGTGGCGGTGCTGGGCCTCGCGGGATACGCGCGGGTGGCCGCGCCGGGCGACGACGAGCCCGTGATCGAGGAGGTCCACCGGCTCCTCGACCTCGCCCGCGACCTCGGCGCGCCCTACGTCCGGGTCTTCCCCGGCGGCGGCACCGAGCAGAGCCGGGAGGAGGCCGACGCGACCGCCGCCCGGCGGCTCGGCACGGCCGCGGAGTACGCCGCCGACCTCGGCGTACGCATCCTTCTCGAAACCCATGACTCGCACCGCACCGGCGCCGACGCGATCCGCGTCCTCGGCCCGGTCGGCCACCGCCAGGTCGGCTCGCTGTGGGACGTCATGCACACCTGGCTGGGCGGCGAACAGCCCTCGGAGTCGTACGCGGCCCTCGCCCCGCACCTCGGATACGTCCAGGTCAAGGACATCGCCTCGGCCGACGACACGACCCCGCTACAGCTCGGCAAGGGCGTGCTGCCGCTCGCCGAGTGCGTGGAGGTCCTCTCCCGGCACGGCTGGGACGGCTGGCTGTGCTGGGAGTACGAGAAGCGGTGGTACGAGGCCGCCGCACCACTGCCCGACCTGCTGGGCCCCGGACGGGAGCACCTGGCCCGCCTGCTCAACGACTCCGCCTGATCTCCGCCCCGGCTCCCCTACGCCCCGCCGAAACCGCCGCCGCCCACGAGGGCCGACCACTCTCCGGGACAGCGGCCCCCGGTCACCGGAGTCCGTCGCGTCCGCGTCGCCGCCACCGGTCGTCGGGCAGGGGCGCCTTGCGGTCCGTCTGGACCTGGATCTCGTAGTACGAGTCCGCCGCCGTCCCGTGGAAGGCCTCGTCGTGGGCCGCCAGTGCCCCGCGCAGCGCTCCGCCGGCGGTGCCCCGGCGGCGGATGTGCCTGGCCAGCGCGACGAAAAGGCCCAGGACGACGGTGAACACGGCGAGGACGATCAGGAGCGGCAGCAGCTGGCCCATGCGTCGACCATACGGTGCACATCGACGGCTCACGGGGCCACTTGGCCGATTCTCCCGCGGGACCACCGGCCCAGAGCGCCGACCCGAATCGCTGCCCCAACGTGGCTGCCCACGCGCCCCGTTGAACTCATCGCCCCCTCGCGCACCGACTTCTGGAAATCGGGCCCGCGCCGGGAACCCGGCCCCGCTCCCGCTCGTCCAACCCGCAAGCTGTCGGAGAGTCACCATGGTGCGGTGTCGGCCTCGCTGCTGGCTGCGAACGCTGACCTACCCTCTCCGCCGTACCGCGGCCGGCAGCACACCGCCATCGGCGCGCCCCCCTCCAACAGCGCCGATGGCGGCCCTTCGCCGAGTACCGTGCGCTCCCTTGACTGGCAGAAACTTCCCGGATATTCGTGACTCCTCGGAAGTTTCCTTCACGAGGGAAGGAGTGCACGTGCGCGACTCCGACACAGAAAGCACAGAAAGCACGGGAAGCACAGTCAGCACGGGAAGCACCGCACAGCCGTCCAGACGCACCCTCCTCACCGCCACCGCGGCCGCCACCGCGGCCGTCACCACCGCGTTGACCGCCGGCGCCACCGCCGCCCACGCGGCCACCCCCGACGACAAGAAGCTCCGCGCCCTCATCTCCCGTATGACGCTGGAGGAGAAGGTCGGGCAGCTCTTCGTGACCCGGGTCTACGGCCACTCGGCCACCGCCCCCGACCAGGCCGACATCGACGCCAACCTCAAGGAACTCGGCGTCCGTACGGCCGCCGAGCTGATCGCGAAGTACCGGGTCGGCGCAGTCATCTACTTCACCTGGGCGCACAACACCCGGGATCCGCACCAGATCGCCGATCTGTCCAACGGGATCCAGAAGGTCTCCCTCCAGCAGCCGCGCGGGCTGCCCGTGCTCATCTCCACCGACCAGGAACACGGCATCGTCTGCCGGGTCGGGGAGCCCGCCACCCTCTTCCCTGGCGCCATGGCCCTCGGCGCCGACGGGTCGAGGTCCGACGCCCGCGCCCTCGGCCGGATCGCCGGCCAGGAGCTGCGCGCGCTCGGCATCCGGCAGAACTACTCCCCCGTGGCCGACGTGAACGTCAACCCGGCCAACCCGGTCATCGGCGTGCGGTCCTTCGGTGCCGAACCGGACGCGGTGGCCGCCCTGGTGGCCGCCGAGGTCGCCGGCTACCAGAGCGCGAAGGTCGCCGCGACCGCCAAGCACTTCCCCGGGCACGGTGACACCGCCGTCGACAGCCACTACGGCTTCCCGGTCATCACCCACAGTCGGGAGCTGTGGGAGGAGCTGGACGCCGTCCCCTTCCGGGCCGCCGTCCGCGCGGGCATCGGCTCGATCATGACCGCGCACATCCAGTTCCCGGCCCTCGACGACTCCGGCGATCCGGCCACCCTCTCGCACCCGATCCTCACCGGCATCCTGCGCGGTGAACTCGGCTACGACGGGGTCGTGGTGACCGACTCGCTCGGCATGGAGGGCGTGCGGACCAAGTACGGCGACGACCGGGTGCCGGTGCTGGCGCTCAAGGCCGGGGTGGACCAGCTCCTCAACCCGCCCTCCCTGGACGTCGCGTGGAACGCCGTCCTGAAGGCCGTACGGGACGGAGAGCTCACCGAGGAGCGGCTGGACGTGTCGATCCTGCGCGTTCTGCGGCTCAAGGCGAGGCTGCGGCTCTTCGAGGAGCCGTACGTCAGCCAGGCCGGGGTCACCCGCACGGTCGGCACCGGGCCGCACCTCGCGGCGGCCGACCGGATCGCCGAGCGGACGACCACGCTGCTGGTCAACGCGGGGGGCCTGCTGCCGCTGAACCGGCGGCGTCACCGCAAGCTCCTCGTCGTCGGCGCGGATCCCGCCTCGCCGTCGGGGACCACGGGACCGCCCACCGGCGTACTGGCCGCCGCGCTCACCGGGCTGGGCTTCACGGCCACCGCCCTCTCGACGGGCACGGCCCCCTCCTCCGCCACCATCGCGAGGGCCGTCGCGGCGGCCCAGGACGCGGACGCCGTGGTGGTCGGGACGTACAACGTCACGGCGACCAGTACTCAGAAGGCGCTGGTCGAGCAGCTGGTGGCGACCGGGAAGCCGGTGGTGGCGGTCGCGATCCGCAATCCGTACGACGTGGCCCAACTGCCGTCCGTACCGGCCTTCCTGGCCGCGTACTCCTGGACCGACGTCGAACTGCGGGCGGCGGCCCGGGTGATCGCGGGACGGGTCCGTCCGCGCGGAAGGCTGCCGGTGCCGGTGCAGCGGGCCGATGATCCGGCGCGGGTGCTGTATCCGGTCGGGTACGGGTTGTCGTACCCGACGTAGTCCGGTACGGGGCGTCGTGCCAGACCTAGTCCGGCACGGGGCGTCCTACCAGACGTAGTCCGCATACGTCGCGCAACCGCCGCACGCCCCCCAAAAGGCGCAAAGCACCCCGCACATCTGGCGTGGCCCCGCCGCGGCGGGTCACGCTGGGCGGGGATGTCGGGGGGATGGCGATGCGCGAGAAATGCTCCGTGCGGACGGTGTTCGCGCTCCTTGCGCTGCTCACCGGCCTGCTGACGGGATGCCAGGGACCCGGTACGGGAGGCGGCGGCGAGGACGGCCTGCTGGTGGGCGGGGCGTCGGCACCACCGACCCGGGCCTCCGGGTACGGCGCGGTGTTCCTCGCGGTCGACGAGTGCAGTTCCTTCGGCACGACCAGCTTCAGCGAGGTCCCCTGCACCAGCGAGCGGGCGGCGGCCCGGGTGGTGGCGCGGCACGACGGCACGGTGAGCGGCGGTCCGGCGTGCCCGGCGACCACGGACTTCGTCCTGCACATCAGCGAGCAGCGCCCGTCCCCGGCCTCGGACGAGGACGGCGACGGGGTCGTGACCCGGGGCTACGCCTGCATGCGCAGCCTGGAGGCGCCGCACCCCGGCGACCCGGGCGACGGGGGCGGCCCCCGCACCATCGTCGGCGACTGTGTCTACGACCTGGGCGACGGCCAGGTCCGCGAGACGGCGTGCGACGGGGAGGGCGCCAGGAAACCCCAGTACCAGGTGACGAAGGCCGTCGGCACCCGGGCACAGTGCCCGCTGTCGACGGCTCTGTACGTCCGGCTCGGCGGCCAGGACCCGGTGGGGTGCGCGCGGCCGGTCTGAGCGGCGGGGCCCGCCGGGGCATCGTGTGACGCACTGACCGTGGCGGCCACAGCTGCCGGCGCCCTCGCTCTCGCCGCGTCGCCGGCCGGTGCGGCGCCGTACTGGCAGGCGGTGAGCACGAGTTCGAACTGGTCGTGCGGCACGGCCGACCGGCACGGGGGGCCGGTCGGCCGTCGCGGTGGTGGCGAACGGCAGCTGCGAGGCTACGGACGCAGCGTCGGCTCGCGCTCCACGTCCCGCTTGTCGAGCTTCGCGTCGAACTTCGCCAGCGGCTTCGCCACCGACGGGTCCGCCTGGACGGAGGCGGAGGCCACGCCGGCCCACTCCAGGATCCGGGCCGTGGCCAGTGCCTTCTGGTCGGGGACCAGACCGGCCACGTTCGCACCGTGGTTGAGGCCGGGGGCGGTGAAGACGTACGCGTCCTTCGCGCCCTTGCCGAGCCGGAACGGCTCCGCTCCCCACGGGTCGTTCTGCCCGTAGACGAAGAGCATGTGGCGGGCGTTGTGCCGTACCCAGGTGTCCACGTCACGCATCGCGCGTGGCTGGAACGTCATCGGGATCGAGCGCGGGACGAAGTTCCGGGGCGGCTGGTAGCCGTAGCGGACGTACTTCTTCTCGATGTACGGGAAGTGGATCGTCGGCGCGCCCAGCTGGGTGCCCGCCTGGTAGTAGTACGGCGTGTACGTCTCCAGGCCCTGGTCGGCGTAGGCGGAGAACCCGGAGATCGTGTCGACCGAGTTCCAGATCTCGTCGTCGGTCGCGGTCGCCGCGTCGGCCGGGATCGAGTCGCAGTCGGCCAGCAGGCTGTACTGCCAGAAGCCCCAGACGTAGTCGAGGACGACCGCCTCGTACGCCCGGTCCAGGCTGCCGACGGTGTCGAAGGTGAGGCCGTTCTCGGCCGCGTACGCCTGGTACTTCTGCTCCAGGGGCTCGCGGCGTACCAGGGCCTCGCGCTGGACCGCGTTCAGCCGGTCGCGGCACGCCTTGGTGCCGACGGTGGTGAAGAAGCGGTCGTATGCCGAGTCCTCGTCGTTGACGACGTCGTTGGGGGCGACGTAGGCGACGACGCCGTCCATGTCACGGGGGTAGAAGCGCTCGTAGTAGGTGGCGGTCATGCCGCCCTTGGAGCCGCCCGTGGAGACCCACTTCTTGGTGTAGACGGACTTCAGCGCCTTGAAGATGCGGTGCTGGTCACTCGCCGCCTGCCAGATGTCCAGCTTGCTCCAGTCGGCCGGGGCGGGCCGGGACGGCGTGAAGAAGCGGTACTCCATGGAGACCTGGTTGCCGTCCACGATCTGGGTCGGCTCGCGGCGGCTCGGGGTCGTGGAGACGTTGTAGCCGCCGGTGTAGAACACCGTCGGGCGGGAGACGTCCTTGTGCAGCACGGTGATCCGCTGCTGGAACGTGCCCTTGGACGGGTGCCGGTGGTCCACCGGCTGGGTGTAGTTGAGGACGAAGAAGCGGTACCCGGTGTACGGCTTCTCCTCGATCAGGCTCATCCCCGGGATGGAGAGCAGCCGGTCCTTGATGTCTGTGATCGCGGTAGTGGCGGTAGTGCCAGTGCTGCCGGTGGTGCCGGTGGTGCCGGTGGCCTCCGGCTCGGCGGCGGTGGCCGCACCCGCCGTGCTCAGCGTGCCTATGAGCACCGCGAGCGCCAGCAGCCATCTGAGCGCCTTGCGCATGCAGTCTCCCCTGTGAAGTACAGCTGTCCGCCGGAAGCTAGCGGAGCAAGTGCCTTCCGCACCAGGGGAGATGGCGTGGCGATGGGGAAAACCCTGTAGGAAACCGGTGGTTCAGCAGAGAATCCAGCCGGAACTGACCGAGCTCTGGCCCACCGCGCCCTTCACCCGTACGCACCGTTGGCCGGCGTGTGTCTTCCGCGGGCCGGCGTGACGTGTGTACTGGCCCTCGTCCACGACCGGGCGGAGGCCGCGCGCCTGCACGCTGACCATCATGTACCGCTTTTTGCCGGGGTTCTTGGCCACGGTGATCACGCAGACCCAGCCGCTCCGCTCGTAGACCCGCACCGAGCCGGTGGCGAACGTGAGCGTCCTGACCTTGCGTCCGGCGCAGGACGACTCGGCGGCGTGGGCGGGCCCGGGCGCCGCGAGCGCGAGCACCGCGGACGTGGTCAGCACGGCCGTGCCGAGCGCCAGACGGCCTCGTATCGCAGCCCAGTCCACTGTCGTCCCTCCCGTACCGCGACGATGTGCGTACTGGTGTACGGACGCGGGACGTGTGTCGGATGGTTGCGCAACTGTCACCGGACCCCGCGCGATCCGGCCAGCACCGCGAGGCGGCCATCACTGCGAGGCGCCGACCGGCTCCTCCGGCTCGGGCGCCCCCACGAAGATCCGCCACAGCTCGGCGTACCGCCCGTCCCGGGCCAGCAGTTCGTCGTGCGTGCCGTCCTCGGTGACCTGTCCGTGGTCCATGACGACCACACGGTCCGCGCGGGCCGCGGTGGTCAGACGGTGGGCGACGACGAGTGTGGTACGGCGGCCCGCGATGCGGTCGGTGGCCTGGTTGACCTGGGCTTCCGTGGCCAGGTCCAGGGCGGCCGTGGCCTCGTCGAGGAGGAGGATGTCCGGGTCGACGAGTTCGGCGCGGGCCAGCGCGATCAGCTGGCGTTGGCCGGCGGAGAGGTTGCGGCCGCGTTCGGCGACCTCGTGGAGGTAGCCGCCCGTGAGGTGGGCGATCATCTCGTGGGCGCCGACCGCACGGGCCGCCGCCTCCACCTCGGCGTCGGTGGCGTCCGGGCGGCCGTAGGCGATGGCGTCGCGGACGGTGCCCTGGAAGAGGTACGCCTCCTGCGGCACGACACCGAGGCGGTGCCGGTAGGAGGTGAGGTCCAGCGACCGCAGGTCCGTGCCGTCGACGGTCACCCGGCCGCCGGTCGGGTCGTAGAAGCGGGCGACCAGCTTGACCAGGGTCGACTTGCCGGCGCCCGTCTCGCCGACGAACGCGACCGTCTGGCCGGCCGGGATACGCAGGTCGACGCCGCCGAGGGCCTCTTCCTCCTCACCGTAGGCGAAGCGCACGTCCTCGAAGGCGATCTCGCCCCGCAGGGACAGGACGTCGAGCGGCTCCTCGGCGTTCTCGGTGGAGGTGGGCTCCTGGAGCAGCTCCTGGATGCGGCCCAGCGACACCGTCGCCTGCTGGTAGCCGTCGAAGACCTGGGAGAGCTGCTGGACGGGGGCGAAGAACAGGTCGATGTAGAGGAGGTAGGCGACCAGCGCGCCCGTCGTGAGCGTCGCCGCGTCGATCCGTCCCGCACCCGCGATCAGTACGGCCGCCGCCGCGACCGACGACAGCAGCTGCACGAACGGGAAGTAGATCGAGATGAGCCACTGGCCCCGGATCCGCGCCCGGCGATAGCTGTCGCTGCGCTCCGCGAACCGCCGGCTGCCGTCGTGCTCGCGGCGGAAGGCCTGCACGATCCTGAGCCCCGACACCGACTCCTGGAGGTCGGCGTTGACCACCGACACCCGTTCCCGGGCCAGTTCGTACGCCTTCACACTGGCCCGGCGGAAGAAGAACGTGGCGACGATCAGCGGGGGCAGGGTCGCGAACACGACGAGGGCGAGCCCGACGTCGAGCACCAGCAGGGCGACCATGATGCCGAAGAAGGTGACGACCGAGACGAACGCGGTGACCAGGCCGGTCTGCAGGAACGTCGAGAGCGCGTCGACGTCCGTCGTCATCCGCGTCATGATCCGGCCGGTCAACTCCCGCTCGTAGTAGTCGAGTCCGAGCCGCTGGAGCTGCGCGAAGATCTTCAGCCGCAGGGAGTACAGGACGCGTTCGCCGGTGCGTCCGGTCATCCGGGTCTCGCCGATCTGCGCCGCCCACTGGACGGACACGGCGAGCAGGGCGAAGAGGGAGGCGGTCCAGACCGCGCCCAGCGCCAGCTGTGTGACGCCGTCGTCGATGCCGTTGCGGATCATCACCGGGAGCAGGAGGCCCATACCGGCGTCCACGGCGACCAGGGCCAGGCTGATCAGGAGCGGCCTGCCGAAGCCGCGCAGCAGTCTGCGCAGGCCGTACGACTCCTCGGCGGTGACCGCCCGTCCCTCGTCGATGCCCGGGGTGTCGGTCGCCGGGGGCAACGCGTCTACCTGGGCGAGCAGTTCGGGGGTGGCCGGGGTGCCGGCCATCGCCGCGTCCCTGGGCTCGCGCTCCCCCGCCCAGAGCCGGGGCGTGATGCCGCGCTCGGCGTCGAACTCCGCGTCCAGTTCGTCCCGTACTGAGGTGTCCTCGGCCGGCGCGACAGGCACGGCGTGGCCGGGTGAGACGCCGCCGAGTTCGTCCGGGTCGGTGAGGAGGCGGCGGTAGAGGGCGGACCGCTGCTGGAGCTCCTCGTGGGTGCCGAGGTCGGCGAGCCGGCCGCCGTCGAGGACGGCGATGCGGTCGGCGAGGTTGAGGGTGGAGCGGCGGTGCGCGATCAGCAGGGTCGTCCGGCCCCGCATGACCTGCTGGAGGGCCTCGTGGATCTCGTGCTCGACGCGGGCGTCCACGGCGGAGGTGGCGTCGTCGAGGACGAGCAGGCGCGGGTCGGTGAGGATCGCGCGGGCGAGTGCGACGCGCTGTCGCTGGCCGCCGGAGAGGGTGAGGCCGTGCTCGCCGACCTTGGTGTCGTAGCCGTGGGGGAGCTCGGCGATGAAGCGGTGGGCCTGGGCGGCGCGGGCGGCCTTCTCTATCTCCTCCTGGGTCGCCTCCGGGCGGCCGTACGCGATGTTGTCGCGGACCGTCTCCGAGAAGAGGAACGAGTCCTCGGGGACCAGCCCGATCGCGGCCCGCAGCGAGTCCAGGGTGAGCTCGCGGACATCGTGGCCGCCGATGAGGACGGCGCCGCGCGTCACGTCGTAGAAGCGCGGCAGCAGCAGGGAGACCGTGGACTTGCCGGAGCCCGAGGAGCCGACGACGGCGAGGGTCTCGCCGGAGCGGATCTCGAAGGAGAGTCCTCGCAGGACCGGGCCGGTGTCGGCGGAGGCGTCGGCGTAGCCGAAGGTGACGTCGTCGAACTCGACGGTCGCGGGCGCGTCGGCGGGGAGTTCCTTGGTGCCGTCCGTCATCGAGGGCTCGGTGTCGATCAGCTCCAGGACGCGCTCGGTGCCCGCCCGGGCCTGCTGGCCGACGGTGAGCACCACGGCGAGCATGCGGACCGGGCCGACGAGCTGGGCGAGGTAGGTGGAGAAGGCGACGAACGTGCCGAGCGTGATGTGCCCGCGGACCGCCAGCCAGCCGCCGAGCGCGAGCATCGCGACCTGACCGAAGGCGGGCACGGCCTGGAGGGCCGGGGTGTACTTGGAGTTGAAGCGGATGGTGCGCAGCCGGCCCGCGAAGAGCCGTCGGCCGACCTCGCGGAGCTTCCCGGTCTCCTGGTCCTCCTGCCCGAAGCCCTTCACCACCCGTACGCCGCTCACGGCGCCGTCGACCACGCCCGCCACCGCGGCGGCCTGGGCCTGGGCGTACCAGGTGGCGGGGTGCAGTCTGCTGCGGCTGCGCCGGGCGATCCACCACAGGGCGGGTGCCACGGCCACGGCGACCAGGGTGAGCGGCAGCGACAGCCAGGCCATGACCACCAGGGAGATCACGAAGAGCACCAGGTTCCCGATGGTCATCGGGAGCATGAAGAGCAGGCCCTGGATCAGCTGGAGGTCGCTGGTGGCCCGGCCGACGACCTGCCCGGTGGACAGCTCGTCCTGTCGGCGTCCGTCGAGCCGGGTGATCGTCTCGAACATCGCCGTGCGCAGGTCGTACTGGACGTCGAGGGCGAGACGGCCGCCGTAGTAGCGGCGGATGTAGGTGAGGACGTACACGAGAAGGGCCGCGGCGATCAGGGCGCCCGCCCAGGGAGCCATGTCCCGGGTGTGGCCGACGATCACGTCGTCGATGATCACCTTGGTGGCCAGCGGGACCAGGGCCATGACGGCCATGCCGGCGAGCGAGGAGCCGAGGGCGAGGACGACGTCCTTGGGGTGCCGCCAGGCATATCCGGCCAGCCTGCGGGCCCACCCCTGCGTCTCCCCCTGTTGCGCTGCCACGCGGGTGCCCTCCGATTTCGATCTGATCTACCGGAAGGCACCAACGCGAAATGAAGCGGATTTCATCCCTCCGCGACAAAACGGGAGGGAGGAGCGGAGCTAGGCTCAGATGCGTACTCGCAAGTAATAGAACCGGGTCGTCTGTACCGCGTTCTGGTTGTCGTCGCTGACCAGGAGCACCTTCAGGCGGCCCTTGCCGCTGCCGCCCGTGACCACCATGCCCTCGATGTTGTCCAGCAGCGGGTTCGGCTGGGGCTGCTTCGCCGTGGCGCCCAGGGTCGGGCAGGCGGCGATGTCCGCGAGCAGGGTCTTCTTGATCAGGCGTACGCCCGCCTGGCCCGTCAGGTTGCCGACGCCGCTCGTGTCGGTGGCGCGGCGGGGGTCGGCCAGGTAGAGGCGGACCGTGTTGCCGACGCCGGAGGTGAAGCCTCGTTCCAGGACGAGGAGGCGGCCGTCGGGGGTGGCCTGGACCTCGGGGACGCCGAGGCCGGCGTCGACCGGGTAGGCGTACTGGGCGGCGAGCTCGAAGCCCTCGCGGTGCCGCTCCCAGGTCTGGAAGCGGACGATGCCGGAGCTGTCGCCGGACAGGGCGTACTCCATGGACGCCAGCAGGGTGCGGCCGCCGGGGAGCAGCGTCAGCCCCTCGAAGGTGCCGTTGGAGACGGCCCGGCCGGCCGGGGCGACCTGGAGGGAGTCCGGCACCGGGAGCCGGTCGAGGATCCGGCCGGTACGGGAGTAGCGGCGTACGGACGGCTCGGTCTCCGAGGTGACCAGCCGGGTGCCGTCACCGTCGATGGTCAGGCCCTCGGAGTCCAGGGCGGCGCCGTTCTCGTCGGCGAGCGGGGTCGTCGCACGGGGCTGGAGGGTCTTCGCGTCGAGGCCGAAGAGGGCGGAGCGGTCGGAGAGGGCGGCGAGCGAGCCGTCCTTGTCCACGGCGAGCGCGGAGAAGTTGCCGACGAAGGTGCCGTCGTACGTCGTCTTGTCGAGCGCGTCGGAGAAGCGGTCGATGGAGACGGTGGACGAACAGGCGTGGTTGTCCTGGGCGTTCGCGGGACCGGCGGCGGTCAGACAGGTGGCCGCCGCCAGGGCCGCGGAGGTGGTGGCGAGTACGGTTCTCAGGCGCATGAAGGTCACCGTAGAGCGGGTCGGTGACGGACGGGAGACCGCCAGGCGTCAGGACGACGCCAGGTCCTTGTGGACGACCTTGGCGACGCCCTGAATGGTCGTGATGCCGTAGTTCATGGTGCTGTTGCCGTGGCTGAGCACCGTGATCATGTAGTCGTGGCCGCCTCCCTTGAAGGCGCCGACGCTGTGCACCCGCCAGCCGTTGGTGGCCCGCTGCAGCCAGCCGTTCTTGACGGCGACCGTGACCCCGGACGGCACTCCGTACGGTGTCCCCCAGCGCTGCGACGAGATGACCTGGCCCATCAGCTTGAGGATGTAGGCGCGGGAGTTGTCGCTCAGGACCGTGTTCTTCGCGGTGACGAGCTTCAGCAGCTTCTGCTCGTCGGTGACGGTGATCTGGGTCAGGCCCCAGTAGCCGTTCGCGCCCGGCTTGGTCTGGGTCATCCCGGCCGCGGTGAGGAAGCCCTTGATCTTCGTCAGACCCAACTGCTTCCAGAGCGTGCTGGTCGCGGTGTTGTCCGACTTGGTGATCATGGCCTTGGCGAGGGTGGTCTCGCGGTCGGTGAGGTACCGGTTGTGCTTCTTCGCGTCCCACAGCAGCGTGGCGAGCACGGTGACCTTCACGACACTGGCCGAGTCGAAGGCCGTGGAGGGGCGCAGGGTGCAGGTCGTCTTGGTGGTGCGGTCGTAGACGCCGACCGCGACGGTTCCCTTGCGGTTCGCGAGGGCCGCGGTGATGTCCTTCTTCAACTTGTCGGCGAGGCCCGCCTTGGCGGACGTACAGCTGACGGCCGGTGTGGCCGCGGCGGCGGGCGCGGCGGCGGCCACGAGGGGTATGAGAACACCGGCGCCGACACCGGCCGCCAGCACTCTCGCGCGTATGGATATCCCATGAGTCATGCCCTGTTGACGCACAGGTTCGAGCGAATGGTTGTACGTATCGGCGAACGGTTGGACAAAGGCTGCGTAAGCGTTACTGAGCGGTCGGATGTACCCGGCGGACGCCGAACCGCAGACGCATCGCCCCGCCCTGACCGCCGATCACGCGGTCACCTCCACACCGTGGATGACTCGTGGACCGATGTCGATGCCGTGGACTGCGAACCACAGTGCCCTTCGCCGGGCTCGCTGCCGCCGGGCTTCCTCCCGCCGCTCGTGGTCGACGAGGTAGGGGCGGACCATCGCGTCGTCCTCAGCCCTCACCCGAGCTCGGTGCACCAGGCAGCACACTCTTACCCGTATCTCATCCATCCACAGCCCGCCCCCAGGCAAGGCACAGTCCGTGCTCATCCGGCGTATGCATCGTGCACGGGTGACCTCAGCCACCGATCCCCGCCCCCACCCCACCGTGACCCCCGACCTGCCATCCCCGGCCCCGCCCGCATCACCCCCGGAGAAGGCGCCCCGCTGGTCGCTCCCCGCCCTGATCGCGATCATGATCCTGGCCGCGGCGCTCTACTCCTGGAACCTGTCCGGTTCGAGCCTGAACAGCTTCTACAGCGCCGCTGTGCTGAGCGGCACGCAGAGCTGGAAGGCCTGGTTCTTCGGCTCGTTGGACGCCGGCAACTTCCTCACCGTCGACAAGCCGCCCTTCGCGCTGATGGTCATGGGCCTGTCGTGCCGGATCCTCGGGTACGGCACCTGGCAGATGATGGCGCCGATGGTCGCGGCCGCGCTCGGCACGATCTGGATCCTGCACTCGTCCGTGAAGCGGGTGTTCGGGCATGTGGCGGCGGCCGTCGCCGCGCTGGTCCTCGCGCTGACCCCGATCACGGTCGCCATCAACCGTGACAACAACCCCGACACGCTGCTCGTGCTGCTGATGGTCGGCGGCGCGGCGCTCGCGCTGCGAGCCGTCCGTACCGACGGGTTGCTGCCGCTGCTCGGCTCCGCGGTGTGCTTCGGACTCGCGTTCAACACCAAGATGCTCCAGGGCTACATCGCGCTGCCCGCCGTCTTCGCCGTGTACGTGTTCGCGTCACGGCTGGGCTGGCGGAAGAAGGCGCTGAACCTGGTCCTGGCCGCGGTGGCCCTGGCCGTCTCCAGCTTCTGGTGGGCGGCGGCCGTGTCGCTGGTGCCCTCGTCCTCGCGGCCGTACATCGGCGGCTCGACGGACGGCACCGCCTGGAACCTGATCATGGGCTACAACGGCCTGGGCCGGATCTTCGGCGGCGAGGGCAACGGCGGGGGCGGTGGCGGCGGAGGCGGCGGCTTCTCCGGTACGGCGGGCCTCGGACGTCTCTTCAACGACACCCTCGGCGGCCAGATCTCCTGGCTGATCCCCTTCGCGGCGATCGCCTGCGTCGGCGGCCTGGTCCTGTGCGGCCGCGCCCCGCGCACCGACCCGACCCGGGCCGCGCTGGTCATGTGGGGCGGCTGGACCGCGCTGCACTACCTGACGTTCGCGATGGCCGAGGGCACCATGCACCCGTACTACACGACCGCCCTTGCGCCCGGTATCGCGGCGCTGTGCGGCGGCGGAGCCGCGCTGCTGCTGCGTGCCTTCCGTACCGACAGGCGCTGGGCGTGGGTGCTGCCGGCGGCCCTGGCCGTCACGGCGGTCTGGGCCGCGGTGCTCCTGCGCCGGGCCTCCGGCTGGAACACCTGGCTGTGGCCGGCGATCGCGGTGGTCATGGCGCTGGCGATCGCGGGCCTGCTGGTCTTCCGCTCCGGTGACCGGGTACGGCTGCTGGCGGCCTCGGTGGTCGCGGCGATCGTCGCCGCGGTGGCGGGCCCGGCCGCGTACGCCTGGTCGGTGCCGTCCGGCTCCGGCGGCGGAGGCGGCATGGGCGGGGGTACGAACCCGACGGCCGGGCCTTCTACGGGGAGCGGCTTCGGCGGCGGTCCCGGCGGGGGCGGCGGAGGTGGCGGCCGGGGCGGTTTCGGCGGCGGCGAGATGCCGGGCGGTACACAGCAGGGCGGTCAGGCAGGCGGTCAGGCAGGCGGACAGACCGGCGCGCAGACCGGCCAGGAGGGCGGCCAGGAGGGCGGCCAGGAGGGCGGCGCGCCCGGCGGCGGCAATGGCGAACTGCCCGGTGGGCAGGGCGGTCCGAACGGCCAGAGTGACCAGAACGGCCAGGCTCCCGGTGGTGCCGGTGAGATGGGCGGTATGCCGCCGGGCGCCACGGGCGAGAACGGCGGTACGGCGGCCGAGGGCGGCACCAGCGGTCAGCCCGGCGGCATGGGTGGCGGCGGTATGGGCGGCGGAGGCATGGGCGGCGGCGCGAGCGACGAGCTCGTCTCGTACCTGAAGAAGCACCAGGACGGCGCCAAGTGGCTGCTGGCGGTGTCGAGTTCGCAGAGTGCCGCGCAGCTCATCCTCAGCAGCAGCGAGCCCGTCATCTCCATGTGGGGCTGGTCCGGCAGCGACAACGCGATGACCCTCGCCAAGCTCAAGGAGCTGGTGAAGAACGGCGAGCTGCACTACATCCAGGTCGGTGGCGGCGGCATGGGCGGCGGTCCCGGCGGCGGCTCCACTCTCAGCTCCGAGGTCACGGCCTGGGTGCAGAAGAACGGGACGGCGGTGAAGGAGAGCGAGTACAGCGACAGCTCGACATCGTCGGCGGAGTCGGAGTCCAACTCCCAGTCGAACCAGTCGAACCAGTCGACGGTCTACCGTCTGGACGCGTCGGACGTCAGCTGACCGCACAGCCCCAACGCCCCCTGGCCCAACGGTCAGGGGGCGTTTTGGTACGTCAACTCGCGTAGACAAGGGGCAGATTGTCGGGCCCTGTCATCTGTTGGACACGTCCACTTCATGGACAAGCACGCATGTCCATGTCACGCTCCCGATTGCCCGCTCAATCAACCCGCGTAGAACGGACGCTCCCGATGCCCGTGACCCCCATACGCACGCGCCGCTGGAAGCCGTTGGCGCTGGCCGTCTCCACCGTCATGATCGGCCTCGCCGCCCCCGCGCTGACCGCGACCCCCGCCGCGGCCACGACGACCGCGTACGACGCGACGTACTACAAGAACGCGATCGGCAAGACGGGGACGAGCCTGAAGTCCTCGCTGCACACGATCATCAGCCCCCAGACCAAGATCACGTACGCCGCGGTCTGGAACGCGCTCATGGCCACCGACCAGGACCCGAACAACAGCAACAACGTGATCCTGCTGTACAGCGGCGTCTCGCGCGCCAAGTCCCTCAACGGCGGCGACGTGGGCGACTGGAACCGCGAGCACACCTGGGCCAAGTCGCACGGCGACTTCGGCGAGGCGACCGGCCCCGGCACGGACCTGCACCACCTGCGTCCCGCGGACGTCCAGGTCAACAGCATCCGCGGCAACAAGGACTTCGACAACGGCGGCAGCACGGTCAGCGGCGGGGGCGGCAGCCTCACCGACTCCGACTCGTTCGAGCCGCGCGACGCGGACAAGGGCGACGTCGCCCGCATGATCCTCTACATGACCGTCCGCTACGAAGGCGACGACGGCTGGGCCGACCTCGAGCCCAACCAGCTGGTGAACAACGGCAGCAACCCCTACATGGGCAAGCTCTCCGTCCTCAAGGCGTGGAACGAGGCGGACCCGCCCAGCGCCTTCGAGGAGAAGCGCAACCAGGTCATCTACGACACCTACCAGCACAACCGCAACCCGTTCATCGACCACCCGGAGTGGGTCGAGGCGATCTGGTAGTCCTTGCTGCGGCTGAACTCCCCTATTCATACGGGGAGTTCAGTCCGATTTACCGAATATCACCCATCCAGAGTC
>Ga0307516_10003519_pt1 | contig 20042 bp, 22 predicted proteins | sample 19_EM_MG_FD_203310 | JGI IMG/M metagenome (GOLD analysis project Ga0307516, IMG submission 203310) | Populus trichocarpa ectomycorrhiza microbial communities from riparian zone in the Pacific Northwest, United States - 19_EM | ecosystem: Host-associated > Plants > Roots > Unclassified | place...
ACTGCGGCGGGTGGCCTCCGGCGGCTCCGTGGTCGACCCACAGGTCGTGGGCCGGCTGATGAACCGGGCGCGTCCTCGGCACTCCCTCGACGTGCTCACTCCCCGCGAGCGAGAGGTGCTGGGGCTATGGCCGAGGGCCGTTCGAACGAGGCCATCGCCCGCCGTCTCCGGGTGAGCGGCAAGACGCTGGAGACGCATGTGCGCAGCGTGTTCGGCAAGCTCTCCACGGGCCGGTCACAACGTGCCGGCCGGATCCTCGCTGAGGCCGGGTGTCAGACTTCGCAGAACCCGAGGTCCTTGAGGGCCTTGTTGATCTGTGCGCCCTGCGTCTCGCTGGTCGTGACGTCCTTGTACGTGAAGCGCTGTGAGGCGACATAGTCGAGCTTGTCGCCGCCGCCGTTGATCGCCGAGCACTGGTTGCGGGCGGCGTCGATGGCCTTGTCCTCGTACGTCACGACGTCGGGGTTGGCCGCAGCGAGTGCACGCAGCAGCATGGCGCGCTCCGCTCCGGTGGGTTCCGGCGGGATACCGGCGGACGCGAGGGCGTCGTCCTTCTGCTCCTGGGTGAGCTCCTGCTCTGTGGCGGTTGCCGTGGCCGAGGACGTGCCGTCGGTGGGCTTGTCGCTGTCGTCGCCGGCGCTCTCGCAGGCGGTGAGCACGGCGGACACGGCCAGCAGGATGGCGGCATACGGGATGGCGCGGGTCTTCAAGATTCCCCCAGGGTATGGTTCTTGGTTTTCGCATGTACGACGCCGGTTCGTGAATACGACCGGGCGCCGCGGAATGGTGGAGAGTACCCACGGGGGAAAGCACTGGTCGCCGCCCCCGGGGACTCCGTTATGTCTTCGGGTTATGTCTTCGGGATCGTCCACTCGACGGGGTCGCGTCCTTCGACGCCATAAATTACCTGGTCGGGGCGGGTGCCTCGTTCGACGGAATACGTGATATTTCCGCGTAGGCAGCTGCCCGGCTTCACGGCGGTGGCGTCCGAGGGGTACTCCGGCTTTGGCACACCCGAACCGCCGAGCCGGTTGGCGGGCTGGGTGTATCCGATGACGGTGGTCGCACTGGTGTTGCGGGCGGTGGCGGCTGTGCCGAGCGGCAGGGTGGCGACGGCGGTTGTGCGGGTGTGCATGATCCCCCTGGTGGTGCGGTCAGAGAGGCATCATGCGTGTCGTGGTGAGGATGTGCGTGGCACATGGCCGAGTTGTGACCCTCCCGTTTCCGTTGCCGGACCGGGAGGCCGCCCAGACGCCCAACTGGACTGGCAGGGCCGACTGTCTGGCTCCGCCTCACATGAACTGGCGAGACCAGACACCGTGTCCGCCCCTGCCTCGCTGTCACTCCGTGTCGAAGTCCGTCCCCCGGGAGACCTTCTCCCACTCCGCGAGCTCGGCCCGCACGGAGTCCAGGTGTCCGGTCAGGAAGTCGACCGCGTCGCCGCCGAGGGCAAGACGGAGCGGGGCCCTCTCGGCGTCCAGAGCCAGCCGGATCGCCGCCGCGGCCTTCGCCGGGTCGCCGGGCTGGCTGCCGTCGCCGTCCTGTACCAACTGCCGGGTCGCGCCGACCTTCTCCGTATACGCCGGGTTCGCCTCGGAGAAGTACGCCGCACCCTTGCCGAACAGGTTGGTACGGAACGCGCCGGGTTCCACGATCAGCACCTTGATGCCGAACGGTGCCACCTCGTCGGCCAAGCCCTCCGACAACTGCTCCAGCGCCGCTTTGGTCGCGCTGTACGCGGAGAAGCCGGCGAAGGACAACTGCCCGCCGAAGCTGCTGATGTTCACCACCGATCCACTGCCCCGCTCCCTCATCTGCGGCAGCAGAGCCCGGGTCAGCCGCGCCGGGCCGAACACATGCAGCTCGAACAGGTCGCGCAGCTCCCGGTCGGTGGTCTCCTCGAACGCCCCCACCTGGGTACGGCCTGCGTTGTTCACCAGCACGTCCACCCTGCCGTAACGGGCCAGGACGTCGGCGGCCACCACATCGATCCGCTCGCCGTCGGTGACGTCCAGGCTGATCGCCTCGACACGGTCCGGGTACGCGGCGACCAGGTCGTCCAGCGACTCGGTCCGCCGGGCCGTGCCGATCACCGTGTCACCAGCGGCGACCGCGGCCTCCGCGATGGCTCGCCCGAAGCCGCTGCTCGCACCGGTGACCAGCCAGACCTTGGCGTTCTCACTCATTCTCGTCTCCCTGGTCAACTGCCGTTCGGGGCTCCCCCGTCGACAGGTCCCATCCTTCGCCAAGCACCAGGGGAGCGTCCAAGACCCCTTGTGATAGCCATGAGTTATGGACGTCCATGGGCGCGATCTGCGCTACTTCACCTCGGTCGCCGAGGAATTGAGCTTCACCCGCGCCGCCGAGCGGCTGTTCGTCTCCCAACCCGCGCTCAGCAAGCAGATACGGATGCTGGAGAAGCAACTCGGCGTGGTCCTGTTCGAACGGGACCGGCGGACCGTGCGGTTGACCGCGGTGGGGGAGGCCCTGTTACCGCACGCCCGGGCGGTGTCGGCCGCCTGGCAGGACGCGGAGGCGGCGGTGGAGGAGGCCAAGGCCGCCGAGCGCCGCGCTCTGGTGATCGGCATGTCCACCAGCCCGGGCCGCGGGCTGCTGCCCGCGCTGCGGGCCCGCCTTGTCGCCCGGCATCCGGAGGCACAGCCCGTCCTGCGCCAATTCAACTGGGCTGATCCCACTGCCGGGTTGGCGGACGGATCCAGCGACGTCGCCTTCGTCTGGCTGCCACTGCCGGACGATCGCCGTTACCAGTACGCGGTGGTGGCCCGCGAGCCCAGGCTGGTCGCGCTGCCGGACGGACACCCCTTGGCGGCGCGGGCCGCGTCCGACCCTGAGGGAAAGGTGGACTTCGCCGACCTGCTGGACGAGCCTTTCCTCGCCCTCCCGCCGGAAGCGGGCCCCCTGCGGGACTACTGGCTTGCGCTGGACGCCCGGGACGGTCGCCCGCCGCGGATCGGCGGGGTGGTGGGCAGCGCCGAGGAGACCCACGAGGCGGTCGCCGGCGGCCAGGGGGTGGCACTGCTGGCCACCGGTAACGCGCCGATGGTCGTCCGGGACGAGGTGATCGCCGTGCCGGTCCGGGGCGTTTCCCCGTCCCAACTGGCGGTCGCCGCAGGCCAGGACGACAAACGGCCGCTGGTTCTCGCCTACCTTGCCGCCGCGCGGGAGGTCGGGGCCACAACCTGCTGATTCGGCGCCTGGAGCGTGGTGGATCCGGTCGGCCTCATGGGCCGTGCACCGAGCACTGAGCCACGTTGCGGCACCACCTCAGGAAAACCAGCGTCGGTACCGCGAGAAACCACAGGTCACGGCGTTGAGCTGGGCCAGGGGCGGCGAGATCCCGTACCAGTCGACGAGCGCCACCAGAGTGCCCCACATGCGCGCAGCCGACACACACGGCACGCTGGTGCCATGGCCGACGAACAGCCCATCGTGATCTACCGGCCCGCCGTGGACGGCGGACGGCGGGTCCGGGTGGGCGATCGGTTCCGTGGGATGGCGTACGGGCTGCTGGACGTCGTCGAGTTCCTGCGTGCCGCGGGCCTGGAAGATGTAGACGAAATCTGGGTGCGGCAGTCCGGGCTGATCGAGTGGCGGGGCGGCGGTCCAGAGCAGTGGGAGGGATGACGCGCCTCACCCACCGCCACCGCGGGACCGGTGGCCCCGAGGGTGGAGTCGAGGGCGAGTCCGGCGCCCCAGGAACCGGCCACGGTGCCGAAGTTGAACGCCGAGACGGTCAGGGCGGACCCCAGGGTGGGCGCCTGGCCTGAGAAGCGGACGGCCAGGGAGATCAGCACCGGCTTGGCGCCGAGCCCGAAGAGGCCCAGCAGGGCGACCAGCACGACGGTGGACCCGGCGAAGCCGGAGAGCAGGCAGATCGCCAACAGGATGGCCGTGGTCGCCGCGGCCGCGATGATGGTCGTAGCTGGGGGACGTACGTCTCCAGGACGGCCCCCTACGAGGAAGCCGGCCAGGGTGCCCGCGCCGAAGCCCCCTGGTCGTCACCGAGAACGGAGCAGCCTTCGAGGACCACCTCTCCGTTCGCTCCGACGGCACCCACGCCGTACACGAACCCGAGCGCATCGACTACCTTCGTCGCCATCAGGTCTCCGCCCACCGGGCCCTCACCTCCGGTGTCGATCTGCGCGGCTACTTCGTATGGTCACTGATGGACAACTTCGAATGGCGCTACGGGTACTCCAAGCGTTTCGGCATCGTCCATAGGACAGGAGGACCAGGATGTGCCGGACCCGGTTGGTGGCGGTCGGGGCCGCGGTGGTGACCATCGGCGCGGGGCTTGGGCTCAGGGCGGTGGCGGCCGGGGACGTGGCCAAGTACGGCGGAGACATGCTGTACACCGTCCTGCTGTACGCACTTGTCGTGCTGGCAGCGCCACGCGTGACGCCTCTGACGGCCGCCACAAGCGCGCTGGCCGTCAGCCTGGCGGTCGAGTTCTCTCAACTGACCGAGGTCCCGGCGGAGCTCTCCCGGAACAGCGCTGTCGCCCGTCTCGTGCTCGGGTCCACCTTCAATCCGCCGGACCTGTTCTGGTACGCGGTCGGCGCGGCAGCGGGCTGGCTCGTCCACACCGCGGTGGGCTCCTCCAGCTCGGGCAAGGCGAAGTCGGCGAGATGACCCTTCGGCACAGGCGGCACCGGCTCTCCGCCGCAAGGCTGGCGCACCGCGCCGTCGAGATATATTCATAATTAATTGAAACAGCTATCGTGGGTGCGGACACCGGAGGCTGAGGCGCCAGATGGGGAGACACAAGCGATGACGCAGTGCCGCAGGATGGCGGGACGCGTGGCGGTGATCACCGGCGCCGCGCACGGAATCGGCGCGGCCACGGCTCGAAGGCTCGCTGACGAGGGCGCCGCGGTCGTGGTCACGGACGTGGACGACGCGGCGGGCAAGGCGCTCGCCGCGGGCATCGAGGACAGCGGAGGACGCGCGGAGTACGTACGGTGCGACGTGACCTCGGCCGCCGACTGGGAGAGCCTGGCCCGCCACGTCGACGAGCGTCACGGGCGGCTGGACGTGCTGCACAGCAACGCCTACGCGCAGCTGACCAAGCCCGCCCACGAGCTGAGCGAGGCCGAGTGGGACGGTCAGATGGCCGTGCTCCTCAAGCCGGCCTGGCGAGCCATGAAGACCTTCGCGGGCATGCTGCGCGAGGCCAGGGGGTCCGTCGTCCTCACCTCCTCCGTGCACGCGGTCATCGGACTGCCCGGCCATGCCGCATACGCTGCCGCGAAGGGCGCGCTGTGCGCGCTGGGGCGGCAGTTGGCCGTCGAGTACGGGCCGGACATCCGGGTCAACACGGTGCTGCCCGGACCCATCCTCACCGCCGCGTGGGAGGGGATCCCGGAGTCCGACCGGGAGCGCAGTGTCGCGGCCACGGCGGCGAGGCGGTTCGGGCAGCCGGAGGAGGTGGCCGCCGCCGTAGCCTTCCTGGCATCGGAGGACGCCTCCTACGTGACCGGAGCCAGTCTGGTGGTCGACGGAGGATGGAGTGTCATGAAGGAGTCCTCGTGAACGGCGCGCACGGTGCGGTACGCCGTGGGAGGCAACCGCGGACAGGACCCGAACGGAGACGGAGAGCACGGTGACCCATCCGCCCAAGGGGCTGCACGGCCAGGCCGTGGAGGAACTGGGCCGGCGCATCATCCGCGGTGACTACCCTCCGGGTTCCGTGGTGGACCCGGTCAGGTTCGAAACCGAGCTCGGCGTCAGCAAGACCGTCGTGCGCGAGGCGTTGCGCGTGCTGGCGTCCAAGGGCCTTCTGGAGTCGCGGCAGAAACGGGGTACGACCATCCGGCCCCGCGCCGACTGGAACCTGCTCGACGGTGACCTGCTGCGCTGGCAGGGCAGCAGCGATCCGACCGAGGGCTTCCTGGAGGACCTCGCCGAGGTCCGCGCGATCGTAGAGCCCGCCGGAGCCCGGCTCGCGGCGGCCCGCCGCACCGCATCCGACCTGGACGCGATGCGGCAGGCGCTGGACGCGATGGCGGCGGCGGGGTCGGACGCGGACGCGATGGTCGAGGCGGACCTGGCCTTCCACCGTGCCTTGTTGGAGGCCGCGCACAACGAACTGCTCAGCCGGATGGAGGTCGTCATCGAGGCCGGTCTGCGCGTCCGCGACCGGATCGTGCACGGCGCCCTGCACTTCTCCGACTCCATCCCCGTGCACCAGGAACTGCTCGACGCCGTCGAAGTGGGCGATCCGGACGCCGCCGTGGCCGCCGTCGCGTCGCTCCTGGCGCAGGCGTCCCACGACCTGGCGGCCGTAAGGACTCGGGACCACGACGACGTCGCGACCGACACCCCGCCGGAGGAAGTCCCTTGAACACAACCGGACTTGAGACGTTGCTGATGGCCCCGCGCCGGCCCCCCACTGCCCTCTCGGCCCGATCGCCCCGGCCGCAAGCCTCCAGATCGCCTTCTCCGTACCGAACTTCCTCAATCCAGGAACAGGGCATGGGCATCCACTACCGCCGGTGCAACCCCGTAAGGCGCGGCCCCGACGGGGCGTTGACCGAACGGTGACCACCGCCAGGCCCTCGCACCCCACCCCACCCCCAAGGAAGAGCCCGCCCCCATGAACCTGGTGGAAACCCTCCAAGCCCACCGCCTGTTGGCGATCGTGCGCGGCAAGGATCACGCCGCGGCACTGCGCACCGTGCTCACCCTCGCCGAAGAGGGCATCGCCGCCATCGAGGTCTCGCTGACCACCGCCGACGCCCTGGCCGTGATCAGGCAGGCCCGCGCGGAACTCGGCCCCGACGCACTGGTCGGCGCCGGAACCGTGCGCTCGGCCGCGGACGCGGCCCGCGCCGTCGACGCCGGTGCGTCGTACCTCGTCACCCCGGCACTGGTCGACGGGCTGGAGCCGTACGACGTACCCGTGGCGATGGGTGCCCTGACTCCGAGCGAGATCGAACAGGCCCTCGCACGGGGTGCCGCCGCGATCAAGCTCTTCCCCGGCTCCCTCGGCGGCCCCGGCTATCTGAGGGCCCTGCGCGACCCGTTCCCCGAGGTGCCGTTCGTGCCCGTCGGCGGAGTGGACGCGCAGGCCGCCCGCGACTACCTGGACCGGGGCGCCATCGCCGTCGGCGTCGGCTCACCCCTCGTCGGGGACGCGGCCGACGGCGGCGACCTGGACCAACTCCGCGTCCGCGCCGCCGTGTTCCGCAAGGTGGCCGCAGGGGAGGCGCCGTGACGACACCGGCCGGTCACGCCCCGCCCGAGGTGGTGACCTTCGGCGAGACGATGGCGGCGCTGCGGGCGCAGGGCGCGCTGCGGCTCGGCGGCAGTCTCGGCCTGTCCGTCGCGGGAGCCGAGTCCAACGTCGCCATCGGCCTCGCCCGGCTCGGGCACCGGGTGCGCTGGGCCGGGCGGGTCGGCGCGGACGAACTCGGCGCGCTGGTACTGCGCACGCTGCGCGCCGAGGGCATCGACGTCGACCACGCGGTCACCGACGACACCGGCCGGCCCACGGGACTGCTGCTGACCGAACCCCGCCTGGGCACGCTCACGCGCGTCAGCTACTACCGCGCAGGTTCCGCCGGATCGGCCGTCTCACCGGCCGACGTACTGCCCGCGCTGGCTTCGGGACCCCGCATCCTGCATCTGACCGGCATCACACCGGCGCTCAGCCCGGCGGCGGCCGAGGCCACCCTGGCCGCCGCCACGGCAGCTCGCGACGCCGGCATCACCGTATGCCTCGACATCAACTACCGCTCCCGGCTGTGGACAACTGACCGCGCCCGCACGGTCCTTCGCCCGATGGCGGCCCACACCGACCTGCTCATCGCCTCCGAGGACGAGCTGCCGTTGGTGCTGGAACGGTCCGGCGCAGATGAGTCCGAGGCCGTGCACAACATCCTCGCCGCAGGCGTCGACGAGGTGGTCATCAAGCGTGGCTCGCGCGGCGCGACCAGCTTCACCGCCGACGGGGCGACCGACTGCGCGGCCCGAGAGGTCGACGCGGTCGATCTGGTCGGCGCGGGCGACGCCTTCGTGGCCGGATACCTGTCCGCGGTCCTGGGCGGCGCGGACATCCCGGCCCGTCTGCACCGGGCCGTCACCACCGCGGCCTTCGCCGTCGCCACCCGGGGCGACTGGGAAGGCCTGCCGACGCGGGACGAACTCGGCCTGTTCGACGAGCCCGACGGCACGACCATCCGCTGACCGAGGAGACCGACCATGACATCAACGGCAGCGCCCGCGGCGCTCGTCGTCGACGGAGCGTACGAACTCGCCGAGGGCGGCCGCTGGGTCGACGGCCGGTACGTGTACGTCGACATCCTCAGCGGCCGACTCTTCGAACTGCGCGACGAGACCGGACCTGCGGCTCCGCGCCAACTGGCCCAGCTGGACGTGCCGTTGGGCGCCGTCGCCCCGGTGAGCGACCAGCCGGACGTGTGGATCGCCGCCGCGGGCACCGGCATCGCGCTGCTCACCGCCGACGGCGCACTGGAGTGGCTGGACCGCCCCGAGGACCGCACCCCGGCCCCCAGCCGGATGAACGACGGCGTCGCGGATCCCGCCGGCCGATTCTGGGCCGGCAGCATGGCCTACGACGGCACCCATGGCGCGGGCTCGCTCTACCGCACGGACCTTGACGGCACGGTGGTACGCGTCCTGGACGGACTGACCATCGCCAACGGCCCGGCGTTCACCGCCGACGGCACCACCATGTACCTCGCCGACACGGCCGCCGGCACCATCCTCCGCTGCCGGGTCGACCCAGACTCGGGCGACCTCTCCAGTGACCCGGAGACCTTCGCCCAACTGCGCGAGGGAGAAGGCAGCCCCGACGGAATGACCGTCGACGACGAGGGCCGCCTGTGGGTCGCGATGTGGGGCACCGGCACGATCCGTCGATACCATCCCGACGGCCGCCTGCTCCACACCGTGACCGTCCCTGCCCCACACCCCACGTCGGTGTGCCTGCACCCCAGCGACAACCGCCTGTTCGTCACCACGGCCCGGCACGGGGTGAGGAGCCCGACCGCGACCTCCGGCGCGGTGCTCAGCGTCCCCGTACCGGTCAGGGGAATGGCGGCCTGCTCCTGGCGCGGCCGACGCTGACCCTCTGTGAGGGGGTCCGGGCACCAGTTGGGCAGCCGGGGCGGCCATATGGGTCGCCTGCGTGTCTCAGTGGCCGGGCGGGCATCCGTCGGCCGGAGTCGTGGAAACCGCCGGCGTCACCTCCGGCCGGATGGCCCTGATCGTCTACGGCACCGAACACTCCGTGGAAGCCGGACAGACCGCCACATTCGGCGGCGACGCCCCTCACACCTACCGCGGCTCCGGCACCGAAACCTGCAGCCTGATCATGACGGTCCAGCTGCCGCCCGGCCCCACTCTCACGACCTGACCCGCGTGGTGCGGGCGGAAGCTCCGGCACTAGCGTGTGCGGGATGAGATCCGGAATCCGTGGCGTGTTATTGGTGCTGTTCCTGCTTCCGCTGCTGTGGGGCTTCGTCTCGCTGCTGAGAGGCGCGGCGTCCTACGGTGCCCCGCAGTGCCCCGGCCTCCAACTGGGCAAGGACGGCGAGGAACACCCCGGCTCCATGCGGCCCGGCTTCACCTGCCACGTCAACTACAACGACAGGTCCGGCTCCGGCCAATCGACGGCCACGAGGACGTACAAGCAGCAGAAGTACGCCCAGGTGCAGGACCGGATCGACCACTTTGAGCGGGGCATCCTCCACACGGCCTACGGCGCGGCAGGGTTGACGATCATCGCCGCCGCTCACGGGCCCTACCGGTTGCCGTGGCGCCGGGAAGGCCGGCGGTCGGAACACCGGACGAAGGTTTCTTGACGGCGGTCGAGGATTCGGTGAGCGGCGTCGGCATCCGGCGCCGCCCATGGATCACCTGCCGGACAGGTGCTCGCGCTGCACCGCGCCCAGGGCGATGGGTTCGCGACCGAGCAGCGCGGCCCGCGCCCTGCGCGCGGCACTGTCTGACCAGACGCCCCTCAGCGGCGCGGAGCGGTATCTGCCGGACCACCGCCCGCTACCTGTCACGCTCACCGCGCGCGGCCCCGCGCCCTGGGTCGTCAGCGACATCCGGCTGTAGGCGACAGGTCGACGCGGCCTCGACGCTTCAGCCCGCGATGGAGTCCAGTTGTTCCGCCGCCGGGCGCAGGGCCCACAGATCGCCGCCCGGTGGCTCCTGAAGCGAGGGGACGGCCCGCTGGGCCTGCCTGTCGCCGGCGTCGGCGGCCGCGTGCACCACGTCAGTGGCCGCATACCGGTGGAACTCAAGCTCCGGATGCGGCCAGGCGGCCGCTCCGGTCGCGGCGGGCAGCAGGTAGTCCACCGCTTTGAACAGGCTCTGCCCGTCGGGACCCCGGTACGTCCACAGGTTCACGCCTACGTGCCGGCCGATGGCCGCGAGCCGAGTGTAGGCGACCAGGTCGAAGGTCGAGTAGTGCCAACTGCGGGTCCGGGCCAGCTCCTGGGGCTGGCTGCCGTCGGCGGCGATCTGCGGGGCGATGCGCGCGCTCCGCGCGTTCAGGACCGTCCGGCGGGCCAGGCCCCTGTCGCCGGTCGCGTAGGCGAGGGCGGCGACCTGCATGTCGTAGAAGGTGCCGTGGTTGTTCGCGGCGGCGCCCTCCTGCTTGCCGAAGTCGCTGTTCGTGAGCCAGTCGAGGAAGTCGGTGTTCCACTTCGCCATGCCGATGCGGTCCGTCCTGGTCCAGCCGGTGGCGCCGGTGTCCAGGATGGCGAGCGCGTCGAGGACGCTGGTGTACGACTGCGAGAAGTCGATGATGCCGATGGCGCGGCCGTCGTACTTGCAGGGGATGAACTGCGCGTGGTTCAGGTTCGGATTCATCTTCGTGGCCGGATCGAGGAACCAGGTGCGCAGGATCTGCCCGGCCTTCACGGCGTACCGCTTCTCTCCGGTGTAGTACCAGGCCAGGGACAGGTCGTACGCGGAATCGAAGACCTTCTCGACGTCCTGGCGGTCGGTGCCGGTGTCGACCTCGGGGTTGCGCTCTCCGTCGCGCTGCACATACGGGCAGCCCCACGGGTTGTCGGAGGTCGGCGGCGTGGAGGGCCACCAGTACGGGGCCTGGCTGAGGTAGTCGTGGACGTCGCCACCGGGTGCCGGTCTGGGTTTGTCGACGACCGTCCAGGGCCCCTGGTTCAGCCATCTGTCGGCGCGCGCTGTCAACGCCCGGACGGTTCGCCGCAGTTGTGGGTCGCCGCGGTCCAGACGGATCTTTGTCTGGTGGAGGCGGGCGCCGTCGAGGACGGCGGTGTGCGGGGCCGCGGGCACGGGGTGCGCCACCCTCGCCGAGGCAGCGGGTACGGTGCCGGCGGCGAACGCGGCTAGTGCCGCCAGGAGGACACCCAGGCGGGGGCGAGCGCTCATAGGTCAACTCCGATCACGTATGTGAATGCAGGTGTGAGAACGGGCGACAGGAGGCGCACCGGACAAGGGGGACTGCCGGTGGCCGGATGCCTCGTTCGTCGTCTTCTGCCGCGGACTACAGCCCGCGCTGGGCCTCGTACAGGTTGTGCGGCCGTACCGCGCCAGGGCTGCCGTACAGCTCCAGCCGCGCGTGCGGGTCGCCCGCGAAGTCGGGGACGTCGATCTGGTCGAACTCCCTGACCCCGTCGATACCGACGGTGGCGGAGTACGGTGCCAGGGCGTCGATCTTCATCAGGCCCGCCCGGCCGTTGGTGACGCGAATGTTCCAGTGCGTGAAGCGGGCGCCGAACAGGGGACCCGCGCTCGCGTCACCACCGTGACGGCCGTTGTTGTTCACGGTGATGTCGGTGCGGACGTTGGCGAAGGGCATACCGCGGTGGCTGTCGAACGTACCCATCCGCAGGTCGCCCCGCGACCACACGTTGTACGAGGACAGTCCCTCGACGTTGATGCCGTGCAGTTGAGTGTTGGGCTGTGCGGGGCTGGTGCGCTCCTCGACGGCGAAGTCCTCGATGAGGTTGTCGTGTGACCCTTCGCGGCAGAAGCAGGGGTGATGGGAGCCGCGGCCGGCGACCCGCGTCCGGCGCAGGGTGCAGGCCGACGCGGCCACCAGGCCGAAGCCGTTGTCGGCATGACGGACCGTCACATCGTCCACCCAGCAGTCGTACGCGCACTGCAGGACGACGCCGTTGTAGCCCTTGTCGAGAAGGTGCTGCTGCTGGGGTGTCTCCACGGCCTCCAGGGTCAGGCCCTCGACTCCCGAGCCCGTCAGCTCCGGTACATGGGTGGTGAGTTGAGGGTCCCACTCCGGGCGCACGTCGAGCGGGAGAGGGCGTTCCAGTGTGACGCTCCTTCCGTGGACCCGGGTGATGCGCACCGGCCACTCGTAGGGGACGTACGAGGTCAGCTTCGTCTTGTCGTCCCAGTAGTACGCCTCGGGGCCGGGCCCTCCGCCCGCCATGTGCTCCAGGAGTGTGTGACCGGGGTCGTCGGCGAGCCGGAGGAGGACGAGTGCGCTGGGACGCAGTCTCGCGGGGTCGGTGACCGTCACCGTCCAGGAGCCCTGCCGGGCCGGTGCGACGCCGGTGAGCGGCCGCCATTCATCACGCCGGTTGCCGGTCCAGCCCTCGAACGGCCATGCCTTCGCCCGGATCGCGGCGGTGAGGGAGTTCCAACGCGCCTCGGGCGCAAGCCAGATGAGGCCGCCTGCCCAGGACCAGGACGACTTGTCACCGCCGTAGCGGGAGCCGTAGACGCCGATCAGCTCGGTGAGGCTGCGCGTCGCGTACAGCGTGGTGCGGTCGCTGCCGGCGCCGCGCAGGACGACGTTCGAGTGGCCGACGCGTATGACGTCGTCGATGCGGAAGGTCCCGGACGGGATGAGGACGGTGCCACCGCCGGCCCTGCCGGCAGCGGCGATGGCACGGTTGATCGCGGGGGCGGAGTCGGTGGTGCCGTCGGCCCTGGCCCCGAAGGCGCGGACGTCGAACAGGCGGGGGCGGCGGGGGAATCGCACCGCCCCGCCGCGGTAGCCCGCCCGGCCGACGTAGGGGATCTGCGGGTGGGTGTAGGGGGTGTGCGTGAACTCGCGCCATAGAAGCGGGACTTGCCGCTGCGCGACGGTCGCGGCAGCGGCAGTTCCGCCGCCCGCCACGGCGCAGGCCACCCCAGTCGCGGCACTGCCCAGCAGGCCTCGTCTCGTGATGCCGGTGTACCTGTCTTCGCTCTCCTTGCCGTGTACTTCGCTCATGTCCGCTCGCCCTTCCACAGGAATTCATGTAGATGAACAACGTTCATAGCTATGGTGGGCATGAGCATGCCATGACCCTCCGGGGGTGGGAAAGGGGCGTGCAGGGCCAAACCTCGTTCGCGGGACCGACCGGCGGGTCGACCGATACATCGGTGTACCGGAGCCCCGCGCCGGCGCCGGCCGGCTTGAGGCGGGCGACCACGCGCAGCCACGTACCACGCAGGGCCGTGATGGAGCCGACCGTGCCCTTGATGCCGCCGGAGCCGCCGAAGCGGATCTCGTCGCCGATGACGAACATCAGAAGCCGGCATCGCGGCCTTTTCCTCGACCTCGCAGACCATTTGCTGGTCGAACGGGATCTACTGCACGGCAACGTCTGAGTTGCCGGGTGCGCGAAGGCGGCGCGTCGGCTCAGTCCGCCAGTCCCCACGGCTTCGCGGTGGCCGGCCCGGAGGTGAACGATCTGCTGTCGCGACCCTGGAGGGCCTCACATCGGCTCGATGACGTTCTTCCGTGAGTGCCTGTAGACCACCGAGGTGCGTACGTCCGCGAGTTCCTGTCGCTCGGTCAGCTTGTCCAGGACCACCGAATGCAGATGGTCGGCGTCGCGAACCGCCACATGGAGGAGGAAGTCGTCGGTGCCCGTCAGGACGAAGACCCCGATCACCTCGGGCATCCGCGCCACGAAGGCCTGGAACTGCTCGATGACCGTACGCGTCGGCGGCCGCACCCGCACGGCGATGATGGCCTGCAGCCCCCGGCCGACCGAGGGGAGGTCCACCTCGGCGTGGAATCCGAGCAGCACACCGCGCTCGCGAAGGGAGCGCACCCGCTCCAGGCAGGTGGAGGGGGCGATCCCCAACTCCTGCGCCAGGTCTCGGTTGGTGCGCCGACCGTCTTGCTGCAAAAGCCGCAGCAACGCCGAATCTAGTTCGTCCATATTCCGCAATATCTCCAGCGAGCCGAATTATATTCGGCCAGCATGCCATATACCCGGACTGATTGCTAGCATTCCAGCGCAATGTCCGTTCTTGATTCGTTGCTCCGCTGTGCGGTCGGGGGTGGAGTCAGGAGTTCGCAGGAAAAGGGGCATCAGGGATGGACGAGCGGAAGCCCAAGGTCTTGGCGATCTGTTCCGTCGTGGCGGCCGCGCTGTTCTGGAGCAGCTCGTACGCGGTGACCAAGGAGGTACTGGCGGACGTCGGTCCGCTGACGATCGGAGCCGTCCGCTTCACGACCGCCGCCGCGCTGCTCTGGATCATGGTGCGCATGCGCCGCAACCCGGTCGCCCGGCCGGATGCCCGCCAGCGGCGGATGATCTACCTGAGCGGTCTGCTCGGCATCACGCTCTACTTCGTGCTGGAGAACATCGGCGTCGAGTTGTCGACCGCCTCCGACGCCTCCCTGATCGTGGCCTCCTATCCGCTGATGACCATGCTCCTGGAGTTGGCGATCTTCCGAACCAGGATGCCGCTGCTCCGGGTCGGCGGCGTGCTGCTCGCCGCGGGGGGAGCCTTCCTGGTCGTGCGCAACGGAGCTGAAGTCGGAGGCAGCGCACGCTGGTTCGGCGACGTCCTGCTGCTGCTCGGCGGGCTGGTGTGGGCCGGGTACAACGTGCTGGGCAAGTACGCGGGCCGCGGGCAGGACGCGGTGAACCTCACCTACTACCAGACCGTGGCCGGCGCCGTCGGCTTCCTGCTCGCCTCGCTCCTGGAGATCGGGGACTGGCGGGTGCCGGACACCACGGCCTCGGCGCTGCTCGCCTATCTCGCCGTGGCGTGTTCCGTCGGCGGCTTCCTCCTCTACAACTACGGCCTGCGCCGGATGACCTCGAGCGTCGCGGTCAACATCCTCAACCTGGTACCGGTGTTCGGTGTGCTCGGTGCCGTGGTGATCAACGGTGAGACGGTCCGATTCGCGCAGGTCCTCGGCGGTGTGGTCATCATCGCCGGTGTGGCACTCGGTCTGGTCGAACGCCGTACGGCCGTCGAGGAAGCCGCAGTTCCCGAGCCGGCCACGGTCGGCTAGAGCGCCCGAAGGAGTCGTGCAGGACGAGTACGACTACACGCTCGCCCCGCCGGCCGCGGCGACGTACCGCGCTGTCGTGTGGGAAGGCCGCGGCGACGTACCGCTGCCCGCCCCGGCGTCAGCGGCCCTTGCGGACCCGGGCCGCCGCTCGGGCTTCCGCTGTCTTGCGGGCCTCGGCGGCTTTGCGGGACTCCTTCGCGGGGCGGCCCGCACGGGTGCCGAGGCCGCGGAAGGGGACGTTGCCGCCGCTGCTCTTCGCCCCTGCCGGCGGGCGCTTCGCCCCGGTGATGGCGGTCAGCTTCTCCTCGCCCGAGCGCACCTGTGTGATCGTCGGCCGGATCCCGGCGTCGGACATCATCCGGTTCACGTCGCGCCGTTGGTTGGGGGTGACCAGGGTGACCACGTTTCCGGACTCCCCGGCGCGTGCGGTGCGCCCCCCACGGTGCAGATAGTCCTTGGCGTCGGCAGGCGGGTCGACATTGACGACGAGGTCGAGCGCGTCGATGTGAATACCCCGCGCCGCGACATTGGTGGCCACCAGCACGGTGATCTCAGCGTCCTTGAACTGGGCGAGCGTGTGCGTGCGCTGCGGCTGCGACTTGCCGCTGTGCAGGGCACCGGCCCGTACGCCACTGGTCCGCAGGTGACGGGTGAACTGGTCCACGCCGGCCTTGGTGTCCAGGAACATCAGGACCCGGCCGTCCCGTGCGGCGATTTCGGTCGCGGTGGCGTACTTGTCGGCGGCATGGATGTTCAGCACATGGTGCTCCATCGTGGAGACCGAGCCCGCCACACGGTCGACAGATGCCAGAACCGGGTCGTGAAGGTAGTTCCGCACCAACTGGTCGACGTCACGGTCGAGAGTGGCCGAGAACAACAGCCGCTGCCCGTCGGAGCGGACTTGGTCCAGGATCTCGGAGACCTGCGGCAGGAAACCCAGGTCGCACATCTGGTCCGCCTCGTCCAGCACCGTGATCCGTACCTGATCCAGGTGGCAGTCCCGACGCGACACCAGGTCCGCCAGGCGCCCCGGCGTCGCGATGACCACGTCGGCTCCGGACCGTAGCAGCGCCGACTGCCGGTTGATCGACAGTCCGCCGACGACCGTCGCAAGTCGCACGTTCAGTGTCCGCGCGTACGGGGCCAGCGCGTCGCTCACCTGCTGTGCGAGTTCCCGGGTCGGCACCAGGACCAGCGCCAGTGGTCGCTTCGACTCCGCTCGCAGGCCTGCCGTCCGCATGAGCAGCGCCAGCCCGAACGCCAGCGTCTTGCCGGAGCCGGTCCGTGCACGGCCGAGGACGTCGCGGCCGGCCAGCGCGTTGGGCAGGGTCGCCGCCTGGATCGGGAAGGGCTCTGTCACTCCCAGGCCGACCATCGTCGTCATCAGCTCCGACGGCAGCCCGAGTGCCTCGAAAGACACGGCGGGCGGCAGTCCCGGGGTCATCTCCGACGGCGTCGGGAGTTCGCTCTGCCGCGTTGTCGCCCGTTGCGGCTTGCCGGCACGGGGGAGTTCGGACGGTGACGACTTCGAGTTCATGGGGAACCTCTCTGATCTGGAGCCCCGGAACGTGCCGGCGCCCGTACCCCTTGGCACAGGCGCCGACGATGTCGAAGCGTGCCCGTATTTTACCCGCGGGCACTGGGCACGTGTTCTCCTCCTTTCCTGGAGTGCCGGCATGGATGCAAGCTGAGGGGGTAGTCGCGCGGCGGCGTCGGCTGCGTTCGGCCGGACAGTGCTGGTTGGCTTCGATGGTGGGAGGGGTATGTCATGGCGCTCAGGAGCGTGACAGCAACGGATACGCAGGCGCACGAGTTGCCGGAGGTCGCCGATCCCTCTCGCGTGGCGCCGAAGGATGCCCGCGAGCTGTCCAGGCTGTTCTTCGACCAGCTCGCGGTGCTGGAGGAAGGCACACCGGAGCACCAGTACGCGCGGAACACGCTGATCGAGATGAACATGTCTCTGGTCCGCTTCGCGGCCGGCCGCTTCCGCAGCCGCGGGCCGGAGGAGATGGAGGACATCGTCCAGGTCGGCATGATCGGCCTGATCAAGGCGATCGACCGGTTCGACCTCTCCCGGGAGGCGGAGTTCACCTCCTTCGCCATCCCTTACATAGTGGGTGAGATCAAGCGGTTCTTCCGCGACACCACCTGGGCCGTACACGTGCCCCGCCGGCTGCAGGAAGCCCGCGGCCAGCTCGCGCGCGCCACGGAGGAGCTGCGCAGCCGTCTGGGTCGCATCCCGACGGTGAAGGAGCTGTCGGAGCTGATGAGCCTTCCCGAGGAAGAGGTACGTGAGGCCCGCCTCGCCTCGAACGGCTACAACTCCTCCTCCCTGGACGCCACCATCAGCGGCAGCCAGGACGGCGAAGCGGCGCTGCAGGACTTCATCGGCGCCGAGGACCGGGCTCTGGAGCTGGTGGAGGACTTCCACGCCCTGGCCCCGCTGATCGCCGAACTCGACGAGCGGGACCGGCACATCATCCACATGCGGTTCGTGGATGAGCTCACCCAGGCCCAGATCGGCGAACGTCTGGGCGTCTCGCAGATGCAGGTCTCCCGGCTGCTGTCGCGTACCCTCGCCCGACTGCGGGAAGGCATGCTCACCAGTCACTGAGTCACTGAGTCGTCGACGCGGCGGGCGTCGTCTGCTGCTCGCAGTTCGGGCGGCCGAGACGGGGGAGGCGCAGGTGCTAGCGTCGCTCGTATGCCTGAACTCATCGCCCCCACAGCCCAGTTGCATTCCTCCTGGTGCACGGCGCGTGACGAGTGGTCTCCGGGTGCCCACCAGGACGGGAGCGGCCTGCGTCTCGCACCGGATGCCGACCTTGACAGCCCGGAGGTTTTCTCGGAGTGGGTCGATCGACTGCGACAGCAGTCGGACAGGTCGGTCGCCGTGGGAAAGGATCGCGTCCACGCCACCCACTGGTGGATCGTCGAGGGCGGCGACTATCTGGGAGCCATCGATCTCCGGCACTATCTGAACGACGTTCTGCTCGATGTGGGCGGACACATCGGCTATAGCGTCCGGCCCTCATTCCGGAGGCGCGGCCTGGCGACGTGGGCCCTTGGGTCGGTTCTCCCCGAGGCCCGGGCGCTTGGTCTGGATCGGGTTCTCGTCACCTGCGACGATGACAACACCGGATCCGCCCGCAGCATCGAGCGCAACGGTGGCGTCCTGGAAGACGTCCGCGCCACCGACGCGGGCGTCAAGCGCCGCTACTGGATCACTCTGTAGGCAGCGGTGCGTGAGCTTGTCGTACCTGGCAGCCATGGATCCATGGCGCCCCTGGTCCCACCTTCTGACCAGGAACTCAGGTGCGGGCGAGGCGGGACGGGTGACTTGGTCCGCAGGCCGGGTCGGCATTCCCATGGGGGCAGCGCGGCTCAGAGTGGCCGATCTGTGGCGCCGGGGCAGTCGTCTGCGAGAACCGCATCATCTGCTGGGGAGCGCTCACGTCAAGAAGGCTGTCGGTCCACAGCGGAGCGACAAAAGGCAAAGGCAAGGAGATTCCACTCCTTGCCACTCTCAACTTATAGCGCACCGGGGGGCTTGTGGCAAGACCCGGGTCGTACCGCACAATCAGCGGTCGAAAGCCGGAACCTACGGAAACGGGAGTCGCGAAGTGCGCGTGCTGTTGACAACATGGGGATCGCGCGGGGACGTCGAACCACTGGCGGGACTGGCGGTGGCGCTGCGGGAACTCGGTGCGGACGTGCGGGTGTGCGCGCCGCCGGACGAGGAGTTCGCGGCACTGCTGGCGCGCGTCGGTGTGCCGCTGGTACCACTCGGCCCGACGGTGCGCTCGGTGGTCGCCGGAACGAAGCCTCCTACGGCGAAAGACGCGTTCCGGCTCGCCCCCGAGCTGGTCGCCGCGCGGTTCGACACACTCACCGCGGCGGCCGAGGGATGCGACGCGCTGCTGGCGACCGGCCTGATGCCCGCCGGCGCACGGGACGTGGCCGAGAAACTGGGCATCCGCTACGTGCTCGCGTGCTTCCACGTCCTCGGACTGCCGTCGCGGCACTTCCCTCCTGGGAGGCGGCCGGGCACGCCGTCCCCGCAGGGCGAGACCGACAACCGGGTCCTGTGGGAGCAGGACGCCCAGCGGGTGAACGCGTTGTACGGCGAGGCGCTCAACAGCCATCGGGCAGCTATCGGCCTGCCGCCGGTGGACAACGTCCGCGACCACGTCCTCACCGACCAGCCGTGGTTGGCGGCAGACCCGACGCTGTGTCCGTCGCAGGGCAGGACGGACCTCGACATCGTGCAGACCGGGGCGTGGATCCTGCCCGACGACCGTCCGCTCCCGGAAGGGCTGGAGGCGTTCCTGGACGCCGGTGAACCACCGGTGTACGTGGGCTTCGGCAGCATGGCCGCCCACGCCCCGAAGGACATCGCCCGGGTGGCCATCGAAGCGAGCCGCGCGCAGGGCCGCCGCGTACTCCTCGCCCGCGGCTGGGCGGACCTGGCACCGATCGACGCCGCCGATGACTGCTTCGTCGTCGGCGAGGTCAACCAGCAGGCACTGTTCCGCCGGGTGGCCGCCGTCGTGCACCACGGCGGCGCGGGCACCACGACGACGGCGGCCCGGGCCGGCGCGCCCCAGGCGGTGGTCCCCCAGATCGCCGACCAGCCGTACTGGGCCGCCCGAGTCGCCGAGCTGGGCACCGGCTCGGCACACGACGGTCCGACGCCGACCTTCGAATCCCTGTCCGCGGCGCTCACCACGGCCCTGACGCCCGAGACCCGCGCACGAGCGAGGGCCGTGGCGGGAACGATCCGCACCGACGGGGC
>Ga0307516_10003520_pt1 | contig 20042 bp, 26 predicted proteins | sample 19_EM_MG_FD_203310 | JGI IMG/M metagenome (GOLD analysis project Ga0307516, IMG submission 203310) | Populus trichocarpa ectomycorrhiza microbial communities from riparian zone in the Pacific Northwest, United States - 19_EM | ecosystem: Host-associated > Plants > Roots > Unclassified | place...
ACAACCCCCCCCCCCCCCCCCCCCACAGCTCCCTTACCCACTACCCACAAACACATTCACGTCAATACAAAACACACCAAGATGCCTGTCGAGAGACACTTTCCCGAACGCATTATCATCCCGAGGGATCAAGATGGCAACCTCCCGGAACGCGCGGCGGTTCCCTACTTCAATGTCAATGTTCCCGACAGATACCAGGGCGAGCCCTTCCACCTGAGGCCTTACTACGATGTCAACTCCGGCAGAGCCATTCATCCTCCCGTCTACTACCCGCAGAGACAGGACTACCCCGTTGCTGCCGTGCCTGTCGAACCCCCGGTCGTTCCTCGCTCTGAGCCTTACACCCTCGGAGAGCCTCACTACTGGCCCGTTGGAGCCGATGGTCGTCCCTTCCCGGCCCCGGTCCCTGCTTCTGCCTTTGCCGACTACAAACCACCCCACCAGTCTCCTCCTGTGGCCTATCCCGTCGCCATCGCCGCTGGCCCTCCTCCCGTCCAGGCGGTTCCCGTTCGCCAGCCAGCTCCGCCTCATCCAGTTGGTATCATCGCGGCCCCTCCCCCCGCCAACTACCACCAAGGCGTGCATTGGCTCAGGCATGGTCCTCCGGCCGGGGACGAAGAGGCTGAGCTTGTCTGGCAGGACCTGGTTCAGCGCCAGCGGGTCGCCCTCGAGGCCGAGAAGAACTACCGCCGTCTCAGCCATCTTGCCATTGACCAGTGGGTAAGTGTTCTTTTCCCCTGTCCTTTCCGCTCATCTCCTGACCGACTCAGATCGACCGCACCCCCAGGCGCCGGTAGACGCCAAAGCCTCCGCCTATACTCGAAGATCTGATCCTTTCATCTGTTTGTTTTGATCTGTCTTCGTATGTCAAGAACACTTCCCTTTGTCTTACAATCCCCTTGTCCCACGATACCACGGTTCACGAATTCCTATGCCATACATCTACGACCGCAATTTCTTCATATACGACTACAATCTACTACATCACAACTACACCTCTTTTCACGGCAAAAATCCATGGTATCGTTTCAGTTTCCGCATATGCAAGCATCATCTGGTTGTCGTCTAGGAAAAGGGCATTACCTTGGTTGTTTCATTCCTTTTGTTTTCTGAGGGGTTAGGGGCGATTTCGTCTCTTCTCTTTGGATGGATTGGGTGGAATGGTTGTTGGAGGTGTTCTGTTTCTTGTACTTCAACATCGCTTTCTTGATGATTGCGCTGTTTTCCCCTTTTGCTCTTGCAACTTAAACTACTAGTCCCTGGTGATTCTGTGATGAACCCGTAAGAATCGTCACTGTGGTGTGTAGAAGCTGCGACTCCAGACGGGTCGACATGGTCACTCGCACCCCGAAATACACCCTTAACACCTCTCTGCCATTAATGCATCTACGTAGGCGCCGGACTAATCGCTATCCATCAATTCGGCCAGTTCCGCCTCTTCCTCGGCAGTCAGGACCCCCTCCTTCTTCGCGTCCACCACCTCCTCTTCGGGTTCATCCCCCTCCTTCGCCTTACGCGCCTCCTCACGCGCCTTCTCCAGCTCTTTCGGCACCAGTGACCACCTACGGATAGTACAGTCTATCCCGGCGGAGATGAGCCATTCACCGCGTTCCCCCACCACCGCGAGAGCGACGACCTCGTCGGCGTGGCCGGTGAAAGTGTGGTATAGCTCTCCAGACTGGTTGGTTAGCGGGAGAGTAAATCTTGTGGGAGTAGATTGGTGGGTGCTGATGTTTGGGGGGGAGGAGGGGGGCTCACAACAACATCCCACACCCGCACCTCCTCGTCTCTGCAGGCGGTGATGACCCAGCGCCCGTTGCCCGCCATGGCGATATCGTTGACATAGTCTGGGTGTTTCAGCAAGGTGTCCGTCCTGTGGCCGTCCTTCTTTTCCGCGCGGACGTCGAGCCGTCTCGCACTGCCGTCGGCCGAGGCGGCCCAGCAATCGGCGTCCTCTCCGAGGAAGCGTATGCAGTGGACGCTCGTCTCGAATTCCCGGATCAGCACGTCGTCCTCGCCCGCGGCCTCGGGGCTGTCGACGGGGATCCTCCAGCGGCGGATATCGCGCTCGCTGCCGCCAGCGAGGACGACGAGTTCGCGCTCGCTGCTGGCGACGGGATCGAGCGCCATCGCGCCGACCGCCCGCGTGTGGCCCTTGAGCGTGGCGAGCCGCGCCCCCGTCGTCGCCGACCAGACGATGATGTTCGCGTCGCTGCTGCCGGAGAGCAGCAGCCCGCCGGCGACCGGCAGATACAGGACGCTCTTGACGAAGTCCGCGTGGCCCGTGAAAGTCGCCACCACCCGCCGAGTACGCACATCCCACGCGATGATCTTCTTCTCCCACGCGCCGCCGAATATCACCGTCCCCGTGGAGTCGAGCGCGAGGCAGGTGCACGGCGTGGTGAAGCCGCGGTAGAGCGCGGATTTGGTGTCGCCGGCCTGCCGGTCCCTAGGAGTCAGCGCGAGCAACCCCCCTTCATTCCCGGAGCTGGCAAACACACCTCCAGCTTGACCCGTCGAACGATCCCGCAGCTCTCGCCGATAAACACCGCGTCGGCATCGGCGGGGTCCGGGATCAGGCACAGGATTTTGGAGCTCGCCACGATGGGGCTGCCATTTTTGTTGTGCGCCTTTGCGGCGCGGCGCTCGGCGGTTGCTAACGACGCGCTGGATCGCCGGGAGTTAGTGGGGGGGTGGATAGATGCGAGACGGCGGATGGGACGGGCGGAGCGAACGCTGTTTGGAAGAAGTGGCCTGGGTCTGTGGAAATGGACATTATTGCGGCGGTGCACCGTACGTAGGAACCAAGGTTGGGTGTGGAACGCGAAGATGCGAGGGCTTAGCCGCGTAAAGTAGAGTTTTAGCGCTCAAACGATGTAACAGCGTGTGTAGATACCTTGAGAGTCCGTTGCTGGCGGGAGTGACGATGCCATGGAAGTGCACTCGCTAATTGGAATTCACGAAGGCAACGATAGAGACTAACACTAATGTTTCTAACAAAACCCGCCTCCCAGCCTGTGGATCATCACTAGCTATCTACCTACTACAGTACAGACATACATACTCGATATGAGAAAGGAACCGAGGAACCGCAACCCTCAACACCGCAGCTTGCCGTAGTTCGTGACAGTGACAAATCTCTCGGGAATACCCTTTACCATCACGGCCTTCTTGATACTGTCGTATGAGTCCCCTTGAACCAGAACCTCCAAGAGTCCCGGCTTCAGTCCCGTGCCCTGCCTAGCCGTCGCACCACGTCCACAGGCCCGCTGGAGCTCTTCGGCGAGCGTCTTCGGATCAATCCCGAAAGCCTCAAGACCAATTATGCGCGTGACCGTTTTCGATCCCTGTTTTGTGGTGCCGATGGAGATCTTTGGGGGTGCCCCGGATTTCGGCTTGCTTTGTTCACCGCTGGGGGAGGTGATGCGGTAGTAAGGGGCGCAGACGGACACGAGGCGTTCAGCGAGGAGATCTCGTCTGTAGGTGCCTTTGGCCTTGGCGAGTTCGGCTGTGTCGGCTGCGCTGGCGGTGAAGAGAGCGCCAGAGAGGAGGGCATCGAGGTTGACTAGACGCTTGTTTTGCGTTTGGGCGAGGTTGTTGGTGTCAATGTACGTGCCGATGAGAGTTTTGAGATCAGCGGCGGTGTAGAAGTCTTTGGTTCTGTTTCCATGTCAGCCAGGTTGTAAACAAAAGGGTCTGCTAGGGACGAAGACGAACCCCGCGTTGATCTCCTGGAAGAATTTTATTGCTTTCCCGTTGGGCCTGTAGAGCGCCTCGACTTTGACTACACCCGGTTTCTCGCCCTCCTTCCTGGCAGCAACGGCTTCGTCGGACTTACCTTCCTTCGGAGGCGCGGGGAGTTTGTACTGTTTGAACCCCTGAACTTCAGGGTGCTGCCAGTTGATATCCGTGACGATCGGCTCCCCACCGCTGCGTACTTTGGTAGCGATCAGATCTTTGCTCTGCAGGTACTTCTGGAATTTTGCCATATTCTTCCAGCTCGTCTTCTTCAGCTGGAGGCTTGGGTGGGGTCCTTCGTTTTTCAGGAGGTTGAACGGCGGAAACTGGCTCGCCGGTGGGAGATATGGATGTACCAGTGTGTTTATGAACGTCGCAGATGGTAGCGGGCACACGAGGCGGGCGTGCTCCCTCACCTCGCTGTCGGAGTAAACATGAAAGCCGTACAACGCAGCGTTGTAGAACGCATCGTCGATCTCCTTCGTGCTCAACTGCCGGATCGCCTCCTCGCCGTTGCTCTCCTCCTTCTCTTCTTCATTCTCCTTCCCCTTCTCCTCCGGAGGCGCGATCTCAAGCCCCTCCGCCGCCTTTGCCAGCACCTCCCCATCCGCTCCCGGCGTCTCCAGCTCCTCCGGAACCTGCACAGCCCCCGCAAGTTTGTACACCTCATCGCCGAGCCAATGCAATACCCGCACCGCTCGACCCTTCTCGCCCACCGTCTTCCTCAGCCCAGTAATGTCGATCTCGCACACGCCTACCACGACCGGCACGGTCGGGCGCTCGCTGCTCGCGATCCCCACCAGCTTTCCCACCTCCGCGCCATCCGGGAATGGCGGACCGATCAATCCCGGGGTCATTAGATCCGCGCCGTCACACAGCCTCTCGATGACGGGCGGGTGTGTATGTAGCAGCGGCAGCAGCGTCGGATTCTTCCAGAGCGTGAACACGGTCGGGAAGAGCTCCGGCGTCTGCCGCTCGATCTTGACCCATAGCGGCCGGTCCTCCACGTCCGCGCTGTGCGAGCCGAGGTAGATCATACCATTGGCGGGCGTGAGGTCAGGGCCGTACGTGGTCGTGAATTTCGCGTGCGAGCTGCCGTCCGGGAGGATGGAGTTGCGGAGCGAGGCCTCGGTCTCGGAGGCCGAAGGCGAGGTGTATGCGAGATCGGCGATCATTTGCTGGGCGGTCTTGCGGCGGTCCGAAGACCGTATGGGCGCCTGCGCTTTGATCTGGGGCTTCTTCTTAAACATAGTGCGTGTATGTCGGACGTGGCTGCAATGGTTGTGTCGTTGAAGTCGCGATGCCGGTGTTTATGTTGTGGGGTTGAGTTCGCGGCGATTGTGATCACAGCAGTCCTGTGTAACCGATGACGCTATGACAATGCAAGACTTAGACCGTCATGGGTATGATATGTCCATATGTATCTAGAGTATGTATGTATCATGCACCAGGGCCGATCCTCACAACTCCACTAGATACCTATATGATGACGAGAGGTTCACGATGGATGTCATGCTAAAAAAAAATCTTCATCGATCTCGTAATAAGATACCCCCCGCCATCACTAGCGCACCCAACATATCATCCATCTGGAAAAGATGTCAGAGACATACATAGATATGCCATAGAGAAATTGGCAGTACCGAGAAGAGAGAGCACAACTTCTATTCAAACCGCAGAGTGGAACCCCATAACAATGAATCCCCAAAGGAAATTTACCGACAGACAAGTCGCCTGCTATAACTACATACAAAGCCCAGCGATTGAACCGTCTATCTGCGCCCAGCCCCTGTAAACCACCGCCATCTCAATGCTTCAGCTTTTCAGCGGCGGCTGCCTGGCGGGCCTCCTGCCTCTTCTCCTCGGCCTCGACCATATCTGCCTCGTGTCAGTGCTTGGAGGGTGGAAGATGGATGGCGGGCCGGGACAAACCTTTCCAGAGATCCTCTCCGACGTACGACTCATGGTGTGCACGATTCATTGGATCGTTGGACTTCGCGTTCTGCCTTGTGGTGCGGGCATCGCTAACCTCGAAAGCGGCGGTCGCAACCAGGATCAGCAGCGTCAAGCCCTGGGCGTACATTCGGGCCTGGACGAGCTTCTGGGAAGTGGTCAAGTACTTATTTCTCGAGACCGCAGCGAGCGAACCGGCCATAGATGCGGCCCACGACGCGGTCACGATCGAGTACCGGTATTCCTTTCCCAGGCTCATAGCCCTCTCCCACTTTGTCTGGTTCGCGCGCTCCTCGGCGAGCTGGCGGGCGCGGGACTCGAGGAAGAATCGGTCGCTGACAGTGCGGGCCTCCTCGAAGTGGCGGGAGTATCGGTCCGCCTCGATGATGGCACCGAAAGTTGCCGAGGAGGAGACGAAGAACGCTCGCAGCGGGACCGTCAGGGTCCGGTAGAAGGGCCAGCGGCGGAACAGCAGTGCGTTTGCTCCCAGTCCCAGCGCGAGACCCCCGATGCCGCCGTAGGCTCCACCGCGGAGCACGGCGCTGTAGTGGGCATCCTCTTCTTCTTTGCTAAGGAGCTTCATTGTCGCGGATTGGCGTTTTGTATGGTGTTTCGTGGGCGGACGAGGGGGAGCTGGACGGGGCGCCGGGTAGTGGATTCTCTATCGGCTGCAGTCGTGGAGCAGTAGAGATTAACGGGTCTTGGTTTGGTGTCTGTCGTCGGGGTGGCGAAGGAGCGGCAATAGAGGACTAACGCTTGTCGACGGTGATCACTTCGACAAGAGCAAAGCAAGCTGGGCGTGATGGAAGATGTCCCCTAACGCAATAGTAGCTAGCAATCGTTATATAACGAAATCCATCCTATGACATAGTCTTCCAGCGAACACCCGCCCGGGGAGTCTTCGGATGGCAGCACAGCGAAATGTCAGCCCACACTACCTGCAGTACACACATGCATTCGGGCATTCGGTGCGAGGAACATGGATGGATTGGAGCTGTCATCTGTGCTCATGACTGGAGAGAGTTATTCCGTTACGAAGCGGAATAGGAAGTCGCCTGATATTTCCAAACCCGCGAAAGAGAACGGGTGTGCGTACATGTTCTTTCCTTTTCCCACCTGTGGCGGGGCGGACGCTCACCCTTGTCGCACCGGATTTTGCTTGTCGCATCGGATGATCGATGTTGACCGCACGTCAGCCACAGCACTGATCGCCGCCACAGATCCGACAAGGACGAGACTCGTGGCACGGCCAAACGTAATCCGGACCACTTCCGCTCCATCCGCCGTGCTGCTAGCACTTTCGCCGCGAGAGATTCAACTATCTATGTGCAGCAAATCCAACGAACGTTGACGCGATCACCCATTCAAGGAGTAACTACTTGAGAACCGACACCACCACCCGTTTGGCTTCGGTGGGGAATCATTTTTGCCCACCCCGTTCCATAGTTACTTGGTACTCGGGCGTGTCCGTTCATCGCAGTTGGATACACATCATTTCGCGTCCCTCCAGGCTGCTGAAAATGCCGGTCCGACGGAGTTCCCTCGTCTCCCGATGGCTGGTAGTTAATTACTTGGTAAGCTTTCGGCGGATTTGCTACGGAAATTTGTTTTGTCATCAATCGCGCGATATACATACACTTGTCCGGTTCCGGTCCACTGTCCGACCCCGACCCCGATCAGTCTGCAGGTTGCTCGTTGCAGTCCCCCTTCGCCTCCACCCAGACCTGTCCCAGTACTGCTGCGGGAAGAATCGAAGTGACATAGATACAGCTCTCGCCGGATATCGAGCGACGGGTTTGGAGCCGCATATCGTTCTGAGACAGCGCAGAAAACTGCCCACCCCGATTCACCACCTTGCCACCGCAACAGCCCCGCGATAGTACTCCGTGAGTCCAGAGCTCGAGCGGATTCGTAAGATACCGTCCTCTATTTCCCGACTCCCGCCTTCTGGAGTGCGGCCAAGTTCAGAGGGAAAAGCGAACGAGCAACCCCCCCCCTTCCCCCCGGCTCGCACCAGTAAGTGCGGCACTTCCACAGTCACCAACCACCGTCGGAATCATCGACAATAATTCCGTCGGAAATATGAGAAATCTGGGCGATCGGCAGAAGGCCAGTGGGAGCGGGAACGGAGACGGAACGAGCGCATTGAGGCGAGCGGGGGAGGCGGGGAGGACCACCGAAGGGCCGAGCATCCATCGGTGGAGCGCGGGGATGTCAATACTACGGGATCGGGACGAGGTGCCGAAGGTGAGCGGCGGAATTCGGTACTAAGAGCTGTGGGTGTGTGATGGCAAGCTGGAGGACGGCTGTTATGTCCTTGGTCCCTCCCCGTCTCTTTCCTCGCCTCCACAAGATCTTCTGCTGGCGTCTGGGCCTTGTAACGGCACCACCAGCGCGTGGCGTTGGGATGGTTGGAGGCACTGGTTGGTGGTAGAACCTCAAGGCGAGACGCATGTTGTTCGCCTGGCTGGTGTCGATCTCGGCTTCTACGACTTCCGGCCGTACCGGTATTTATTGTGGGTGGCGATGTGCTCCCTGCCAGTATATAGAGCATAGGCTTGGCCGGGGCCGGGCTCGTCCGCCTATTCCATGTTGCTTTTTTTAATTTTTAATTTCATTGCTCGCATGAAGAGACCATAGTGTTGGTCACGGCGAACTCAGAGCGAACTCTGAGATTGAGGAGGGAAAGGAAGTAGTGTCCCGAAGGGCCCGAGAAGCCCCAAGACTCGCCGGTATGAAAGCTGAATTGCTCTGAGGCAAATTCAAGCGACAGAACTCTTTGAGAGTTGGGGGTTTCCAAGGACAGCCCGTGGAACACCAGTGAGTTTATTAACTGTCAGATCACCAGGACAGCTGGATGTTTAGCAGTTTACTGACAGCTCACGTCTGGCCATTTAACCGTGGCTGGCAAGTCAGAAGTCAGACTCCCTCCAGGCGGGCGAATTTGCCGGATCCAATAAGAAAGTCCAGATGGCGTTGCCAACGCGTCGTCAGTAGGCGGCTCTTAAAGCCACGCACTCGAAAAGGCCCCCGTCCCTTCACCAGCTGCACTCCCGATGCAGAGCGAGTTTTGGGGCTTCTCGGACCCGCCTATTCCGTGTTGCCCAGCTCACCAACTCTGTCTGCCAATCGTGATGTTCTCGAGTGATATCCGATGAGCATTCGGGAACGAAAATCATAGCGACCTTCTGCCAGCTGCTTATCATACACGGGCCGGCGCGGGCATGCACCCTTCCAACTGCAGGTGCCATAGTATCTGCCCAGCCTCCCGTCGTGGCACATGCGATGTGATGCTCCCGACCCATCCGGCCGCTCGCTAGAGCTGGACTCCGTCGGACCTCCGATGGCAGTTCGAAAGCGGCAAACACTATCGTATTCGCGCAGTTAGCCTCCAAAGCGGTCTGTACTAGTACATACAGTATGTGCTCTGTGCGTCGCGGGTACAGCCGGCCAACAGGAGAGTATGTAGTTTCCACTGCGTCAGTCGTCGTGTATCCCTCGACATGAGCGGCGATACCCAAACGCCGTGCGACCCCACTGTGCCCCGCCCCACTGTGCCCCGCCCCACGATATATAACGCCGGCTGACAGTACACCACACACCACACCGGGCCAACCCCAGATCGAGCGGTCGTTTGCACATCGGCCAGATTTCCTTCTCGCCGTGTCGGTTGTTGCGCACGGCTGCCCTCCCCGCCCCCTCTCCTCTCATTCCCTCCGCGTCCGTCGCTGATACGTGGGGGAAATGGCAGCGTTTCTGTACATAGCTGTCTGCACACACTCGCGCACTCAGGATGTGTCCAAGATCGCTGCCATCAGGAGTGCGAGGGGTGTCAAGCATCCCGTCGCCGTGTTCGGCCCGTCCCTGCGCTCTCACGGTACATATGGGGGGGGTCTGCCATTGAGTCGGCAGCACCAGCGGTATCGGCGAGGCCTCAATGAAAGCTTTCACCGCCTCCACCGTCGCCCCAACGATATACTTCGTCGGGCTGTCGGCGTCCGGGCCAGACCTGACATCCGAGGGCCTGGAGAGGAAGACGGCATCGAACCACTACGCGCGGGTGATCTCCGTTTTCTCGCCCGGCCACGAGGGGCTGGCGGACGAGGTGTCGAGCCACACATTGGAGGTTTACCAGAGCAGAGGGTGCTTGGGAAGGAAAGGAAAGTAGGGAATTGAGACGATGGGGCGTTTGGACGGTTTGGTGGATTCCGATATCCGTGACCACATAGTTACCTCTTCTCACAGGACCGCAGTCCTACGATTGGCCCCTGACTGGCGAGCGTAGATGAGACAGAAACACGGCCAGGAGCAGGTCCGTGGCCACGCCCCGTCACTCGTCAAACCCGTGTTCCGTATACTGTCTGTCAATGGGAGTGATGTGAAGATGTGATGGTTCTCCATGTGACGATGTGACGCCACTGCTTCTACATATAGCAGTGGTAGTCACGAGGACTGACTAAGCATACAGAAGACATTCTACAACACGTACGTATTGTCTGTCCGTCATAGAATTTAGACTTGGAAGCCCGCTCCGTATCCGCGCATGCAAGGCTATATCCAGCTTCCCAAGACCTGGAGAGTATGCACCCTTCCTACCTGGACCGTCGCTGGAGGGGTCGACATGGCAGATCCCCGGTCCACCACCCCTCCAAACAGGGACAAGAGAAAAGTAAATAAAAAAAAAAGTGCAGCGCCCAAGACTTTGGGGGGCCGAATAAAAATCATAGCAACACCTCGTTTCGATCGAGGGACCTCCGGGTTATGAGCCCGGCGCGCTTCCGCTGCGCCATGTTGCTCCGATGTGTTTACTCAAAGGACCTTTCTTTCTTAGGTACTTGGAGCAGAGGGCAGGGGGGCGGTGTGAGTCAAGCAGATATGTACCTATGTAGTTAGTAGGCCTCTGCTTCTTCGCCATCCCTTTGTTGGATTTCGGACACTGCACTAGAGGCAGTGTAAGCCTCTTCTGGCCAGTTAATATGTAATGATTTGTATGGGAAAAAGCGTTTCGCCAAGACCGCGATAGTTATACTCGCGTAGCATATGTAAGTACCTTCTTACCTACGTACCTGCCGGGCGGGCATCGCGACTTTCCCGCATCCCGCAACACGCACAACGACGACGACGATGGGACCACCCACGACCAGCGCGCGGCCGCTCGCCGGCGTCGAGCGTAGGCGCCCCTCCCCGTTCCGCAGAAAAGACCTCTCCGCGCTAAAACATCCTCCGCCAGGCGACATGCACCGCATAATCCAGACGCTCTACGAGCTGCAAGTGCGCGTCCACAGCCACGAGGGCGTCCCCGAATCGAACGAGATCATCGCGTCCACCATGTTGCGTCTCCCGACTTCCGACTTCCGTCCCGTGCTGACGTTCCCCCTCCCCCCCCCCTTGCAGCAAAGAGCTCGTCGACCAGTTCCAGCGCCTCGACGTCACCGCCGCCAACGTCCCCGCCACCGCCGCCCTGCCGAGGGAGGTCATCCAGTACGTCGAGGACGGCCGCAATCCTGACATCTACACGCGCGAGTTTGTCGAGCTGGTGGGCAAGCAGAACCAGTTCATGAACGGCAAGCGGCGCGCGTTCAGGCGGTTCAGGGACGTGCTCGCCGCGGAGATGGAGGTCACGTTCCCCGAGCTCAAGGCCGACATGGCGAAGATTCTCGAGGGAACCGGCGGCCGGTAGGGGGCGACAAGAAGGACACGGCGGGGGGGTTTTTTTTTTCTTTTTTCTTTCCGGTCTGGGGATTTGGAGGAAGGCGCTTTGAAATGGGAGGGGGGCAAAATATGAGATTGAAAAAAACAACACATGTATCTGTCTACGTACCCGGTGACCAGCGTTGCGAGAGAGAGAGAGGGAGGGAGGGAGGGAGACAAAGAAACAATCGATGCAACTCCGGAACAAAGCCAGCTCGCCATCATATATCTCGACGGCCGGCGGGTCTTCTATCGCTGCACATACATGTATCCTGCGTGCAGCAGCACCCACTTCCTCCCCAGTCTCCCACAGAAGCATCGGTAAACGATGACCTCCGAGCCCGACACGCCCCGTCCCGAGGAGCGTCGCCGCTCTGTCCGTCTGAGTCTCCCCGTCAGGCTAGCGCCCCCAACGGCGCTGGGGACAGGGAGTCCCCCCATTCGCGCGGCGTGGCCTCCGCTTGCGGAACCGCGCCCGCCCGTCGAGACGTTGCCGACGGCGAAGGAAGCGGCAGCCGCGCAGGCGGAAGAATCGCCCACGACTGTGCGTGTGCACCCCGAAGCGGCATCGCCGGCGGCCCCGAGCACGCCAGCGGAGGACGTGCCCGAAGCCGAGCAGTCCTTCACGCCGGGCACCCTGCGCGGGCTCGTCAGCTCCCTCATCTCGCCCATGGCCACGCCGCGGAGGCAGCGCGCCTACAGCCTCCCCGGCTACCGCCGACTCCGCCGCGTGCGCGAGTCCACGCCGCTCAGCGACGTCAGCGAATCCTCCTCGGACGGCGCCGAGCCGTACTACCTGCAGACGCCGGACCCGCACGACCTGCGCGACTTCACGAACGACTGGGACCAGGTGCCGCAGCCCAGCAAGCTGCTGTGGCGGCCTCCCAGCCGCGACGGCGTGCGGCGGAGCGAGCGTCTCCGGCGGACGTACTACCCCCTCCACCAGGAGCGCCGGGCGCTGCGCGCCGTGTACCGGCTGCTCACGTCGACTGTGGTGCTGCTCGCGTCCGTGCTGCTCGCGCTCTGCTTCGGCTGGCGCGCCGGCGTCGTCGGCGGGGTGCTGCCAGCGCCGATGCCGCTCCCACTGCCCGCCGCGCGCCTCCCGACCCCTCTGGCCTGCCTGCTCGACCCCACCTGCGCGGCGTGGTCGCACTCGCGCACACGCACGGTCCACACGCTGCTGGCACGCACGCACAGTCACGTGCTGGCGACGGCGGCATTCCGGAACAGCACCAACACGCTGCTCCCGGCGCTCGCGGCCTCGCACCAGGACCTGGCGCCGACGATGGCCGACGTGCACGTGCACGTGGCCGCGTGCACCCGGCTGCTGAAGCGCTTCGGCGGCTACCTCCTGCAGCAGAGCGGACGGGCGGTGGTGCCGCCACCGCCACCGCCGCCGGCGTGGGAGGCCACGCTACGGCGCAACTACGCCGGCCTCGTCAGCGCGCTGCGTTGGCACGCCGGAGTGGTCGACGGGGTTCTGCTGGACGCCCAAGGCGCCGTGCGGCACGCCGTCGGCAGCGTGCTGGACCTGGACGAGGACGACGCCGAGGTCCGGAAGGTCGTCGGGCGCGCCAGGGCGCTCGCCGTCGGCGTCAAGCGGTTCCGCGACGGCGCGGTCAGGGCCTGGGTTGCGGCGCTGGTCGGCGGGGGGTCCGAGGAGGGGGCGGCGGGGAGTTTGGCGGCGGCGTTCGAGCGGTTCCACGCAGCGCTGGATGCACTGGAGGGCGGCGGGGCGGCGGATACCGGCAGGGGCTGGGAGTCCGGGCCCGCGTGGGCCGAGGAGCCCGAGGAGCCGCAGCAGCCGGCGGTGAGCGAGGACGGCATCGGAGAGGACGCGCCGGATGCCGACAAGGCGTGGATGTTCGAGCAGGCCATGCTGTAGCTACACTCCATAGCGGCCCTCCGCGTTGGATATCGGAAAGTTTGATGCTTTCGCCGAGACAGAAAAGAACACCGTGCACTGGGCTGCGGGGCGGACAGGACGCCGAAGTGTCCATGTAGGCCCCTGGCTGCGCGCGGCGGGCGGGCGGAGTAGATGCAGAAAACAGGCAGATAGATAGCCACCCAACGAGACAGATAGCCATCCAACTAGACAGATAGCCATCCAACGAGACAGATATCCATCCAAGCAGATGGACGCCAATCCGCCCCCGCCCCGCCCCGCCACACAGCCACAGCTACCCATCCACCATCTCCACTCCACCCGGGGCTCCACAACAAGCCGAGGAATTCCGCGGGCGTGGGTACGTCAGCGGCAGGTCGCTCACGATAGAACGCTGTCCGCAGCCGGTCTGCAGAGCGGGCGGCGGCGGCGTGGGGGGTCGTTGGGCTTCTCGGTCGAGGGAGGCAAGTGATGACGATGGCGATGGGGGGTAGTGACGTACTATCTCGGTGCAGGCCGGTGGCACAGGTGCGTGCGTGCGTCCGTAGCGGGGGGGAACAGGAGATAACCAGGGCCGCACTCTGCGTGTTGCACTAGATTCCGGCCGGCGGCTTCGACTGGACGGGGTGGATCGAGCGGTCCCATCTAGATAGAGCTTATGCCCGTCGCACGCAGGTGAGTAGATATGGGTGAGTGGGTGGGTGAGTGAGCGAGCAAGCGAGCGAGTGAGCGAAGGGCCAAAAAAGGATCCAGTCGAGCTGAACGGGGGACAGATATCTCCACAATCTGCTGGGCGGAACATGGCCAATAAATACGGCTTTTTTCCTTTTCCCTTTCCAGGCAGTCCACCACGATATGGAGTTATCGCGTTCCGCATCCGCATCCGCCCGTTCCGCTTCTCTCTCTCTCTCTTTTCTTTTCTTTTTTTTTCACCCCCTTTCGGAAAAGAAGAGGAGGATAATAAGGCCTTTTTCATTTCTTCTGCGTATGAGACACGTGTATGTAGACTAACTATCTAGAGTACGTATCTAGAGCACACGCACCAACATCCGCAGAGATCCAGTACTGCTTGCGTGCCAGGGGGGGGTTCGCGCACTGGATCTCGCTCGCTGCGGTTCGCGCTGCCTGTGGCTTGGCTGGCACGCCATCTGTGGCAACGGCAAGTCGAGTGGCTGGGTACTATTGCGACCCGAGCCACGTAGATACATACAGAATGTAACCCGGGTTGACTGTTTTTTCTGATTCGGGCTGGGAAAAAAGCAAGGTCGGAGATCACACAACTCTATGTACCAGGTAGGTATGTACATAGTTGTACATAGTCGGCCGGAAGAACCGAGAATTTGTTTTTTTTTTTAATTTGTTTTTTTTTTCTTTCGGGGGTTTTGCACGGAATCTTCCCACCTATGTATGTACACATCGACATACCTACTCGCCAGCTCTAGTCAGAAAAAAAAGGAAGAGAGAACGTTTGCTGGACAGCAATATCGCTGCATCTACGGTACAGCACCCGCGGACCGGACCGGTCAGGCCGGACTGGATGCTGCGTCGTAGATATGTAGACTACATATCTGCATACATACATAGATAGCTAACGACAAAGGTGCAGAATGACGAAACCTGGCGAGTTGCCGCAATAATGATGTGTGGCGTGCAATGGCACGAACAGCATGAACGGCACGTGCGGCGTTCAGTGGCGTTGGTTCGAGTCCGCCGAGGAGACACATGAAACGTCAGCGTTCTTACGGCCTTCCGGCAAGGCAAAGCGGCAGCTTGGTATATATGTAGATATGATAGTCTAGTTAACCGATCTCATCCGTTCCGCCCTACTGCGTACTGTGCATACCGACGAGAACCAGAGCCGCCGCTCGGGCGTTGAATCCGGACGCGATGTGAAGCAATGGTCTTTTTTTTCCACGGTTGCATTGCAGTCCCCTCAAGGCAGCGTGGGTAGAGCAGTCTATAGTATCTACTCTGCATTCTATCTACCTAGATATCTATACAGCATCCGAGGGGATGATCCGAGACCAACCAAACCCGGCCCCGCCGCCCCGTTCCGGAACGGTTTTTTTTCTCCCCCCCCCCGCTCGTCGCCGTCGCTACAAGGCATGTCACGTAGAGTACTATATACATACATACATACATACATACATGCATACATAGTCACCCTGACTTACTGTATCTATGTATGCTGCTGCTTTGCCCATTCACGCCATGTATATCTATATGTATATCTATCCACGCACGCAAGCAGCCTCGGATGTCCCGCGCAGTTTGCACGCACACACGAACGGGAGGCGTGTGGTTCGCGGCGGGATTGCTTTCGCCCGTCCGTGTCTTTGTTTTTGCTGGTGGCAACATAGACAGAGTACACATGGCGACCAACGCTACATACTTTGTAGTTAGCATGCAGAGACGGTACGGTGCGGATGTGTTTGTTCCATCTCGCAGCAGGGAGGGAGCTGGTGACCAACTGCACACATACATACGTATATACATACGTATGAATGATGGACACCGAGATCCACGGCAGCTGGACCAAGTCATCTGCGATGGACCTATCTATCTTTGGCAGCAGACGCATGTGCATCTGTGGCGATCAGATCAGCAGAAGTGCGGCTCGCAGCGGAGTATGGATACATAGATACATATCTATGTACTTAGTTGCTCCACACAGCGTGGGGTTTTGATCCACCTGCAACGAACGTTCTTCCTCTATCATACCCTCCTCTCGGAAGTGAAGAGAGAAAGGGAAAAAAGGAAGAAACGAAAAAAGAAACCAAAGAGAAAAAAAGAAAGAGAAAGGAACGAAGAAAGAAAAGAAAAAAAAAGAGGGGAAAAAAAAGGAATTTCTGCCTCCCGACCAACCGAAAAGTTACTTAAATCGGCCCTTCTCCCTTTTCTATTCCCTTTTCGGTGTCTCTCCCACGAATGTTCCGGATCTGACGACTGCCCCCCCCCCAGCCACTTCATCCCTCGACATCAAATCCGCCTTATCTGCCGGCAACGCGTACCTATCAGGTACAATATATATATATATATGTATTTATATGTATTTATATGTATCTATATGCACGTATGTAAGTATGTATGTATGTACATATCTACTTACTCTAGAGTATAGGAGAGAAAACGACAGAAGAAGAAGGAGCGGCGACGGCAAAATGACGCTGCCCAGAGTTGCCCATCTTATCTCGATCTAACTATGTATCTACAAGATATCCACATACACACCGGACCTCGAAGTTGTTGCGGCTGTAGCGTCATCGAGATCTACACTATCTATGACCCGAATCCGCATTGGCCCGGGGGGCAGGGGGAGAGAGACTTCCACCGCGCGGCGACGGATTCCGCAGTTTGGCCTGGCTTGCTTGCAACCAGATAGATACATAGTTAGTTAGTTAGTTACATAGAAGATCCTTTGCTGACCACCAACGTCCGGGAGACGGGAAAAAAAAAGTGGAACACAGCAGCAGCAGCGTCTGGATGCGGCCCACGATAACGGACGGGCAGGCGCGGGTGTGGAGGAGGAGGAGGAGGAGGAGGTGGTGGTGGTGGTGGTGGCTGCCGTAGTCGTTATTGCTGCTGTTGCGCCGGCGATATGTAGCTGGTCGCGGTGGCGAGTGAGTGAATTGCGAGACGGTCTCGAATACAGTGGGTGGAATGTGTTTGTGCTTGGAGAACAGAGTCGGCCGGTCTGCATGGAGGCAGTGTCGTTGGACCACGAAAACGCGGAGATCGTTCGACAACGACTGACAAAGGTGAGCCCTCGGTGGATACGTGCGTAAGTACAGATATCTCCCTCCGCAGGATCGAACACTTCACTTCCCATCTGCGCTCCCTTCCCCATTCCCGTCGCCATTCCGACTGCCATTCCTTCCGACTCCCCATTCCCGATTCCCTTCTCCTTTCACTCCTCCCTGCCGTTCCGTTTGCTGCGCCCCACGCAGCGAGGAGCGAGCGAGCAGCAGACCGGTCTTATGAATGCGCACACCGGGCACTGGCGGTCCCCAATCCAAAGGAGGCACAGTATGTACGGTACGGTGCTCTCGGTATCAGCAATATTGCTCTCTCTCTTGCCCTCCAACCTTGTCTGCCGCCCCCCCCCCCCCCTTCCCCCTTTGTGGGACAGCAAGCAGAGATATCTTCAGCCTCCACACGTTTTTAATCAGGAGCTATTGTCCGGAGAGTATGTTCATACGTAATGATTGCTCCGCTCCGGAGCGGCCCGTAAGAAAGCTCCTTGCTGGCTGGGTATACAGCACGCAAATCTTGCATCGTTTCTCTGGCGGCGTTGTCCGGCCAGCATGGTTGAATAGATGTGTAGACACTGGTTGCTGTCTCAGCTGCACGCTCCAAGGTGGAATCCTTGGAAGCTGGCTGGCATGGTCATTGCGCTACGGCACACTAGACTACCTCTGTAAGCAAGATCCCGTAGCGGCGCGCGCGGTCTTGTTTCTTAGCATTGACGGCAATCAACGAATCTGCCCAACTCTTCCTCTCCCCATCCGCTTACATATAGATATTTTTTTTATTTTTTTTATTTTGGGGTTCTCCTCCCGCAGGTCATCCGCCTTCTCCCGTTCCTTTCATTCTCCCCCCTCAATCTCCCCCCACCCACTCCTCCTCTGCCTCCGCCTCCTCCTCCTGCATTGCCGTTGTGCTTCCCCGAACTCCGTCCCCTCCGCCGCCGATTCGCCTGCAATCGCTACTGCGCCTGGAACCGCATCATGACAGTGGCCGGCAGATTCTGAGAGTCCACTGAAGTCCATCATCTACAGGCGCCGGCCACTTACATCACTCGCTCAGTCCCGATCCCGGCTGCTGTGCCGTGTGGTCTTCACGCTCGCTCTCTCCTCGCTCGCTGCAAGTTATATAATACGGCTCACCCTCCCCCCCCCCCCATCGACATATCCGATCGTCCGCCCAGTCGAGACCCCGACGGAAAGACAAAGGAGCGGGTCCCGTCCCACACTATATTTGTTTTCGCTTGTCCGCTGCGCACCATGCCGGGCGTCGACGGCCATCCACGGGGATCCGAGGACATAAAGAAGACCAGCATGCGGTCCATATTATCCATTTTCCGAAATTCGAAGTCCACCGCCGCCGTTTCGCAGCAGCGCAATCCAGAGAAGGACAACGTCCAGACCGCACTGCCCCTTGAGTCCTTCCCGCAGCCGCCCTCGTCTCCCTACGGAGACCCTGGCTCGTCGTCGATGGCGTCCCTACCGGCAGCGTCGAGCCCGATTTCCTCCTCATCGTCGGCGTCTTCGCTCGAGTTCGCTTCCGAGGCGTCCACGGCCGCTACTACACCTTCGAATTCTTCGCCTTCGGTGGTGACGAAGGGTCTCGACTTGGCCTGGGGTGCTTCCGTGGGCAGCACCGCAGAGAACACCGCTGCGCCCCCGCGCCGTCCCCAACCAGCGAAGAAGCCGAGCTGGACGGTGCCCGAGAACCACCGGAAGCGCTCATCGCCATTGGCCAGCATGGAGGCAGCAGGTCCCCCCCTCTCACTGTACCCGCTTCCGTCGCCCCCGCCATCGCCGGTCCTGCACGACCGGCGTAATAGTGCCATGCCAAAGCGAAGGAACTCGTTGGGCCGGCTGCTCTCGCGGGGATACCAATCGAATCCCGACGTCGCGGGGATGTCAGAGGACAGCGACGATGGGGCGATGCCGCCGATGCCTACGATACCGTTCTCGAAGCCCGCGTCCGCTGGCGCCCCGTCGAGAGCACGCAGTTTGAGGAGGAGAGAGAGGGGGCGTGCGGACATCGAAAAACCTACATCATACACGGAACAGGAAAAGATGGAGCACGAGTCGATCCTGGGAGCGGACCCCACAGGATACGGTTTCTACCTGTACCCGAACACGTCCACGCCGACCTCGCGACGCAGCAGCTACGCTGGCGGCGGCACCAGTGATGGCGGATGGAGGGTGGACAGTGGTAGTGGTAGTGGTAGTGGTAGTGGAAGTGGTAGTGGAAGTAGAAGTGGGAGTGGAAGTGGGCACTCGAGCCACGGCCGGCGGTCCTGGAAGGAGGCGAAAGGTCGCAACCTGCGAAGGACCATGACAAGCCAGATCATCATGGAGGAGGAGTGCGATGACGAGACACCGCCGATCGTCCAGCCACAACGACGTCACTCGATGTTGCCCGAGGTCAACAACCAATGGGGTGCGTCTCGGCAAGATGCAGCCCCTGCTGGACGGCCAACGATGAATGGAGGGGGCCACGCACGCCGACGGAGCCTGCAAAACAGGGATCAGCTTTCGTCGCAGATTGAACGCCACGATGGCCCATTCCCTGCACACAATGGTTCTCGGCGGAGGGGTAGCGACTCGCGCAGTGCAGCGCTGAGACAATTGCAGCAGGAGACGAACCGGTTCATGATCCGGTGCGAGGATGTCGACGACGATGACGACTTTGGAGTGCGGCCGGTCGCGGGCAAGTTGAGCGCGGGCAATAGGAAGAATCGTAATGTGCAGGTACCGGTACTCCGGGTGGAGATGGTTAATGTTTGATTCGGGTCGAACGGAAGGGAGAAGAAGAATACTGGGCAAGCGGTCATATATGTTGAGGGGGGGCACATGCTTTGGATGTACCGGATGCTTTCTTTTCTCTCGAACTCGGGATGGCTTGATTTGGTTGGTTTCCGCATCGGACATATGCGGGGCAAGCTTTCGGCTCTCTTTCCTCTCTCTTCGAATTTTCGTTTCTTTCTTTTTCCTTTACTTGGGTGTTTTTTTTTTCTCGGGCGCACCGGGCGTTTTTTTTTTTT
>Ga0307516_10003521_pt1 | contig 20040 bp, 28 predicted proteins | sample 19_EM_MG_FD_203310 | JGI IMG/M metagenome (GOLD analysis project Ga0307516, IMG submission 203310) | Populus trichocarpa ectomycorrhiza microbial communities from riparian zone in the Pacific Northwest, United States - 19_EM | ecosystem: Host-associated > Plants > Roots > Unclassified | place...
TGGCGCCCAGGACTCCAACGGTTATAATGCATTATAACTCAAGATATAGGTCTACCACTTTCGTAGACCCATATATTTCAGTATAGTGTTTTCCACGACTTGCTGATGCCGAGCGGGCCGACGAAGCCACCTGAATGTGTCAGGCTACCATGCAAGCTAATACTCAAACAGGGCAGCTGACAGCTGGACTTGCCTGTTCGTGATCCATACGACCCCACATCCAAGATGGAGAATGAAGGAATGGGATCAGTGAATTGGGGCTAACAATGAATGAACCGGGAGCGGGGGAGATCATAGCAGCTGTCACCAGACGCTAGTGACCGCAGCGGCCGGGGTTCTAATAGTTCCTCAACAGGCTTTAAACATTCATTCATATGCGGGTCTAACCTCACTGCCAGCGGGTAACTGTCCGTGGGGTTTGCACCGTGTGCACGCAAATGGAGACAAATGCCTGGGGATTCTCAAGGAAGGCGCGCAGATCCCGACCGCCCTGTCGGATCGTGGCCAGCGCGGATCTCGGCTAGAGGCGTGCGTCCTCCTACGACGGATGTATATATCTCTGATTTCACGGCTGTACCCAGTCCTACTGACAGTCGCCCAGTCGCCAACTTCCGTGATGGAGTCACACCCTACACCATTCCCAACCCGGAACCGCTGGGGGTTATAAAGTACGTCTGCATCTCGCCTCGTTCCTCGTGAGAGGCCCTCGATTAGCCTGTTCTCGCCCTTCCGAACTCTACCTCCTGGATCCTCCTCCATGCACCCCGCTGGATTATCAGTGTTTGTACGGGAGGTCCTCGCTACCGGACTATTCTGGCAGATCTGTGTCCTCGCTATCATATCGCTGCTCCTGTGCGACTATGCCGTCCGCTAGTGGACTACCAAAGGGGACGACATGCCGACCTCCTTGAACAGTCTACCTATTTCCACCGTCGTTCCTTTCGTTCGCAATCGTTACGACTTTTTAAACAGGGGGTTCCACAGCACTGGGGAAACCGTATTCCAGTTTCGACTGTTAAACGTCCGTCACTCCCCACGCGCATTAAGTGCGTTGCTCACATGTTGGTTTCATAGAAACCAGTGGTGGCAGTTTCCGGTGAAGGTGGCAGGTCAACGTTTCTGACCGCCAAGGGTTTCGACATCCAGCCTGGCTTCAAAGATCTGCTTGGCGGTGTACGCTTTTCTAGTCCATCCGTCGCGGCCACGTCACTAATCGCGGCCACTCCACAGATCCCCATGGTCAGGGGGGTAACCTCAGACCTTCACGGGAAGACTATTACGCATATTTATCGACGGTTGGCGACGGTACAATCGCAAGCGAGCCTTTCAAACCGTATGTGAAATACGCTACTCCACCAGAACTATCGCTGACCCTCGCCCATTAATAGTGGTTCCACGGCTGTTGGCAGATTGTTGTAACGCCATGGAAGTCTGGGGAAAGCATGGCCGGCTCGATCCGTTTCCGAGTATCTATCATGTTCGCTTTCTGTTCCTTGACCTGTTCCAAATGCACAGCACTCACGCTCCCCTTTAGCTTATTTTCCAACTCACTGTCCGAGCCTTGACCGGGACGGAGATCGCGGATGACCCTACAATTGTTGCTCGTCTGAAACACCTGTACGAGGAGGTCGATGGAGGGAACACTCCTACTGCTATCCTTTTGCCCTGGTGGCCCAGTCGGGGGATGATCAGGAAACTACTGGCTACGAAGAGGATCTATGACATCGCTACTAAAGCCCTGGACGCCCGACTGAAGAGTGGGAAGCCGCAAGATGATACACTACAAATGTTGTTGGATAGCGGAGATGACCATGCCGCGGTGGTGGGATTCACGATGGGATTGATCATCGCGGGAGCGCGTTCGACCGGCACAACAGGTGAGTGGCTTGTTTGAGGAGCTACCCCATCGCCTGATCCCCTATTCCTATTCAGCGAGCTGGTTGTTGACGTTCCTCGGCGCACACCCCGAGTGGAAGGCAAAGGCCCGCGCGGAGGTCGGCTCATGTTTGCCCACTCATTGACGCCCTACAAGGCTGGCGCTCCCCTCTCTGATCTCTCGGTCGCGCTCTCACAAATTCCGTTTGACTCATGGGAAGGTTCAACCCCTGTCCTTGATGCAGTGATACATGAGACAACCAGGCTGGCGCAGCCTCACACCGCTATGCGAAAGAACATGGGACCGGACGTACACATTGATGGGAAGCTCGTTCCTTCTGGGCATTACGTCATTTATCCGTTCAGCGACGTCCATCTGAACGAGGAGTTGTACCCGGATCCGTGGAAATTCGATCCAAGCCGTCCCCATCCTGACGCGCGATTCTCCCATATTGGCTGGGGAGGAGGTACGGCTCCCTTGGTCCTCTTTCTCCCAACCCACAAGCTAACGCTCTTGCATATTTTTTTTAGGCAAGACCGTCTGCCTCGGTAAACGGCTAGCAAAGCTTGAGATGAAACTGCTTTCCGCGATGTTCCTTCTCGGGATGGACTTTTCCGCTGTGGATAAAGGAGGCAGGGTCTTGGAAACCTTACCAAGACCAAACTGGAACGATGCGCTTTGTTGCAAACCTCCTAAAGATTCGTGTTTCATTCAGTACCGGGCAAATTATTGAACGACTGTAATGCATCGGTGGTCTTTTTTCTTCTTCCACTTCGCTTTCTAGCTCACCCGTCTCCCCTTGCTTCGGGTAATTATGATTTCTGTATCCACGTGGGGTTGTCGTTGTTGTACTGTTAGTGTACCTGGTCGTTCGGTCCGATAAGTCAGAAACCGATTGGCTGCTGCTCGACTACGAGGCACGAGTTTCTTCTATAGCCCGAAGAGTCGCCTGATTTGTCGACGTGGCGACCCAGAATGAACGCTCGGATAGACTAGTTCTCGCCCGGACGGGTTTTGGCGGCTTGTATGCGTTGTTGTGTCACTCAGCTTTATGTACACCCGGCAACAATCCTATTTTCTTGCACTCGATCTGATTTGGTGTTACTTCTCGGTTGCTCTAAAGCGAAAGTATTTCAATTAGTGAATTTGCAGGCCGAGTTGGAGTATGGAATCCACGCCAATCGTCAGTGGTAGGGCATTGTCTGCTTGCGGTACTCGGTGGGGGGATCACGTCGAACAGTAGAAATTCGACCCTACATAAATCCCACGGTCTTTTGTCCCCGGCTCCGGATGGAGAATGGTTTTGTCCGCGGCGAGCGTGGCCCCTGATTACCATCTGTTGGCCTCGATCCGACGGGCGCTCCGGCTGGACTATAACCCTTGATGATGAACCATTTCATTCTTTCTGGACTTCTCATCCATCCGACCTTATCACATTCCTGCGGTCCTACGGTGAGCATGCGTGCGTCGCAGCAGAAAAGCACGGCTTATCGGGTAGTACACCAACACGTCGTCATGCCGGGGCAAGCGCCGCCCGCGTTCGTCCTTTGAGAAACGATGAACCCTCCGCGTCCCCCCAGTGTTGTGCTTCGAGTGCTATTCACCAACTCTATGGGGGCGATTCGATTTCGGCTGGCAAAACGCTCATCGCCGTGACGCCGGGAGTTATGGACTGGCGCCCCGGCGCAGTTACAATTTATAACCCCCCCGAAGTCCCCCTTCCGCATCTCCCTCCAAAGATGCCTGGCTCTGGCTTTTTCTCCACCCTCGGCGTCTTCGGGAGGGTCCTTAAAGCGTTCGTTGTCGAAAGTTACTTCGCTCCAAAGTCCAAATTCGCTGTCGACGACATTCCGGATTTGACTGGGAAAGTCATTATCGTTACCGGGGGAAACACTGGAATTGGCAAAGAGACAGTCAAGGTACTTCATATGACCCGTTTATCCCCTGGTTCAAAGGAGTTATTGACCGCACCCTTATCTCGCACGTGGGAATTGGCATAGGCATTGTTAGCAAAAAATGCTAAAGTGTACGTCGCTAGCAGAAACGAGGACAGGGCCAAGGCGGCCATCGACGACCTCAAGAAGACGACCGGAAAAGAGGCTATCTTCCTGAAACTGGATCTTTCCTCGTTGAGGAGCGTCAAGGCTGCGGCCGAGGAGTTCCTTGGGTGGGCTCACAGTGACTTCCAGCGGGCAACCTCTGATTCGCCCTTCCACCAGGAAGGAACCGGAACTCCACATTTTATTCAACAACGCGTGCGTTTCACTCCCTCTCTGCAAGAGCTGAGTTAAATCTACATTCCGATATATCTACCTTCCGATACAGTGGCCTCATGGGGGGACCGATTGACCAGGTTACCCTTGACGGGTACGACATGACCTGGGGGACCAACACCCTTGGTAAAAAAAATTCCCATCGTCAGTGAGATGACGTACATTCTGAGCGCCTTCTGCAAACAGGTCCTTTCTACTTCACGCAACTGCTTCTGCCTGCACTTTTCAAAGCCTCCGCTCCAGAAAACAAGTCCCGAGTGGTCAATATCAGCTCCGCTTCCCACATGCATGGCCTGTCACTATCCGGCTCCGGCCTTGACTTTGCAACCTTCAAGGACTCTCCGCACGGGCGCAAGTACGACATGAATCAACTGTACGGCCAGAGTAAATTGGTACGTCATACGATCGCGACCATTGTGTTTTGTTGGGCTAACACTTTTGTAACCTAGGGGAATGTTGTGTTCACCCAGGAATTGGCCCGGCGACATGGGGATAAGATCACAACGACCGCAGTACATCCTGGTTAGCCCGCGAGGAAAATTGATCTATTGCGGTCGACTCACTATCTCCCTCCGAACAGGTATGATTAGTAGCGAGATGGGGCGCAACATTACCAACATCGAGAGTGAGCCCTTCAGTTGCCAGCCTACCAGACTCGACAACATTGTTGACCGGTTCGCTAGGTGCATCCAGTAAATTCCTGATGCATATATTTGCATACCCGACCCCGCAAGGCGCGCTCACCCCACTGTGGGCTGGCACGTCACCTGACACCGCAGATCTCAATGGCGCGGTGAGCATACGTTCCGTCTCTACGCCTCACGAGCTCATTCTGTACGATGTAGTACCTTCGCCCGTGGGCGCGGATTGGCAACCCTCGTAGCAACGACCCAGAACTCGGGAGAGAACTCTGGGTTTGGTTCGAAGAGCAGGTTGCGAATATCTGATTGCCTTTAACTCCGGTGACCTCCATACCTGGTCGAATCCGTACTACTCTCAAGCTTTGCATATGGCTCGTTACGTGTGCAACGATAAACGAAGCGAACAGGGGATGGTCTCCCAGAAATGGAACCACTACAATGAATGAGCGAGGGCACGTGGATGTCCCCTCCCCGTACCAAGTGTCTTCCCTCCCCCATCGACATCCGTTCCTCCGGTCAGTCCCCGGTCGGATACCGAGGGTATTGCGGACGCCCCGATCGTGTTCAAGTGCCTCATGGATACTCCAGGAAGGGCGGGTCCGACGTCGGCCAAAACCTGGAGAATCGAAACGGTGAGCGCCTGTGATGCCGTACTCCGAACCTTGGGGCACGTGTCGTATTTTCTCAGCAAGTAACGAGCAATGCCTTCCAATGTTTCTCCACCCACCTGGCGGTGCCTGGGGGCCTCGGGATTTGCCGTGTGGGTGATCTACTTATCCTCCTTGGTATCCCTATCACCAAGGAATGGCACCCCTCTGTAATCCTCCCGGTAATTGACTTTTAGAAACCTCCCTGTGCGCAATGGACGGGCCGTGGCCCCATTGGCCACCCCCTGTTCTTGAATGGGGATGGTTTGTCAGGCTGAGTTGAGAAGTAAGCCGGCCGCCGAGCCATCCATCTTCGGTGAAGCGCGATGTGAGCCGGGCCGGTTCAGGCAAGCCGATCAGGGCATTCGTATGTTGCCCAGTGTTGTGATTCGAGTGGCGTTCGCCAAGTCTATGCAGATGACTCTGTCTTGACTAGCAGCACGCTCACCGCCGCGACGCCCAGGAGTCGGGGGCTGACAATTCGGCACAGTTGTGATTCATAAACCCTCCCACCCCTCCTGTATTTCCCTCCAAGTATGCACGGCCCAGGCTTTTTTTCCGCCCTTGGTGTCCTTGGGAAGGTGCTCAACGAGTTTGTTGTCGAAAGTTACTTCGCTCCAAAGTCCAAGTTCACTACCAACCGCATCCCGGATTTGACCGGGGAAGTTGTCATCGTCACCGGAGGGAACACTGGGATCGGAAAAGAGACGGTCAAGGTATTTTGCGCGGCCTGTTTCTCGCCCAATTGAAAGGGATTATTGACCGTCCCCTTGTACGTTTGAATTTTCGTAGGTGCTGCTAACCAAGAACGCCAAAGTGTACATGGCCACCAGGAGCAAAGACAGGCCAGGGAGGCCATCGAGGACCTCAAACGGACGACTGGAAAAGATGCTTTTTCTTTGAAACTGGATCTGTCTTCGTTAAGGAATATCAAGGGTGCGGCTGAGGATTTCCTGAGGTGGGCCTACAGTGACAACCAGCGGACAATTTGAACGTGATCTGCCAATCCGCGCTTCCACCAGGAAAGAACCAGAACTCCACGTTCTGTTTAACAACGCGTGCGTTTCGCTCCACTCTACGAGGGGCTCGTTCGAGCCTACCTTCTGATACAGTGGTGTTCTGGGGGGACCTATTGACCAGGTCACTGTGGACGGATATGACATGACCTGGGGTACCAACACTCTCGGTAAGAGATTTTCTATTCTTGATGAGATGGGGTGAATCGCGAGCGCCTTCTGCAACCAGGTCCTTTCTACTTCACAAGGCTGCTCCTACCTGCGCTTTTCAAGGCCTCCACCCCCGGAAATAAGCCTCGAGTAGTCAATATCAGCTCCGCCGCTCACGCACATGGCGTGTCGTTATCCGGTTCCGGCCTTGCTTTTGCGACTTTCAGGGACTCCCCACGCAGGCGCAAGTACAGCACGACCCGAATGTACGGCAAAGTGAATTGGTATGTTCTACAACCGCGAACCTCATTATTCCGATTTCTGAGACTAACACTTTTCAACCTCCAGGGGAACGTTGTATTCACCCAAGAATTGGCCCGGCGGCATGGTGATAGGATTGTAACCACCGCGGTCCATCCTGGTTAGCCCGCGAGGATAACCTACCGGATGGTCGATTCACTATTTCCCTTTGAATAGGTATGATCAGAAGCGAGCTGGGACGCAACCTCGCTGGCCTCGAGAGTGAGCCTCCCAGCTGCTTCCTAGACTTGACGAGATTATTTGACCGGTTCGCTAGGTTCGTCCAGCAAATTCGTGATGCGCACGCTGGTGTACCCGACTCCACAGGGTGCGCTCACCCCACTGTGGGCTGGCACGTCACCTGACACCGCAGATCTCAATGGCGCGGTAAGCACACCTCCTTTACCCGCGCCTGACGAGGCTTATGCTGTGCGACGTAGTATCTCGGCCCGTGGGCGCGGGTCAGTAAATCTCGCAGAAACGATCCAGAACTCGGGAGAGATCTCTGGGTTTGGTTCGAAGAACAGGTTGCGAATCCCTGATTACCCTCCACTCCAGTATCCCCCCGTACTCGGTTGAATCCGTATTACCCTCTCTCATACTTCGCCTATGGCTTCTTATTTTGCATCACCCCCCAATCAACAAAAAACGACAAAGGGAATGGTCGTCCCGAAAACAGAACGACTGTAATAAATGAATAAAATAAATAAATGCTCCCTCCTCATCCGAACCCCCAGGATAAACCTAGGCTCAAACATAGCACGCTCAGATTCTGGCCGTTGCTCCCACACGCGTCGTTCCTCACATCCATAACGGTCTCGGGCGGCACCGGTGATGACGGTGATCGTCCCGGCCTGCTGATGCCCGCTCCCCGTCATTTTTCTCCGGTTCCGCGGTGTTGTGCGCGTAAGGTGTGGCGGAAAGCCCAGCTCCTCAGGCCCGTCGTCATGCTGGTGCGAGGGTTGCCCGCATCCGGTCTCTCAGATCTCAAGGACCGACGAATTCCACATCTGTTTTCGTAGTCGACGCGTGACGCCCAGTGACCCCATCAGCACCTCGGCACGGCTGCGAATGGTATATCAACCCTTCCCGCACCTCCCTGCAAGTATGTCCGACACTGGCTTTTTCTTCACCCTTGGTACCCTTGTGAAGGTCTTCAAGGGGGTTGTTATTGAAAGCTACTTTGCTCCAAAGTCCCAGTTCGCTGCCGACGACATTCCGGATTTGACCGGAAAGGTCGTCATCGTCACCGGGGGCAACACTGGCATTGGTAAAGAGACAGCCAAGGTATTTCCCGTGACCTGATTGTCGCCCAATTGAGAGGGGGTATTGACCGCATCACTTGTGAATTGGCGTAGGCACTGCTAGCCAAGAACGCTAAAGTGTACATTGCCGCCCGGAACGAAGATAGGGCCAAGGCGGCCATCGAGGACCTCAACCAGACGACCGGAAAGGAGGCCATCTTCCTGAAGTTGGATCTGTCTTCGTTGGGAAGCATCAAGGCTGCGGCTGAGGAGTTCCTGGGGTGGGCTCAGAGTGACCTCCAGCGGGAAACATCTGATTCGTGCCTCCGTTAGGAAAGAACCAGAACTCCATATTCTGTTCAACAATGCGTGCGTTTCGCTCCCTCTCTACTGAAGTTTTGTCGAGCCCACCTTCTGATACAGCGGCGTTATGGCGGTACCGATTGATCAGGTTACCGTGGACGGGTATGATATGACCTGGGGAACCAACACCCTTGGTACGGATTTTCTCATCGTCGATGAGATGGCGTGCATTTTGAGCGTTTTCTGCAATCAGCTCCTTTCTATTTCACGCAACTGCTCCTCCCTGCACTTTTCAAGGCCTCTACTCCTGGAAACAAGTCGCGAGTGGTCAATACCAGCTCCGCCGCCAGTACGCACGGCGTGTCGTTCTCTGGTTCCGGCCTCGACTTTGCAAGTTTCAAGGACTCTGCCCACAGGCGAAAGTACGGCGTGGGCTCACTGTACGGTCAGAGTAAATTGGTACGTTCTACAATCGCGAGGATCGATCCGAGCTTCAAGACCAACACATTTCAACTTGCAAGGGGAATATTGTGTTCACCCAGGAATTGGCCCGGCGGCATGGTGATAAGATTGTAACCACTGCGGTCCATCCTGGTTAGTCCACGAGGGGAACTTATCCGGTACGGTCGACCCACTATTTCCCTTTGAATAGGTACGATTAGAAGCGAGCTGGGACGCAACCTCGGCAACCTCGAGAGTGAGCCTTCCAACTACTCCCCATACCCGACGGCATTATTGACCGGTTCACTAGGTCCGTTCAGCAAATTCTTGCTGTACTTGTTCACGTACCCGACTCCGCAAGGGGCGCTCACCCAGCTGTGGGCTGGCACGTCACATGAAACTGCGGACCTCAACGGCGAAGTAAGCGCGTCTTCCTTACCTATGCCCAACAAGGCTCACACGTGCGATACAGTACCTTGGCCCCTGGGCGCGGGTCATCAAGCCTCGCAGTAACGACCCGGATCTTGGGAGAGAGCTCTGGGTTTGGTTCGAAGAGCAGGTTGCAAATCTTTGATCGCCCTTAACTCCGGTGCCCTCCATGCTCGGTTGAATCTGCACTTATCCTCCCCTCAACTTGCCTACTGCTTGTTATTTATGCCCCGACGAACTAATGACGGGGGGGATGGTCGTCTCGAAAACGGAACCACCAGTAAATGGATAAAGGTATATAAACGTCCCCTCTCCATAAATCCTGCCTCTTTGTCTCTCCATACTCTCTCCTGATGAAACACCACCTCTTCAGTATCCCTATGTACCACCGAGAAATCCCACACCCTTCATAAACCTCCGGTGATTGACTATAGAATTTTCCTTGTGAATGACTGCAGACGGGACCCATATCTGACCGATGCCGGTGATTGGTGATCGACCGCGGCCCTCCCTGCCAAACCCATTCATCTGGTGATCCGGCGGGCGTCCCGGCAGCATCACCCTGCGATGGTCATTGTACTCTTCCTGAGCTTCTCATCAATCCGGCCTTATCGCGTTTCTATGGTCCCCTGGCGAGCATGCGTACGTTGCGGCAGGAGTGAGAAAAGAATGGACACAAACGCGTCGTCATACAAGCACAAGGCCGCTCACATTCACCTTTCAAGTGACGATGAATCCTTCATACGTTTTCCCAGTCTTGTATTCGATGCGGACGATTCTATCTCGACTGGAAAGGCGCTCACTGCCGTGACGCCGGGGGCTGGAGACCAACTCCCCGGCGCAGTTGCGATTTATCAACCCTCTCCTCCACCCTCAACTTCCGCCAACTATGTCTGGGTCTGGCCTTTTCTCCGCACTTGGCGTTCTCGTGAGGGTGCTCAGCACGTTTGTTATCGAAGGTTACTTCTCTCCGAAGTCCAAGTTCGCTGTCGAGCACATTCCGGATTTGACTGGAAAAGTCGTTATCGTCACTGGGGGAAACACTGGGATTGGCAAAGAGACGGTCAAGGTATTTCGCACGGCTTGATTTTGCGCCCGGTTGAAAGGGGTCGCTAACCGGACTACGTGTGAATGGACATAGGCGTTGCTAGCCAAAAATGCCACGGTGTACCTTGCGGCAAGGAACAATGACAGGGCCAAGGCGGCTATTGAGGACCTCAAGCAGACGACCGGAAAAGAGGCCATTTTTCTGAAACTGGATTTATCTTCGTTGGGGAGTGTCAAGGCTGCTGCTGAGGAATTCCTTAGGTAGGCTCGTAGTGACGTGTAGCGGGCGATACGATCTGATCCGCGCTTTAACCAGGAAAGAACCAGAACTCCATATTCTATTCAACAACGCGTACGCCTTTTTCCCTATCTACAAGGGTTGAGCCGAACTTACCTTCTGTATAGTGGTATTATGGGGGTACCGACCGACCAGGCGACCGTTGACGGGTATGACATGTGCTGGGGCACCAACACCCTTGGTAAGAATTTCCTATCGCCAACGAGGTGGCCTACATTTTCGCCTTCTGCAACTAGGTCCTTTCTACTTCACAAAACTACTTCTGCCTGCGCTCTTCAAGGCCTCCACTCCTGAGAACAAGTCTCGAGTGGTCAATATCAGCTCCGCCGCCCAAATGCATGGCGTATCGCTCTTTGGTTCCGGCCTCGACTTTGCAACTTTCAAGGACTCTCCCTACAGGCGCAAACAAAACCACGGCCTACTGTACGGCCAGAGTAAATTGGTACTTCCTACGATCGCGCGAATCGATTTGGATTTCAAGACTAACACTTTTCAACCTCCAGGGGAACGTTGTATTCACCCAAGAATTGGCCCGGCGGCATGGTGATAGGATTGTAACCACCGCGGTCCATCCTGGTTAGCCCGCGAGGATAACCTACCGGATGGTCGATTCACTATTTCCCTTTGAATAGGTATGATCAGAAGCGAGCTGGGCCGCAACCTCGCCGACCTTGAGAGTAAGCCTTCCGGCTACTTCCCGGGCTTGACAACATTATTGAGCGGTTCGTTAGGTTTTCTCGGCAAATTCGTGCTGCGCGCCTTCATGTACCCGACGCCGCAAGGTGCGCTCACCCAACTGTGGGCTGGCACATCACCCGATACCGCAGATCTCAATGGCGCGGTAAGCAGGTATTCTTTACCTACGCCGGACGAGGCTAATGCCGTGGCCTGTAGTATCTCGGCCCATGGGCACGAGTTAGAACACCTCGTAGCAACGATCCAGAGCTTGGGAGAGATCTCTGGGTTTGGTTCGAAGAGCAGGTTGCGAATCTCTGATCACCCTCATCTCCGGTGTCCTCCATATTTTGTTGAATCTGTACTATATACACTTTGCCCGCGACGTCCTGTTTATCACCCGATAAACGAAACGACAAATGGAATGGACCCCAAAAAAACGGGACTACTGTAGCAAACAAAAAAGAAATAGAGGGGTCCCCTCCCCGTGCGAAGTCCTGTTCATCTCTCCCCGCCATGTTCCCTCCGACTCCGATCAGTTCCAAATCGGACACGTTGGAGAGTCCTGAGTTCAGCAAACCTAGCGCTCTAAAGAACTTCTGCGGTTGTGGCCGGACCAACAGGTAGCTATGCCGTTGCGTCAGCCCGCGAGGTCCTCGGCGTTGCCCCTCGAAGCATCAACCGACCGTTACGCCGTCTCCAACAGATACCATATCGGAGAAAGCCTCATATCATCCATGAGGCGTTACCTGAGGTTCACTATCGTCGAGGATATGACCTTACTGTCGCGAGCTACCGCTTTACAGGAAGGAGAACGTGTATTGCAGTTATTCAGTTCGTGCCGTCATGTCTAATCGTCCCGATCGGACGAGAGCTCCGGCCGTCACCCACGATGATGTACTCTTCCTGACCTCCCCATTCATTTGGCCGTATCGCATTTAGTGAGTATGCGTGCATTGCAGCGGAACGGCTCGGCCTCTCAGTCGCACGGGTACGTCGGGATGCGGGCGCAAGGGCCGCGCTTCGCCATTCAAGTGACGATGTACGTTTGCTCTGTCTTGTGCTTCGAGCGGCGCCCACCAATCCGACGCGGACTATTACATCTCGACTGGTGGGACGCTCACTGCGGTGTCGTCCACGAGTGGGGAACGGCACCTCGGGCCAGTTCCGACTCATAAACCCTCCCACCCTTTGGGACCCCCTCCAAGTATGCCTGGCTCTGTTTTTTTTTCCGCCCTTGACGTCTTCAGGAAAGTCCTCAAAGCATTTGTCGTCGAAACTTATTTTGCTCCGAGGTCCGAGTTCACTGCCGACTCCATTCCGGATTTGGCTGGGAAAGTCGTTATCGTCACCGGGGGGAACACCGGCATTGGCAAAGAGACGGTCAAGGTATCTCGCACGAGCTGTTTATTGCCCGGCTGGAACAAATTACTGACTCCACCCTTGTCTCGCGCGGTGGGTGTGTAGGCATTACTAATCAAGAATGCCAAGGTGTACATCGCCACCAGGAACGAAGACAGGGCCAAGGCAGCCATCGAGGACCTCAAGCAGACGACCGGAAAGGAGGCCATCTTCCTGAAATTGGGTCTATCTTCGTTGGGAAGCATCAAGGCTGCGGCTGAGGATTTCCTGAGGTGGGCTCACGGTGACCTCCAGCGGGCAACATGATCTGAATCACGCTTCCATTAGGGAGGAACCAGAACTCCATATTCTATTCAACAATGCGTGCGTTCCCCCCCCTCCTCTACTGAAGCTGAGCCGAACCTACCTTCTGTATAGTGGTATTATGGGGGTACCGACCGACCAGGCGACCGTTGACGGGTATGACATGTGCTGGGGCACCAACACCCTTGGTAAAAAGATTTCTACCGCCGATGAGATGACGCGGATTTTTAGCACCTTCTACAACCAGGTCCTTTCTACTTCACAAAGCTGCTTCTGCCCGCGCTTTTCAAGGCCTCCACTCCCGGAAACAAGTCTCGGGTGGTCAATATCAGCTCCGCTTCCCATATGCATGGCGTGTCATTATCTGGTTCCGGCCTTGACTTTGCAACCTTCAAGGACTCTCCGCGCAGGCGCAAGTATAACACGAGCCAACTGTATGGCCAGAGTAAATTGGTACGCTCTATAACCGTGAGGATCGATTTGAGTCTCAAGACTAACACTTTTCGACCTCCAAGGGGAACGTTGTATTCACCCAGGAAATGGCTCGGCGCTGTGGTGACAAAATCGCAACGACTGCAGTCCATCCTGGTCAGTTAGCGAGGGGAATCCACCGAGGAAGGTCGACTTAATACCTCCTTTGAGTAGGTATGATTAGAAGCGAGCTGGGGCGCAACGTCGCCGACCTGGAGAGTGAGCGTTACAATTTCTTCCCGGACTCGACGACGTTATTGACCGGTTCGCTAGGTTTGTTCAGCAGATTTATGCTGGGCATATTGATGTACCCGACCGCGCAAGGTGCACTCACCCAGCTGTGGGCGGGCACCTCACCTGACACTGCGGATCTCAATGGCGCGGTAGGCATGTCTTCTTTGCCTGCGCCTGGAGAGGCTCATGTTGCGTGATGTAGTATCTCGGCCCATGGGCGCGGGTTAGCAAGCCTCGTAGCAACGACCCTGAGCTTGGGAGAGAGCTCTGGGTTTGGTTTGAAGAACAGGTCGCGAACCTCTGATCACCCCCGGACCCCGGCGGCCCCCACAGCGAGTTGAGCCTGAACTCCTCTCCCTCAAACTTCGCCCACGGCTTGTTATTTGTACCTCCTCGGTGAGGGAAAACAACAAATAGAGTTGCCGTTTCGAAAACGGAACCACTGTAGTAAAACGAATAACAATATATGTGTCCCCCCCATGTCCCCTTCTGCTCCAATATCCATCCCCTCGATCCACAATCACCGGATACCCCGAGTCGGGGACTTGGTGTGCTCAGATATGAAAGCCGGAGGTGTTATTTCCCTGCGCCTGCTCCCCCCAGAGCCAGACGCACTCTCGCGAGAGGCGTTCTCGCCTGGAACCAAATTGGAACCGTTCCCCATGGAGTGGCGGAATGGAAAGCCACGTGGTCGGGATCGCATCGTCGGCTTCCTCCCGCCTGCGCGTTACCTCCGCCTCTTCCACTCGATAATCATGACCGAACAACTCAGCGACATCTCAAGGTTGGCAAGGAGCGGACACAGTAGTCACTGCACCAGGTGTTTGACTGGCCTCCCCTTCTCCTTGGTTACAGTCGAGTCCTCTAAGTAAGTCGATACCGATCTGATGACCCGCACGGCCTGATTGAAGTTACCGCGGCGCTCCGTTAGACTTCCTTTCATCTTCTACAGTCTGGGATCGCTCGACCTTTTGGATACCGTCACCACGGCCACCAAGGAGAGTGAACGTGAGAGCTGGAGGAACGACATTTGGGGTTTACATGCTGGTGCGCCCGTCCTCAACTCGTCTCTTCGCATCCTCACCCCCGTCCTAGGTGGGACTTGGGGGAGTGGTTTCAAGCCAAGTTGGTACATGACGGGTTCGGACGCAGGAGGGGACCCCCAACGGCTGGTACGAGCTCGGATCTTGGTTTCTCCCATGCTCTTCGCGACACACATCAATTTCTCCTCAGAGCACGTACGAGTCCGAATTCGACACGCCACACATGATCGTTACATACACGGCTCTGATCAGTCTTGCCATTTTGCGGGATGATTTCACGCGTTTGGACCGACAAGGTCTCGTGACGTTTTTGAGATTGAGCCAGCGGGAGGATGGAAGGTCTGTCGCTGGTTCTATTAAAATCGGTTGGACTAACCGAGCAGAAAGCTTCACCTCAGACCCAACGGGCGGTGACACAGACCTACGCTTGACATATTGTGCCTTCGTCGTATGCACGCTGCTCAACGATTGGTCTGGGGTGAACGTAGAAAAGGCTCTGGAATTCGTCAGGGGGTGTCGCGTGAGTAGTTCCTGCCGCACTTCTACTCCACTCACTCGCACTAGACCTATGAAGGTGGTTACGGTTCTGCACCGGGGTGTGAAGCACAAGGTTCGCATTACCGGACGTTCCATCGGGGCTGGTGCTCACTTTCTGGGCACAGGTGGACCAACCTACCTCGCGATAACGATACTTCATATCGCCCCAGGCTCTCCTGAGTACCTGAGTGGGCATGAAAAACGGCGGACTCTCCGGTGGTTGCTGCAAAACCAAGACAAGTCTGGAGGGTTTCGTGGCCGGACGAACAAGGAGGCGGACGCGTGTTACTGTTTCTGGTGTGGAGGTGCAATTCAGGTCCGTTTTCTCCCATGCTTCAGGTTACCTTTCACGAACCTCCTGGTCAGATACTTGGTGCCGCAGAGCTTGTAGATAGAGCCGCTCTCACTTCGTTCCTAGGAAACTGCCAATTCAAGTACGGTGGTATCGCAAAGGCACCAGGGGAACACGCAGGTGGGGGTTCTGTGTTGTTTCCTTGTGGACACATTACAAGACCTTTTTCCAGATCCGTACCACACATACCTCTCTCTCGCGGCGATCGCTATGTTCCCACCACCCGAATCCGCAGAAGGAGGTACATGGGTTATCGAGCCCTTGGACCCCTTAGTCAACGCGAAACAGTCGACTGCGCGGTGGGCTAGGGATCATATACCGTCAAAATCTACGTGAGGGGTGTCTGTAGAAGTCATCGGGGGTGCATATCAGGAGGTGGTTGTATAAGTACGTGTTTCACCACGGAGAATGGAAAGCGAGTCAGGGGTCAGAATCTCGTACCTTGATCACATGAGGACGCATCGTATCATCCATCACTTAGCACGCGAATTCCACCTCGGTTCCGGCTGTAGCAAGTTCTAAGACGCCGATCTGATGAATACTGGAGAAGGTGATTGGGAGCATCACAGAAATACGCGATAAAACATGATGAAGGGATGGGGCACATGATTAATACTAGACGGATCTGAAGTTCCCGACTACACCGAGCCCTGTAAGCTGCTCAGAATCGCCATGTCCTCGAAGCTACACCAACTTATCCAGGCTGGACATGACATGTTCGTCTCCTTTGCCTTCACCCGTGACTTCGATCTCTGACCTGGCTACGCTCAGTACTTCCATAAAGGTGAACTACAGTTTTGAGGTTGTGTCCGCGTCTCAAACTTAGGAAAAAACCGGATTCGCAGTACTACGGGGTGGCGCTGGCGACCCTCCTGTTCTACGACTACTTTCTTACCCTCCAGGATGAGGTTTGTGTTTTTTCTGCACGAGGACCTCTCTTGACCTCTTTCAGGTGCGGTATGCGTGGAGGGGGAAGAAATCATGGGGTACGTTACCATATCCCGGGGGTTGGTTACTGTATTGAGCCACGCAAAGTCTTCGCGTTATTCTTTCTGGTACGCATTGTGGCTCCATCCCATGCTTAATCGACCTCTGGACTCATCTCCCGCTCAGAATAGATATCTACCCATGCTGTATATGGTTTGGCTTGCCGTGGGTACGTGCCCCGAACGAGTTTCACGGCCTATTCAGACCATTCCATCGTAGTGAACTACACGTGGTCATATACCTTTGAGGTAGGGGATTGGGCGTTCGTCTAAGGGTTGGTTGCAGTCTAACGAGCCTTCATCCCGTTTGCAGATGTACGTCTAAACGTTGGGCAAGCGGTCAACGGATTCTCACATCCGCTTCCACAACGTCTCCAACGCCCGCCCCATTCTTGGGTTGGTTTTATGTCTACAGGTGCAGCAAGACTGCATTCATCGAGATCTTTTTCTTCGTTTGGAACACCCTGATTGCTCAGCTCGTCTTGAACCTGAGGTGCGAAACGATTCCAGCTCCGACGTACGGTTTGATTCATCCGTTTCGCCCGTATCGCGACGGGATTACAGGATGTACGCCATCACGATGGGGAACACGATCGTTACAGGTTTCTTCATGTGCATAACCGCGGCCCAGTTGGCGGTAGGGATATACCTCATTACATTGGCTGTGAATTCTCCAGGTATGATGTCCGCCTCTGGGAACCGTTGTGCTCTGGGCGGTGGTTACTGATGCTCATGACATCTGACTGTTGGAAATTCAGTTCAGCGACCCCCTCCTATCCACTTCTCGGCATTCCAAATATGTGCGGTCGGCGAACTTCGGTTAGAGGAGATCGCCCACATAGCCATCGTGCTCTTTTATGGTTCGCTCTCCCGAAGCACTCCGCTATTCTAGCTTACTGACTGGCCTACCAACAGACTCTTCGGTGTTTCTGGTAATCGTTTTCCTCGCGGCTAAGTCCGGGAGGAATGGCTACAAGATGCCAAAGGTCTTTCGGACCATTGTTCAAGACGCGACCATATACTTCCTGGTTATCTTCTCGTCTCACTTCGTGTTCGAGATGATGCTCTTATTTGCGAGGGTGAGCACCTCCGCTGCCGATACAACCCAGGAGGGATGCTGAAATTTCTCCAGCCGGGTATTCAACTCTTGCCGGCCGTGTAAGCGCCCGGTTTCAAACGCTACGAACATACGCTCACCATTTCCCCTCGTTTATCATTGATGTTTAGCGGGAACTCCGTGTGCGTACTGATATCTCAGTTGTCTTCGGGAACGCTCACCCAAGTAATTCTACCCGCAGGTACCTTCCCCTGATGATTAGCCGACTGATGCTTTCCCTAAAGAAGTCAGCAGAAACCCAAGATGTTGGGTGGTCGGTAGCGACTATCACGAACGCTCAAAACCCAGGGGGGCACACATCGAAAAACTCGCACATCACGCCTTTCGTTCCAGCACACCACGGGGGCAGCCCGTCATCCACCGAAGAAGACATCCAGCTAGCAGTTCTCCCACCCCCCGTGACCCGAGGATATGTTTGAGCTGTTCCGCGTTGTGCGTTCAATGTTTGTGATGTCTAGTGGAGCACACGGATAGTGGCTGACAACAATCCAGGGTCTCTTGCCCACGCGGACGATGGTGCGCACCGCACCCTCGACGTAACGGCGGCCACGAGGAGCACGCGGTCCGATTTTGACACCACTATCTTGTATATAGACTATTGAACAACCGTAGTAAATCCTCGTTATTTTGCAATCATCTCTTGGACCTGACCTGCTCAATCGGCGATCGTCTGTAAGGCCGGTAAAACCAGAAGTATATCCATCGTAGGAGGGCGCAACCGGCGGGGGTTTGGTCCTCAATATCTGAAACCCTCCTCGTCCTGGGGGTAGAATGTACAACCGAGAGCTGGGGCCAGAGGTACGATCAAGCGACTCCAAACGAACAATCTACCGCCAGCGAGATCTTTACGATCTGTACAATCTACCCCTGTCATGGGAGTTGACAGACATTTATTCACATCATCGTAACTGGGAGTCCACGCAGGACTTCCGTTGTAACGTGAGTACGAAAAGGCGGCTACAATGTGATCGAGCGCTCTTGGCGCCTTCCTCCGCTTATTCCGTTCTTCCCACTCTTTCAAGAGGAGAGAACGATTCTCAACTTACTTGGCGCGGGCGCCTACGTATCTACCACAAGCCCATCCGAGTGGAAGTACGGGCGCGTCAAGGGACTTCGATATGCAAGGCTGAGAAGAGTCGGACCCTCGAGTCTCCTCCTGTGCTCTGACGCTGGTCAACCCTGTATATTGTATGCAGTCAGGAGCACGCGGATGGGTGGCGATTCTTGGAAGCCCATTCCAAACAAACAAACACCCACGATACTGATGGGGACACATGGTTAATACTGGGTGGATCTGGTGAGGGATTGCAGTCTGCCTCTACTACCCACTAGTTGCCCAGAGTCCCCATGTCCTTGGAAGTGGGCAAACTCATTCAGGCAGGACATGACATGTGCATTCCTTTGTCTTGTCCCTGTGGCCCCATTCTCTGACCCAGCTGTGACCAGCACTTCACTAAATGTGAACAAGAACTCTGAGATTGTGTATGTGTCTTGAGCTTAGAGGAACCCCGGGTTCACAGTACTATGGAGTTGTGGTTTTGGCCCTCCTGTTCTATATTACTTTCATACCCTTTGGGATAAGCTTCATGTTGTGTTGTATGGGGAGTACCCTGCCGACCTTGTCCAGGTGCAGTATGCATGGAAGGGGAAGAAATCATGGAGTAGGTTACTCAGGTTCCAGGCATTCCACTGACTGTGTTAAGTCACAAAAAGTATTTGTGCTATTTGTTCTGGTGTCATTGTGGCTCCATCTCAAGTTTAATCAGCCTCTGGGCTTATCTTGTGTGCAGAATAGGTATCTACTGATAGTATATATGATATGGCTTACTGTGGGTATGTACTCCAAATGCCAACTAGGACCTACTTACTCAAACTGCCTGACCACAGCCAACCACTGGTGGTCACATCAGAAGAAAGGAAAAAAGCTTTTTCATTGCTTATTTGATTGTTATGACTACTTATTCACATTATATAATCCAAGTCCAAACTTATATAATTTTGTCATGATTTTTGTTGTTTTCCACCCCTTTTCCTTTCACTAAGTCCCAAGCACCCACACTCGTTCACTCAAACCATGACATGCTTTTCTTTTCCACCTTATTACACAATCCTTATCTTATCTTCCCATTCCATCTTTATCTTATTTTCTCACTTGGTCATTTCCGATGACAAGGACAACTTGGTTTATTCGGCATACTTGGAGACTCATATCCTTAGGTCTACTGAAGGAGTTCTGTCTACTGAGGAACCACCAGCCCTGTTACTACCAGTCAATGAGCAAGTCATCAGGCTGCC
>Ga0307516_10003522_pt1 | contig 20039 bp, 27 predicted proteins | sample 19_EM_MG_FD_203310 | JGI IMG/M metagenome (GOLD analysis project Ga0307516, IMG submission 203310) | Populus trichocarpa ectomycorrhiza microbial communities from riparian zone in the Pacific Northwest, United States - 19_EM | ecosystem: Host-associated > Plants > Roots > Unclassified | place...
AGCCACGCGCGTTCAAGCTGCGGGAGGATGCCTATCTCGAGTTGCAGCGGCCAGCCCCCGATCTTGCTTGGATCAATTTCTTCTTCGATTTCGAGACGGAAATCGGGATCGCGTCTGGTATCGTGCGTCTTGTCCCCACTGCCAATGGCGAGTGGAAAGCACACACCGTGTTCACCAACCTCGAGGACCTGAAGGGTTTCCCAGAGAAGGTCGGCCCTCTTAGGAACTATGCCCCGCACCATGAGAAGTGGGCCGATGCTCGCAAGAAGGAGATCGAGTTCGTAGAAAAGGACCCGGCGGTCTTGATTATCGGTGGTGGACACAGTGGCTTGGAGCTTGCAGCGCGTTTGAAGGCTTTGGATGTGTCAACCCTTGTCGTCGAAAAGAACGCGCGCATTGGTGATAATTGGAGGAACCGCTATGAAGCACTGTGTCTCCATGGTCCTGTCTGTGAGCATCTTTTCGCCCCATTTTTTGGTGATCTCACAATCAGACCTCGTGCAGGGTACAATCATATGCCATACTTACCGTAAGATTCGATTTTCTCGTGTAGAATCCGAGTTTCGATTTATAAATACACAGCTTCCCATCCACGTGGCCCGTCTTCACGCCAGCCCAGAAGGTGAGTGGTGCCGAGTGAATAACGCCACTTCCATCACTCACACTCTCATAGTTTGCAGATTGGCTGGAGTTCTACGCGAACGTGCTTGAACTGAACGTATGGACTTCGTCGGCTGTCGTCAATGCCACACAAGACAGCTCAAACTTGACGTGGGATGTCTCCGTCCAACGTGAAGACGGTGCAGAGTGCTCCTTTGTTGTAAATCACCTTGTGTTCGCCACTGGCTTTGGCAGCGACGATGCAAAATTACCGCCTTATCCTGGAATGGTCTGGTCTTCTTCCATGTCCTTCCGTACACCCAAATCTCAATATTGCCAATTTCAGGACACGTTCAAGGGCGAAATCATCCACTCAACCCGGTTCAAGAAGGCTTCAGCACACGTGGGAAAGAAAGTCGTCGTCGTCGGGGCATGCACCTCCGGTACGTTTCTTCAACTGTCATTCACTCGACCTCAACACCACGAATACTTAGCCCATGATATTGCGGTGGGCTGCTACGAACACGGAGTCGGTACGCCCCCAACCCCCTGATTTTACTTCCCTTCTGATCCACCTTTTCAAGACGTGACAATGTACCAGAGGAGCTCAACATACGTCATGAGTACCGGAGCCTTGCTAGACATTTCCATGGGGGGTATTGTACTCCTTCACTCTCTCCCTCCCGCTCAGAAAAATAACAAGGCTACGAAATAGCTTTCTATGCTGAGGATGGGCCTCCAACTGATATCGCGGATAGACTGATTTCGTCATTCCCGCATTTCATGGGCGTTGGGATTGCGCAACGATCCACGGAGGCTGCCGTGGAGTATGACAAGTGAGGATGGAGTGTTTGATTTTTTTTTCGTCCTGGGCTTTATCTATCCATCTAGGGATGTCTTAGATGGCCTTCGCAAGGTCGGCTTTAGATTCAACACCGGTATACTCGGCACTGGGCTCTTTATGCTCGCTTGGTCTCGCGCTGGTGGTTATTATATCGGTACGTGCATTGTTCCATCTGGCATGGATTGTTCTCAAGTACTTTGGTATTATGTGTATCTATTAGATACCGGAGGCAGCAAGCTCATCGGGGAAGGAAAGATCAAACTGAAGAACGACAGCCCACTTGAAGGTTTCACAGAGACCGGACTGAAGTTTGAGGATGGGAGCGAGTTACAAGCTGATATCGTCATTTTCGCTACTGGGTGAGGGACTTTTTCCCAGCTGTCCCCGGTGTTTATGTCGGCTTCTCGTCTTTAGGGTAGGAGATTCTCGAGAACACATTAGAAAAGTCTGCGGAGACACCGTGTTTGAACGTTCCGCCCCCCTTTGGGGATTCGACCCGGAAGGCGAGCTGAACGGGACCTGGCGTGATCTAGGGGTGAAAGGCTTGTGGTCGATCCTGGGTTCGTCGTCAGTGCCTCGTTTTATTTCTCGACCTTGCCTAAACTTTTTGCAAGGAAATTTCATGTCGTGCCGATTCCATTCGAAGCATATGGCGTTACGTGTGTGGTCTTTTTTTCCCCGGCCTCTTTACTTGGTTATTGAGAGATCGTCTTGGATTTGCGCAGAAATCAAAGCGATGGAAGAGGGAGTATTCCAGGGGCGGTACAGTCTTGTGAAGAATTGAACAGTTGGTCTATCTGTGTCAAAAAATTAAAGGATAGCTCTTTTGCCTGAATATTTGGACCAGAGGCGAACTTTCGGAAAAACATGAGCTCAGCAGGGAATATGGAGCCATCGATCACTTCTCAGCCCAGAGTCCAAGGCTGTCGAGCTGTCGAACGTAGATAATGCAAGATCGATGAAAAGGTTAGTGACTCTATCCATTTTTTAAGCATCGCCCAATTGTCGTCCACGGGTTCAACTCATCGATCAGATAACACGACGTGAGATCAGACACCCTAGCCTCGTGTGCCGCCATGTCTTCTTCCCATTCACCGAGGGCAACTTACCGCCTCCAGGAAAAAACACGATTTACAGACAGACGAGTTGATCGATACGCCGATGAGAACGAAGCGACGACGACCGCCACGCAGCACCATCCTGGTGCCTCCAAAGGTACTGATACATCTCATCCATCAGCCATGTATTCGCAAACTTAACCCCAATCGCTTAGGATCCAACACCGCCGCTCCTCCCCACCGCGCGATCGATGGCTTTCCCGTCCGCTACGAGAGATGTTACAAGAGCCGCGGGGGAGATCAGATACCATACGCGCAGTTCCGCGGGTACGGTACTCCTCCGGAGACACTCGGGTCACCAGGCGACATCTTTCTCGACATCACCGACGGGGCGTACCGCGCCTTTGCCAAGACCCCGCATTGGATTGAATGGGCTGGAATAAAACAGTGCCGGCAAGGCCAGACCGTCCTCAGGAGCACGCACCCTCAAGTGTATCACCCGTACAACGACAAGATGGTGCTATGGTGCACAACTAAAGATGTAGTGTGGTACCGCCGGGCGTTGGTGAAGAAGGCACGCATGCGAGTGTTTCGTCGGACTGGGAAGGGAGTTGTGTCGGTGCGGGAGATGGTGGAGGGGATGAAGGTGTTGAAGAAGGAGATTAAGGCGATATCGGAGGGGTCGGATGGACGGGGATGTCCACGACGATCTCCGGATGGATCTACGAATAGCCATACCCCGCGCATGGAACTCGAGGTGGACACGAAGTACGCCCTCCGTTCCGCGATTCGGGGGCCATCACCACGAGATCCGTCGCTCCGCCGTGACTCCCGGTTTTCACCTCTGGCGCCTAGCCGACGCTACAACGTTGCTGCCGAGTCTTCCATCCACTTCCGCAGAACAGACGCCCCTACTTCTGACATTGAAGATGACTCCGATCTCCATGACTCCGATCTGCCGGACGGCGTAATTAGTGGAATACGGAAACGAGAAGAGGAGCTGACGCAGCGCGAATTACAGGAGAACCAACAGTTGGCAGAACTCGTGGAGCAGTACAGGGAATGCGCTGTCAAGATCGGGGCTGCTAAGAAGGAAGCGAAGCAAGCCAAGGAGTTGTTGAGAGAGGCCAGCGTCGTGGACCTTGAGAGATTGGAGGAGGAATCGATAAGGAGGAACCAGGAGATTGAAAGGTTCAAGGAATTGGTTCTTCAACAGGATCATGAGTTGGAACGAAGTCGAGGACGCCTCAGGAAAATTGAAGGGGAATTATCCCGATTGGAGGAATACGGAACGTGAATTTCCGATTATGCGGCGATGGTATTACATCTGTAAAGTACGTACGAGATTGCCGTAGGCTCCTGTGAAAGAGCTGAATGGGAAGGACCCATACTCCCGATGACCTAGCCCAATGTCTGATGTTAAGAGCAATGCGAAAGCGCGTGTTAGTCGGCGTCACATATGTACATGCCAATCGCGAATTTCGATGCGTCGCAGCCGTTTGAGCATTGCAAAATAAGTCACACAAGGCCTTGGATATCACGACGACGCAATAGTGGAATTTTTCGGGATACATATACAGGGATAAGGGTGGGTACACAAGTATGACAAGTATGTGACTTCTACTCTAAAATTGGTACCTTCGGAGTGTGATCTTTCTTCGACACCATGGAGATACATGCCTCCCTGATCTTCGTCAACTCGACATCAGATTTCTCGGTCCCTAGGACGAATAGCCGACGCTTTTTACCGAACTTGGCGTCGAATCGTTCTTGCTTGATACGCAATTCCTTTGCGTCCAGCTGATCGCTCCAACCCGGAACATCTCCACGACTAACAGACGCCCATTTCCAAAAAGGTCCCGCAGCGGCAAAAGCAATGACCGAATCTTCAGAATGACATGCGAAGTAGGCTTTGCAGTAAGCAAATAGTTCGATCTGAGCCTGTTTTATATTGACAGACACATGCTTGGCAGGTGTGCCAGGATCTGTGAGACGTCCTGCTGGCTTCTTCAGTTCAGTGATCACGGCACCACACTGATGATACGCCTTCCTCCCGCCACGATGGTTGCTGTGCTCCTCTTCATTTTTCGTCGCTGGAGCTGGAAGGACCACACTAGCAACATGGCTCACGAATATGTCAGGTTCATGGTCCGTGGCATCACCATCATGAATCGATAGGAGGGTTTCTACGGAAGGGTTGGGTCGAGATCCAATGTCTGCGAAAGGGTGTTCGGTTGAAGCAGATGCCGGAGAAAGAGGGAGAACATACTCTTCTGAGCGTCTTCTATCGTGCAGAGGAAACTCAGTCTCTCCTTCAGAAGCTCCGATACGAGGTCGTTCTTGATCTGACGCCCCGCCTCTTCAGCCTTCTTTTCAACATCATTCCGCCGGGAAGATTGGTGAGGACCACTCTGACCTCCCCTGCTAACCGCGGCACGATTGGCACGGCGTTGCTCCCTCTCAGCTGTGGCATCATCCTTTTCAAAGTCTAAACCCGCTTCTGCGAAGCGTCGTCGTAGGTCTCGCTCGGTGTTGAGAAGCGACGGGATCCACATCGTATAAGGGGAATATATAAGGAATGTTTCTTCCACCGATCCCGATACGAACAGTTCGTGGAAAGTGTGGTTATAGGGAGCGTTCCATGATGCCTCGAGGCTTCGCGGATTGTTGAGCACGGAATATGCGCACGCCATACCGGCGCGAACATGTTTTGAAGTCTCGTAGGGGTCTGCAACTTTTTTCGAAGGCATGGTAGGCGGTTGAGCAACGGTGGGGTAGAGCGACTTAATGGGTTAAATAGAATCCGGAATTGAACAAGGACTACAAGTTCTGGCATGAGAAGGACGGAGGTAACCTTGGAACAATGGAGGTGGTGACTATAAGAGGAACAAAAGACCCTTCTGGGAAGCTCAACAGGCGTCGGCCATACGCCAGTTGGCCTGGTCGCCGACAAGAACAATTTGAGCAAAATTTGAGAACTAGATTTCTAAATGCAGAGTATAATGAGCTGAAAAACGTTGCAGATGGAAAAACAATTGAGTGATACACACAAGCTCAAGAACGCCGCGTGGAAACAAGGGAAACCAGGCGACAGCCGCGAGACCATGTTCTTGAAGAAGGGGTCAATGGCATTGACATTCAAGTTGTTTGTTGTTTGTTTGCCAGAGGATCACCCAGTATTTAACCAACCAAAGATTCACGACCTCACATCGTGCATACCAACAGGATATATCGCAATGCGTGAGCTTCAACTTTCTTCGTACTCATTCATTTGTTCTGACGACGATGATAGAGCCACCTGCCCGGCTTCTCCCTTCCTCCACCAAATACGTCTGTCCAGCCGGATTCGGATTCCGTCTCGATGAAGCTGTTCTGCACAAGCAATCTAAAGCTCTAGCTCCCCCTCCCGACCCAGATTCCTCCGATGAAGACAATGATTCCGATGACGAGGAACCGGAGGGGTTATCCAAGCTTATATCCAAACTTCAGTACATGGCGAACGACATATTCCCCAAGTATGACGCAAGGGTCGTGTGTGGCTCCGCCTGGGTCAGCAATAACCGCGAAGAGAGTGACTACTCTTTTGAGGAGATTTTCCTCGTCCTGTTCAAATGCACCCGTCGTGATGACAGGTTCATTCCTCCACCTGAGCCGCTGCAAAAGTTGAAGGAGGCGATGGCGAAGGATGGTTTCGTAGCCGAACCATGTTGGGTCATTGTCCATACATGATCATTGGTGCGTTTAGCGCCATCTGTCCTTCACGTTTCATTCATCCGAGCCCGGGAGCAGAATTTAGTTATCTGGAAGCGCTCACCAATGTCGACGTTGCTGGCTCGTTTTCAATCCTAAATACCATGTATGTATAATGTACTTTACTTTATTCTCATATTTATAACTGGTCTTACCGCAAGAACACCATGCGTGGGTCGCTGTGTTATCTCGCTTCATATCACCCGCACCTGCGACGATTACATCCTAATTCTCCGCCCGACGTAGTTTCTCGACCCTATCTGGTGAATAAAAGGCCAGTCACTGGTTGAGGGCGGAGGCATGCCAAGAACAACGACATGTTGAGGACAACTCGAAATGTGAATCAGCAGAGTATAATGACCGAGGGTCGGGGGAAATGAACCCTGTTAGCCACAAGCCACTGGCACCAGGCGCCGCGAATGGGCCTTCGAGAACAAATGAAATTCATGTTCTTAACATGGAGAACGAGTTTGATTGATTTGTTATTTGAAAGACTGCAACACTGTTCCTTGTTTAAGCAATCTAAGGCTCTAGTTCCACCTCCCGACCCATCCGAAGCCTTTGATGACGACTATGACTCCAATGCCGAAGAACCGTTGGGGTTGTCCAAGCTGATATGCAAACTCGAGTGCCTCACTCTCGACGTATTCCCCAACTACGACCCAACGGTTGTGTGTGGCTCCGCCCGCGTCGGCAACGACGGCGAGGAGAGTGACGACGCTGATGAGGATGTTTTCCTCATGCTCTTCAAATGCACCCGGCGCGATGCCAGGTTCCTTCCTCCACCCAAGCCACTGCACAAGTTGAAGGAGGCCCTAGCAAAGGAAGGTTTCGAAGCCGAACCGTGTTGGTTCACTGTCCATTTATGATCATTGATGGGTTCGGCTCGATTCTTTTGCAAACTGGTTTCATTCATCCAGGAGCAGAATTTTTCGGGAAGCCGTTCTCCCAATTAAATGTCGATGTCCCTGGCTCGTCGATCCTAAATACCATGTATGTATAGTGTACCTTACTTTGTTCTCATATTATGACTGTGGTCTGACTGCAAGGACACCATGTGCGTGTCACCTTGTTACCACCTTTCACGCACCGCTACGATAGCTCCATCCGAATCCTCCGCCTGACATACTGAGCGCCGGCTTCCTTTCAATGATCTTTGTAGTGCTCTCTTTCGGGTCAGTCTAGTTCCCTCTCGTACCTATGCCTTTACCACAAAAATCAACCACACTGGCATTTGCAGGGCTGGGCGCTTAACTATATTTTTCGGTGAGTTTGATGCGTCCCATCATTATATGAACCCGCCGTAATGTGGTTTCCTTAGACGAGATGGTATAGTGATCGAGGAGATAGAGTAGACAAGCGAGAAACCCATTTAAGTTGTACATCATTCCCAAGTCATTTGCAACTTGTTTTTTTTTCATTGCCGACGCCGGCTTCTCATCGGCTGTAAAGACTGCCTCGAAGCCCCTGAGGACACTCAAATTTGGAAGAGGAGTCTGTCAGGCCCTCTGCGCGGGCTCAGCACGGGGTGTTCCTCATTTCCCATATTACGACTTGATTACGACTTGAAGGGAGGGCTTACTTTATAAAAAATATCAACGCTCACCTGACGCTGCCAGGTTCTACATATAGGTCGAAAACCTGACTCAGAGGACCCAAGATTTTGTCGCGCAGCTGAAGAATTTGTGACTCCGTCTTACATCCTTATCAGATACCGCAGAAAAACGACATTATCTGCATGTTTCATGTGCCGCAGCTGATTCTCATGTACATAGAGGCAATCTGTACTGACAACCCATCCCTTGAAAGTCTCAAAGCTTTCGATACGTTCCTGGAAGACAATACAAACTCAAAGATCTTCACCCCTCCGATTTTTTTCGACTCGAAGGACAAGAGTTATGCTTGGAACTCTGGCAATTGCATTGATTTCGAAATTCTACCACTGCAACGACGTGCTGGAGCTCACAAAGCAAGTAACCGGGAACCACAAGATCTAGCCGGACTCGATCATCTTGGGAGACCCCCGTCCCTCCTTCCCCGTCTCGTCGCCACCCTCCGAGCCGTCTCCCAATACACAGATTTTCCGCTTCGGATCACAATTAAAGCAAAGCGTGCCAAGGTGGATCATCTGCAAGCCAGGTACCAACATAAGAAAAGCGACGCTGGCTCTTCTTCCTTCGATATCCATGAGTCCCTGTGCCTTCTCCATAATAGAAGTCGACCCGGGTGCTATCTCAGTGGCTTCTTCCAGTGTGAGAGGAACCGCGTCGACCAGCCGGAAACTGTCAGCGGGCGTGGTGGATTTCTTGGAAAAGGTGGGGGATGGTTGGAGAATGACCATCGGAATGTGCGTGCTGCATTTGTCTAAGCTGTTGTGAAGATCTAGGACACGAAAGATGAGGACTGAGAGTTTATCATTGCTAACCTAAGAGAATCGATGAGGACAAAGAACGCGACGGAGAGCGTGAACAGCTTACTTGCAACCACTTGTTGATTTTAGACATTATTTCCTGTGACGGAACGCTGCGGTTCGTGCCCGAACGAGGTTTAGGAATGATGACGTTCTCGGTGGCGATTCGCGTCCTTATTTCTTTGTTTTTCTGGCATAGCTTCTTGTGAATGGGCCAGTCCGCCTTTTGACATTCCTTGCTCTGAGAACGCTGAGGAATTAGCCTGGGGAGAAAATGGCGCCATATCGCGACTAACGCAGTAATGCGATTGATGACAACTTGCACAACATTTGACCGGGATATCGCTACGGAGGCAGGAGTGGCAGGGTTGGGGATGTACCATAGGACTGATAGCTCGAGGTGGAATGAAATGAGGAAGCGGTGTGTTGACGGGGCCGGAGATAAACAAGATCGTCGACAGTCAAGCTAGTCAAGCTCGAGTTTCTCATTCAGAAGTTTGACGCTTCTTTCCAGAGTCATCTGGTAGATCTGCAGCAAGTACAAGTTGATATAAGTAGACTTGTCATATGGCCTAGGTGAATTGACCGGTTGTATACTTACATGTCAAGGTTTCCTCAGGATCGGGCGTTCGATTCACACTTGCTCCCAAATTTTCATCCGCAACTCCTTCAGAGCATCCGCGGACCCCAACTTTCATCCGCATTTTGGCTCACGAAATTTCCAGATTATTATTCGCATAGACCTGAGGGATTTTTGGCCAATTTTTATCCGGAGCGGACTCAAGGATAATCGGGGGTCTTGGGGATTCTCATCAGGACGCATAGATGTTTGGAAATGGCTTTCCAATTCCTAGTACAATGTATCAGGCACTGCGAAGGGGAAGGGACTATCCCGATTCCAAATGAGCGTGCTACTCACCACACAGTATTCGGGATGTTACTAGCAAGTCTAGGCAAGACCACGTTTCGAACCTTGCAGGCAGCAGAATCCAGAGGGTAAGCGTGTTGTTTTAAGTGTTGAAAAGTAAGGAAATTCGTCCCCTCCAGTGCAGATTTGACCCATCTACTCAGTAATATTCATACTCAAGTATGGCCACAGAGATTAAATTCGAGCGATGAGCGTCCATTTCCTGGTCGTATTGGCTATATACGATAATACAGCATTATGCTCCGAGACATCGTTCGCTGTTTGAAAGAGCCATATAGTCACATAGGTTATTAACGTTCTGACATTCGAACGCTGCTCTAGGGAAACATAGTCGAATTAGATCATTCGGAATTGAAGAGGCCACAGCGAAGATCGCACTCACCACAGCTGAACAAGCAAGACCCGGCTTCATCCGACCTCGTTCAGCGCATTACAGGCGCCTCCTCTATTCCGAACTCATGGCCACACGGAGGTGCACAAATTCTGAGGAAAGAATGCCGAGAAAGAAGACGTACGTCTGATGCAAATTCAATGTCATTGATGCATGTGCCTCGGAGGCTCTCGGAGGCTCTGACAGACTCGGATCGACTTGTTGCCGTTGCCGGTGATCGCTCACACGCTGGTAAGTTAACCTACCAACGGGAGAAGCCGGTGACCACGGCGACGACGAGGCTTCTCTTTGGCTTCTCCGAAGTTCTTGGCAAACTTGAGATGGGAAAGGGTCTGCAAGGGTCGAATTTTGCGCGGCAGGGTCTCACTCCACGAACACAGCCCGTCACTTGGCCAAGCGTCGCGGACATCATCCCGACCCGAGCATGCATTTAACATCATTAAGCCGGTCCAGTCCTCGAAGCAATTATCGTCGCCACCGGAATAACCGCGTCCGACTTGAGCCTTTGAGGAGCAAATCCATATCGGCGGGCAGGTGAAGCGAACAGCGTAGATATCAATCGGTATCACTAGTGCAATGCCAAGGCGCCCAGAGGTCTTGTGCGGGATGAACTTGAACAGAAGCGGATTGTAATACTTTACCCCGACTCGGCATTTGAAGGATGTAAGCAATATTGTATCCGCGAGCAGATATACATGTTGGCGGAGGTGAGGTAAAGGTTCCACTACGATCTGTATCACTGGTACCAAATGCCAATTGATGCCAAGGTGCCCAGATCCTGGGTGGGCAATGCCGTTCAATCAGCGGCGAATTGTACTTGACCCCGTCTTGGCATTTGAAGTAAGTAATGACTTGTTTTTTCTTTCGGCCCTCTTCGTTTTGACTGTCATTGCTCTAGATCTTCCATCAAAGCAGAAGTTTGACATGAGACTGAAAGAATGGTCACATTAGAACGGAGGCAAACCCCTCCTCGGAAGGTTTCAAATCCGGACGTGAGAGCTTGGAGAAAGTCGTGTCGATCGCTGATCGTCACCGTCTAACTTATACCAAGCGCTTGCAAGTGCCCATCTATGGACGAAATATGTGGATTTCCCCCCCTGTGGATATCGATATCGATGGGTGCCATGTAGATGCCAGTCATACTTAGTGCGATCGCGAAAGTCGCGCCGTGAGCCGTGCCAATAATAAATAGTACACTGCAAGTTATGCTTTCAGAATCTTCCCCGGTTTGGGTTACTTAGGATGACGTGCACCGCTTGGGTATCTGGTTTCAAACTATAGATTGACTGGAAGACCTTGCGTCCTTACCGGAGGGGGTACCACTTTCAAGCGGGAAGGTGGGATGAGCAATCATGATTATTTTCCTGGTGATTAGGGGGTGTGGAGAGTGGATTTTGGTGATCATAGGGCTAGAGTGAAAGTACCGACACGTTGGTCGCTTTACGGCACACTTAATGGTCACTTGAGTTTGTGTCCATTCAAACATGCACAACGTGACATTTTATCGGTGTCATGGTTCCACGAGTTCGACGAAGTACAATCCTGTCAGTTCATTTCGTCGGTAGGTGACAGGGATAGATCAATATTTAATGACATTACCGCGTGTTAAGTGCTTGATGATCACCGGAACGGCGGTGGGGGCTTGAGTCTTGGTTGGGAGACCATGGTTGACGACAAAGAGAAGCGTAGGTGCTGGGTGGCCTGTGGTATGCCTTCAAAACTTGACGAGGATATCCTATGTCGTTATCCACGGAATTCGTGTTCCACGATGCAAGGTGAATGTCTAATGTCTATGTCGTGAAGGCCAGCGTGTTTATGGTACATGCACTAAGCCTTGCCAAGGTTTGCCGACCGGTCGGAGTGTTGCCAGATGTGCCCGGGGTTGGGAAGCCGAGGAGCGGGACAGAGAAAGGTAAGACTCATTACGACACAGTCCGCATGGTTTCTAACGCAGTGTCGCACCACTGCGTTGGTTGCATTCAATCCGCGATACACTGTAAGGTCCTTCGAGTCTGCGAGAGGAACGGATGTCTGACGTCATCGGAATGTGTCGAAGCAGACGGTTCCGTCCGTATCCGTTTCTCGAGACTGGATCACATTCCGCCGGTCACCGTGTTGATCACATAGTTGTTGTGCCAGTGTCATGCCGCAATTATACAGTCGTGTGAGGTGAGTATTTTTTGCCACTGGGAAAGGAACGATCAAGGCGCGGACTGTCATACTATCTAGATCAATTTCTTCCCAGGCATGTGAGGTGAAAAACGCGACTGGGTGGGTGTTCCCCAAGATTTGGGCCCGTGGTAAATGCATGGAGGTAGGCGCTGAGGCAGGGGTGGGGTAAATTGAGAAATGATGGTGGTGACAGTAATTCTACCGCAAATAACTCATTGAACGCTACTGTGGAACGACAACAGTCGTGTACGGACCGGTAAGGAGTTGTTTGCCGGGACTGAAGCCATGATACGACTGCAGCACAATGAATAAGTCGAGGGTTGTTAGGTTGTTGAAACGGTGGGGAAGGGGTCCTTTGTCTGGTAGCTCCGCGGTAACAAGGGTGTATTCGGGAGAGAAGCCTGTTCATCGGAGCGCATGGGTTACGCGGAAGGCAACGTGATCATAATCAACCATCATTGGAGGCGTCGGATCCCCGCTGGACGGGCGCCGAGAGACGCTTGGCTGGTAGGGACTAGGACTAAGAGCGAAACGACTTGGCAGTGGAGAACCGAAGAGAGGCGGCGGAAGTGCAGCTATTTTCAGTCGGAAACTTGGGGCGTGCATTGTTTGGTTGTGTTATGTTTGATGTGACATGAAATAAAAGGCAACGACGATACTTCCCTCCATCCCCTCCGTGTCCGCCACCTCTCTCCCCATCGCTGCGCCTCGCAACGTCCACAGGACACTCTCCTACCCCCTCTGACACCCACACTTGGGGGCTTCCAGTCATGAGTTCCAACATCGAGAAGGAACCCGGCCCGCAGGGCGATTCTCCCAACTCTAACACCCCCGTCGAACTTGAAAAGAAGAAGAGAGAGTACAAGGACTTCGAACACGATACTGAGAAGGCGACTCGTACGTTCATCTCGTTTTTACTCTTCCCCTATAGTTCACCTATTTTTACCTCGTGTTTCTAGATGCGAACGTGGATATGTCGACTGTATGTTTCTTCCCCTTGTGGCCCTCTTTTTCTTCTAAATCTTCTTTCGTTATAAAGATCGAGTTGAAGGCAGAGGATCTTTACGACAAGGAGAAAGTCGATTTGGAGACGATCGTTATCGACGATGTTTTCACCCTCCTACAATGTACCGAGGAGGGCCTTTCCGATGAAGAGGCTCTCCGCCGTTTGGAACTCTTCGGCCCCAACAAGTTGGAACAGGAGGATCAGAATGCTTTCCTTCAGGTTGTCTTAGTCGATTTCAGTCCTGCCTGCTGCTGACCTCATTTCCCGTGGACAGTTTCTCAGTTTCATGTGGAACCCGCTGTCATGGGTCATGGAAGGTGCTGCTCTCGTCGCTATCGCTCTATCCAACGGTGAAGGGAGAGTCCCGGATTGGCAGGACTTCGTCGGTATCGTCCTCCTGCTTCTTATCAACTCGGCAATCGGTTTCTACGAAGAGCGTAATGCCGGTAACGCTGTCAAGGCTCTCATGGATTCCCTCGCTCCCAAGGCGAAGGTTAAGCGTAATGGTACCTGGCAAGAACTCGAATCGTCCGTCCTTGTCCCCGGCGATATGATCTCCTTCAAGATCGGTGACATCGTCCCCGCCGACTGTCGTCTCACGGAAGCCATCAACGTCTCCATTGACCAAGCTGCTCTCACTGGTGAATCCCTCCCATCATCCAAGAAGAACGGTGACCAGTGTTTCTCGTGAGTCCTACATGACCCATATGTTTATTTATGCTCATCATCCATTAACAGTGGCTCCACCTGCAAGCAGGGCGAGGCGGAGGGCGTGGTTATCTCCACCGGCGCCAACACTTTCTTCGGTCGTGCTGCATCTTTGGTCGGCCAGGACGATGACACAACCGGCCATTTGCAGAAAATTCTCGCCCAGATCGGTTCCTTCTGTCTTGTATCTATCGGCATCTTCCTCCTCGCTGAAATCCTCGTCCTCTACGCCGGGTACCGGTACAAGTATCGCGATGGTCTCGACAACCTTCTCGTCCTCCTGATCGGCGGTATTCCCATTGCCATGCCTACAGTCCTCTCGGTCACACTCGCCGTCGGAGCGCAGCAGCTCGCCAAGCACAAGGCTATCGTCACCCGCATTACTGCTATCGAAGAATTGGCTGGCGTCACAATCTTGTGCTCGGACAAAACTGGAACGTTGACCACCAACAAACTCACCATCGATCGCAGCACCATCCACACCTACGGCCCCTTCTCTGCCGACGATGTCATCCTCCTTGCAGCCTACGCGTCTCGTACCGAGAACCAGGACGCCATCGACACCGCCGTTGTTGCCGCTGTCGGTGACCCGGGCAAGGCACGCGCTGGCATCAAGCTTCTTGACTTCAAACCTTTCAACCCCGTTGACAAGCGTACCGAAATCACCTACCGCGAGGAATCATCTGGCAAACTCAAGCGTGTCACCAAGGGTATGACCGGCATCATCATTGAGCTTTGCAGCCGCAACAAGACGGAGGAGCTCGAGAACAAGCTGGAAACTGACGTTGAGCAGTACGCTTCTCGCGGGCTTCGTGCGCTCGCCGTCGCATACGAGGAGCTAGACACTCAGGATCATGAGGCTGAGGGTAACGGTTTCGAGCTCATCGGTCTTCTCGCCATCTTTGATCCTCCCCGTGAGGATACCAAGCAGACCATCGACGACGCTATCGCTCTCGGTGTCAAGGTCAAGATGGTTACCGGTGACCAGCTCGCCATTGCCAAGGAGACTGGACGTCGTCTCGGCCTCGGTGATCACATGTACCCCGCCAAGGTTTTGAAGGATGGACCTGCGCCTGGTGCCAAGCACGCCAACCTTGATGAGATGATTTTGGATGCAGATGGTTTCGCGGGCGTCTTCCCCGAACACAAGTACGAAATCGTTAAGCGTCTCCAGAGTCTTGGCCACCTTTGCGCCATGACTGGTGATGGTGCCAACGACGCCCCTGCTTTGTCCCGTGCTAACGTCGGTATCGCTGTCGAGGGTGCTACCGACGCTGCTCGTGGCGCTGCTGATATCGTATTGACGGAGCCTGGTCTTTCCACTATCGTGCATGCCATCCGTGGTTCACGCATCATCTTCCAGCGTATGAGGAACTACTCCATCTATGCATGTGCCGTCACTATCCGTATCGTCGTTTGCTTCTCAATCTTGGCGTTTGCGTACAAGTTCAACTTCCCACCGTTTATGGTCCTAATCATTGCCTTGTTGAACGATGGGACGATCATGACGTTGTCCGTTGACCGTGTGCTTCCCTCGAACACGCCGGACAGTTGGGATTTGACGGAGATCTTTGCTTACGCCATTGCGTATGGGTTGTATCTGACTGCTTCGACGTTGGTTCATTTTACATCTTCTTGTTTGTTGTCCTCTAATTGGTTTCGTTTGATTGCTCAGTATTGCCTTGGTGTGCATCATCCTCGAGACCAATTTCTTCGAGGACAAGTTTGGCGTCCAGCTGTACACGTCTCCTGTCGCAGCTAACGACCCCGGTCTTCATGCGGTTGTCTACCTCCAAGTGGCTGTGATCTCGCAGGCCTTGATTTTCGTTACCCGTTCGCACGGCTTCTTCTTCATGGAACGGCCTTCTACCGCCCTTATTGTTGCCTTCTGTATTGCGCAGCTCATTGCGTCTATCATTGCCGCCTACGGAGACTGGGGCTTCACCAAGCTCAAGCCTATTTCGGGTGGATGGATTGGCATCGTCTGGGTCTGGGTACGTCCACTTCCATGTCGAGTTGACGAAGACGCTGAGGGACTGATTTGAAATGTAGAACATTGTTTGGTTCATTCCTCTTGATTGGATTAAATTCGCCATGAAGGCCACCGTCATCAAGTACCTCCGTCAACGTCGCGAGCGCGCCGCCACGGCCGAAGCGGCCTTCACGACTGGCATCCCTATGGTGCGAACACAGTCCCGCGCTGCATCTCTCCACGAGTCGCTGTACTCGAATCGTGTGTCGTTTATCAAGCGTGCAGCGCGCAAGGTTGGGTTTGGTAGCAAGATATCGGTGAAACCTGAGGAGCTGCAGCGGTTCACGAGCATCCAGGCGCAGAGGACGGGAGCTACGCTTGCACGGAACCCGAGTCGAACAGGTGCATAGAATCTGGAACAAAATGTTTATTCTCTTTTCCCCCTTCATCTCCCTATCGCATCCGAGTCGACTTCCCTAAATCCTTCGTCCTCGTCCTCGTCATGATTATCCTCAAACCCTGCATATACCGTTTACTTGCCAAAACTATCCGACCCACCATGAAAAGAATCTCACAGCTCGTTTTTCGTTTTTTCTTCTTTTCCATCAACGAAACTTGTGATACGATTCTAGATCTCTTTCGCCCCATACCTCGTTCTTCTCACCCCGCCTTTTTTGATTACGACACAGCTGGTTTCCGATGTCAATTTGTCTGCAGCCCACAGTTTTCACCATATCTGCGGTTCTACCTCCCTCCCATCTTGGTCATGTTGTATACTGCTTGAAGCCCGACACTGGTTAACACCTAGTATGACATCGGATACTTCCCCTTGTTTGGTCTACTTCGTTTTTTTTTGGAGGTGAGCAGGGTTCCGATTTGGGGTCAAGGAGGCACAGAAAGGTTCGAGGGGGGTCTTGAATCTTCTTCTATCGTATTTCTTTCATCGTTTCTGAATTTATTTAATTAGAAGACTGGTTTTGAACGATTTTGAGGTCAAACTCGGGATCGAATCCTTTCGTTGGCTGTCTTTTTCTTTTATACGTTAGAACATCTTTTCCTATTCTTGTACTGCTGATCGTGTTGCACATATACGTATAGCTAGATAGTAGGAGTAGTAGGAAATGAACAGCGTTTTGGTAGAATCGGAGTTGAGTATGGGAATGGCATGGTGACGGGAATGAGCGGGTCCACAACATGACCACGGCCATGGTCCGAGCCGTTCTCCCCAATGACTCTGCTCTCTCCCCTCCGCATTCGTTTCATCCCTCGCGCCCTCCGAGCCCGTTCCTACCACGACGAGTCGTTTGGCTTCCGCAAACGCCGCGAATACGTCTTTCCAGACTGTACGTGACTTGTCCCACTCATTACCCTGCAAATTGTTGACATATCGACAGACTCGCCCTCCCAGTTGGAGAACCGCGCGCTCAATGCTCCCCTCTTGCGTTATGTCGACTCTATGCGCACCCATGGTCACCGCGCCGCCACCATCGACCCCCTCGACCTCATCCAGCGCGAAGAGGTCGGAGCTTTGGATCCGGGGCGGTATGGTCTTGTCGATGGAGGGAAGCGGTACAATGTGAATGGTATCATCTGGACCCACCCTTTTTCCGCAGGGGACGGAGTCGAGGAGTGGTGGACTCTAGATGAGATTACGCGTCATTTGAGGGAGGTTTACGTGGGGAGGATTGCATATGAGGTGAGCAGACAAGGAAACGCGCATATGTTCTGGTTCTGATTATTTGATGTTCTGTGAAGTATATGCACTCGCCCTCGAAAACGGAACGATTGTGGTTCTCGCACTTGCTGGAATCACAACGTCTCCCGTCTGCAGAGGGGAACGCGATAGTGACTCCGGACGAGGAGATGAAGCGTCACATCCACCGGCTCCTAGCCCGTAGTGAAGTCTTGGATAACTTTCTCCAACTCAAGTTTCCGAGTCTGAAAAGGGTATGTTTTCCTGGATACTCGGGACTTTATATCATTAACGCTCCCTGACAGTATGGTCTTGAAGGCGGCGAATCCATGTTACCAGCGCTGGACTCGCTTTTCTCGTCTGCTGCTCATGGTAAGTAACTCCGTAGTTATTTCCTCTGTACATTTCAATGACGTCGTACTCAGCGGGAATACAGCATATAGTCCTCGGTACGTCCTTTCCTCGCAACTCACCTTTCCGTAGTTAACGATTCTTGCGCACAGGAATGCCCCACCGTGGCCGACTCAACTTGCTCACCGACCTCTTACAATATTCGCCAACGGCCCTCTTCAACAAGATCAAGGGCGGGTTTGAAATTCCGGAAGAGCTGGGGGCAGAGGGCGATGTCCTGAGCCATTTGGGTACGTCGTTGTTCCTTTCCCTTGTCCTCCTGAAAGAGGATTGAAATCGCTACAGTCTCCTCCCCGGTTTTGCGATACAATCCGGCAAACCCACTCAAAGTCTCCCTTCTCCCCAACCCTTCCCATCTCGGTAGACCTTTTCTCCATTGCTCCCCTCGTCCCCGTCGTCTCTTCTCATGGAAAGTAACGAAATACAGAGGCCGTCAACCCCGTCGCACTCGGAAAGACGCGCGCAAAGCAGTATTCGTTGCTCAAATCATCGCCGGCGGACTGCGAACTCGGAGACAAGGTTATGTGCGTGCAGCTGCATGGTGATGCGAGTTTTAGCGGTCAGGGTGTGGTCATGGAAGGGCTGGGACTGAGTGCGTCTTCCAGCCTCGTTCAAGCTTGGCGTTCCACTGATCCTTGACGTCAAAGGCAATTTACCTCACTATACGAGTGGAGGAACAGTTCATTTGGTTGTTGAGTATGTCGTCTTGATCTATCGTGGCTCTCACCTTTCTCACCATGCTCCCTTTAGCAACAAGTACGTATATAACATACACATTCCGACTCTTCTCACATGGTGTCGGAACGTAGCATTGGATACACCACACCTGCCTCGAACGCGCGTTCTTCCCTTTATTGCTCGGACGTTGGTAAAATGATCAACGCACCGATTCTCCACGTCAATGGGGACCATCCCGAGGGTATGCTGTCTTTCTTTTGCTTTTCTTTTCGCGCATATATGAAATGATTTCTGTTTATATAGATGTCGTGAGGGCTATGGACATTGCGTTTAGGTACCGAAAATACTTTCGCAAGGATATCATTGTTGATTTATTGGTTTATCGTCGTTGGTGAGTTTGAAGCTTCATTTCTAATCCTGGGCTGACTGGGTGGATGAATTTTTACAGGGGGTATGTTGTTTCTGTCGTTTTGTCAAACGGGGGCGACTGATGTCGAGCGATGGGATGTTAGTCATAACGAACTTGATCTGCCGAGTATCACACAGCCGGTCATGTACGAGAAGATTAGTTCGAGACGGTCTGTTCCGCAGTTGTATGAAGAGAAACTCAAGGTTCGTGTTTTTGGTACCTTCTTGGTTTTTACCTGCTTTTTAACGACGACCTTGTAGACGGAAGGCGTCCTCAATCCCAGCGATATTTCCGGCGTTCGAGACGCATACAAGGCCCACCTTGATAGTAAACTTGCTCAAGTTCCGTCTTTTGTTCCCAAGGCTTCAATGTTGGAGGGGCAGTGGAAGGGGTTGGTGTGGCCTGGTGCGAGAGAGGAGGCGGTGTTTGAGCCGGAGACGGGCGTGGAGAGGGAGGTGTTGGAGGCGGTCGGGAAAGCGAGTGTGAAGGTTCCCGAAGGATTTGTGAGTATATGCGTTTTGGAGGTGAGAGAGGGTTTGTCGTACTGAAATTCTGTTTTTCCCTTTCCGTTCTTGTAGGAGATCCATCCCAAGTTGCAGAGACACGTGAAGAATCGGTTGAAGGCTGTTGAGAGCGGGAGTGGGATTGATTGGGCGGCTGCTGAGGTTTGTTTTTCTTCAGCGTTCCTTGTGTGGACCGTTGTGATTTGTGGTATGGTTTTAGGCACTCGCGTTTGGGTCGCTTATGCTTGAAGGCTGTGATGTGCGGATATCGGGACAGGATGTGGGGAGGGGGACGTTTAGCCAGCGGCATGCGATGTTGGTGAATCAGAAGACGGAAGGGGTGATCGTACCGTTGAATGACGGGTTGAAGGCGGTGGGTAAGCTTGAGTTGGCGAATAGTATGTGTTTATGCGGAATTCTGGGGTGTTGGAGCTGATTTTGTTGTTAGGTTCCTTGAGCGAGTTTGCTGTGCTCGGAGTGCGTTTTTTGTTTCTTTGTGTTGGGTG
>Ga0307516_10003523_pt1 | contig 20034 bp, 30 predicted proteins | sample 19_EM_MG_FD_203310 | JGI IMG/M metagenome (GOLD analysis project Ga0307516, IMG submission 203310) | Populus trichocarpa ectomycorrhiza microbial communities from riparian zone in the Pacific Northwest, United States - 19_EM | ecosystem: Host-associated > Plants > Roots > Unclassified | place...
ACGAGGAAAAGGACCTGGGAGGGGATGGGCATGTCGTCCCGAACATATGTTTTTGTCAACGGCGTGGAGTCTAACTTGCGGTGTATGTTTCCAAGGCTCTTGTCAAACAAACAAACTTGCGTATGAGTACATATTTCAGCCAAGTATCTAGTACATCGGCAAGGTGAAGATCATTGTAATTACCACCATGCGAGTCCCGGTAATAGCTAGGATCGGGTTGACTCAAGTGTCTCCATCGACGTAACGCTGTTACCGCGTATCACCTAGAGCCACTGCCATCAGCGAGTCCTACGAATTGCGAACAAATCGTTCCTTACCACTGTACCGATGGGATCTTTCTGAGCAGCATCAGTTTCCTCCACAGATTCATCAAGAACCAGGTTCAGAAAAAGATCGTAACCGCGAAGGACACCGCTGACTTTCCGACCACCCTGGAGATTCACAAAAAGCTTCCTATCCATGAACTAACCAATCGAAGGAATCAGACGCGGTGCCACGGTTGACAAGAGGCAGGACCAACCTTTTTCAACTCGGGCTGCGAAGCTTTGGACATGCTGAATATCTGGAGTAGCCGCTCGAGTTTGAGGAGGGTATTTTGCTGTGTTTGGCGACAAATGGCGAAAGCAGCCGAAACTCCTTTTCTGAAATACTTCCATCCACTATGGCTACAGCAGCTCCCCACGTCCCCAACAGCCTAGGGGCTACCGGTTCTGCGGAATCTCGATGGTCAAAGACAGGTGAATCAGGCTCTGCATTCAAGGATCTAAATAGAGGAGTGCGCGGTCGCGGTTTTGGCAGGGGACGAGGACGCGGTGGACGTGGATCCAGAGGTGCTCCCCGAGATGGCAAACCATCACCAGGAGTCGTTACTGGTGGACATACGCCAAACACCATGTCGACGCTGAACAGCACATCGAACCCAGCATCATGTTCCATCGTGACACCTGCCACATCTACCACCGACAAGCCCCCAGCTCCACCTACTTCCAAATCCAAAGCAGCCTCGAGGCGAGCTTCTCGAACAATACCTCCAAGCCCCCTTCCTCAAATAAATCATCCCGAGATCCCAAGCAGCCCTAGTGCTTCCCGCCAGCACAATCGAAAGCGTCGTACACAAGGGAAAGCTACTCCAGCAGCACTGCCTCAAATACATATATCGGCTCTTGACGACAATTTTGTGCGAGCCCAACGAAATCGAGCAGATTCTGCACCACATACTGCCTCCATCAAGAATGTTCCACGTCATTTGACAGGTTCATCGGTAGATATCCGCCACAACATTGATGCCCTTGTCGAACGAGTGAGAGCCGTTGCGATGGCAGATAACAGACCGAGTACTCCTGGGAGTCATATCGACTGGGCAGGTGATGATGACGATGGTCTACCCGATTTAGACGACTGGGGCGTCACTCCTTCCCCCGGGCTAGAGTCGAAAGCAGACTTAATGTCCCCCATCGTCGTCGATGGTCTGAAGCCGCTGCCAGGCGTGGAAGATATCCCCCCTTCTTCTGTCCCCCCTCCCGAACCTCAAAATTTGGAGATTGCTGAACCTAGTGGAGATAGGATGTCTTTTTCATCAGCTCCATCTGACAGCTCCAGCATTCCAGCATCAGAACAGCTTCTCAATAAATCTCCTAATGGAAAACTTTCCTCCAGATCTTCAACAGACGCTCCCTTACCCTCCCCATCGCTCAAAACCCATCCAGCATTGTCGCACAGCCGCAAACCTACCACCTCATCTCGCAAGTCAACCACCACTAGTAGCTCCTTGTCCGCGAATCCAACCCCAGCAGTACAGCCTACTGTAAAGCAGTCGGACCCTATCGCTGTGACCGAACAGACACAATCAATTCATGCTTCCGCCGCGATAGACTCGATAAAGGATGGACCTTTGTCACCCATCGCGGCCGTTGGACTTTCTGCTTCTATCCATGCGCCTGGTGCCAGAAAATCGGCATCTGCACCTGTCGATCCATCCGCTCGGCCCCCAAAGCAGGACTATCGCACACAGGCTGACGCTGCAGGCCGCCCGATTAAACCGGAACACCACAGTCGTCCTCCACGCTTTGGATTTTCGACCCCACGGGGTGGTCCGCCCCTCGGCGTTCGTCATAATCGCACACAATCTACTCCTCCTACAGGAGCGCACCGAAATCATTCTGTGCAACGGCCAGTCTTGACCGGTGGTGCACTTTCGCTGCTTGCGAAGGCGGTTGGTGATACCAGTCACTCACCGCCCAAAACAGCTGTCGCTGCTACCCAAAACTAAAGATTGATCATCGAGGTTGAGCACCCTGCGACGGACGCCGTATTTATATCGATCTAATTTCTTCAGTCGCATGAACTTACAGCTGATACCCCCAAATTTGCGGCGAGCCCCCTACATTTGATTACCGTTGACTTCAAGTACCTTCTCATTTCTAACCTTGAATGCTATGGCGACTGCAGCTCATATTAACCACGGAGATGACACTAGTCCGAACTGAAATATGACAATTCTAATCCAATGGCCTTGATAGGTTTTGAACGGCTTGAAAAATCTGATACAAGACCCAAGCCAACCAGCATGTTTCGCAAGCGACCTTCCCACATCAAAGAGATATTCTGACAAAGGTTTATCATCAACAGGCACGAGATAGAAAGGGGTCACAGCCCTACGTTAGTAGTCGAGGCACGAGCTTTGACAACGCCATTCACATCCTCAAGAAGTCCAGACGCCTGTTGTGAACCAAGAGTTTCCGGATCCACTGAGGGTGAACGTCGGAGCCACCATTCCGCGCCCATTGTCCATTCGCTTTCATAACTATATACGTTAAAGTCGAACCGCGACGAGAGAGAAAGGTCTCGAGAGACCTGGGCAGTGTATGCGCCCGACATGTGACCGACCATAGGGTTGAACAAGGCAGTGATGGTCGTTGGAGGTTGCGGTGGCGCTCCTTTTGAAACCGTCGATGGCGAAGCTGACGAAGGTACATGAAAAGAGGGAGGGGTGGCATCCGGAAGCGTCGTAAAACGGATACCCGCAGATACTGTGATGAAAAAACAAGTTCGGAAATCTCTCAAAGACGATTGATATGATAGACTCACCTCCTGCGCTTTTTTCTTTCGCGCTGAAGTATAGCTCAGCGCCCATAGACACGCGTCCCTTTAGGCCGCCCTCTACTGCGTCTTCTTCATCTACGCGCTTCACACCCGCGCGGCCGGAGTTAGTCGAGATGTTTTCATCTGAAGGGTCTGTCGATGTTCCAAGCCGGCCAAAATTATGAAGCACTCGGACACCCCACATCCCATCCTCAGCGCTCCATGTGTATTCCGTGCACCATTTACCAACATCATGTTGCAAGTTGAACATGATATTACTTGTGACTTCACCACCGCGAGCTCGCAGCTGGTCTTTTGCATTGGAACGAGGATCTGAAATCGCAGCGACCATTGCTTGTATTGTTGGGGACAGTCGAGTGGAGTATAGAGCATCTAGTCTGCCGGTCGGCAGGTAGAAACGTCCGTATAACAGATAGTCTGGAGGGAATGTCTGTCAGGTTATGGCCAGATAGCTGTGGAGAAAACACGAACCCTTGGTGTCTACTCTTTCGCCGCCTAACCAATGCTCTCCTTTGCCTTCCGGCCGACAAGGCTGATCATAGACTTTAAACCGGTCGACCATATCCTTGAAGTGCACATTGCCAGACGTCTCGACATCCAAGCCGCACGAAGTGAAAATATAACCAACTGAACCGCTCAAAGACGGCATAGCAGTCATAGAATAGGTAGTTTTGAACAAGGCATTGGGAGATTTCGATACGGACAGGTGCAGTCCGCGAGGAACAGTAAAATCAAGGACGGCTGAACGAAACTGGTTAGAGTTAGTGTATTCTCAACACAACTAAAGTAGCCTACCATTGGATGAGCGCGTCAAGTTCGCGTACAAATTGTCCTCGTTCCATCCTGTTGCCTTGTAGTAGCTGCGGAGTACATATGTCGCAAATGGATGCATAACATCGTCGTTGAGTTTGAACTCAACAAATCCATCACAAAGGCAACAAAACACAAGTCCAAATCCCACTATATACACATGGATTGTAAAGACGAGATTCAACGGCCCCAAAGAATCCGCGTTCCTCTAGAGCTTTGCAGGGTATCTCTGCTGGGCGCAAGTTCCCTCCAGTGCCATTCCACGGCTTCGTTTGGCCTTTTGCAGCGATGCAACCTAATACTTTTGCTCTGCTCCGCGTTGAATCCCCCACAATGTTCTTCCAAGACTGTGTCAGAGGCCTATTTCATCTCTAACCCACATGCCTACCTTCACTGGCGATCCCTATCCATTCGAAATATGGTGCAACATAAATCGAAACGGATTCTAGTCGCGGGGCTGGAGGATCTTCCAGATGCGCATACGCCAACCGCTTTACCATAGGAAGTCTGAGGCTATCCAAACCAGCATCGAAAAGAGCCACTGCCCCACAACTAAAAGGTACCTATTAATCATTTCTCGAGCTTTGAGATTGGGCGAATGCATACCGAGAACCTTGACCCAGCGTAGAGACAGAGGACAGAGTATGTGTTACCAGTGACAGATAGGACGAAACTGTCCAGTTAGATCTTCATTCCAATTGATCTTTCTTCCCGTACTCAAATACCGATAGAACCCACGAGTTTGGCTCCGAGTCAAGGCCACCGTCGAAGTATGACGAGAGTTCATGCAAAACTAGAACAGACGGCGGGACTGCCAGGGTTGTCTTCGAATGCAGCCAGGGCCCACTTTTATCGTCTGAGGGGTTTGCAACCCTCAGCATTGAGACAAGTAGACCGAAATGAGCTGGTGAGGGTGGATAGCTGCGAAGGTCATCAGGATCTGTGTTGACCGTATACTCCAGGCGACCACCAACAAGAGCTTTACTCGCGAAGACAGTTCTGGGATGCCTCCGCGGCCTGAATTCTGTTTTAACCAGTCATCTTCATACTCTCGCAAGGCTTGAGCAAATTTCTTCCGTGATGGAGTGATGATGATCGCTTGGGATGTGGGGGAATGGGCGAGAAAAGACATGGAGAGATGCAGAGGGGCGGATGGGTGATACTTTCCTTTTACCAGAAGGGTTTGGAATGGTGGAAGATGGGGCCCTGGTTCAGGAAACAAAGAGGGCATCTGAGTGGTGGAAGGAGGAAGTCGACCCTGAGGTCTGTCAAATGGGTCCGATGACAGAACTTGTCTTGTCACTGGGAAAGACTACGGCTCAGATCGTCGCCCAATTTAGTCCAGTACCCGGACTCTACCCAGCCGTTCTGTTCCTCGTCGCTATTATCGAGACATGCGAAGGGGTCATATATAACAGGCAAGCAGCGTACCGTGTTCTCGAAATCATAGTACTCATCTATCCCTAGAAATGCAGCTCGATGTCTTCGCGATCGATGCCACCATCTTGTTATCGCACTCAGCGATGTATGTCAGACCACATCAAGCGGCTCATTGCACTCCATGGTTGATGACATTGGGAGGTTGAGTATCATCTTTGCATGGAGCTAATAGTGGCTGATCTATTCCTCTATGGATTCAGTTACATGCGTCAAATCCAGACAAGGATGGACGGGTGGGCCCACGTCAGCAAATTCAAGGGTTTTACCCATCAGAAAGCTATCGCGGATGAGATACAAGAGTGTGGTGCCCTAGTCGATGAATGCTTGACAAGGTTTAACGTGAGTACACATGTAACTTACCAGCTTGGCTGTCCCGTCTGCCGATCAGTTGACATATAAGTATGTTCAAGCTGGCTTCTCAACTGCAAATCCATGGGTGGCAAGCGGAATTTGCAGCCAGTATGAAGCATGACCATCTAGAACTCATGGAATCGATGTCAGACATTAAAATTATCCAGCAAACGACGAATAGCAAACTCGACGAAAACAATGAAATGGTTCGCCAGATGATGAAGATGATGCAGGAGGTATGATGCCCTGGTCTTCATATCCTCTCATACCTTATGACATTTCCAATAGCTTTTGTCCGAAAACAAGAGAACCGCGCAGCTCACTCACGAGGGTATCTCCAAAAATCTGTGGCAGCTTCAGCATCAATCGGGGGAGCTCATGCCCGACCTCCATCTGAAGTCTGGCGAGGTCGAACGTGTCAGCGACAAACCGATCAGATGGACGAATGCGATGGATATTTATGAAGGCCTTTATCTCAAGAAAGAGAAAGTATATGTGAAATGTCTCCGCATGGTCGATGCAAACGATGACAGTCTAAGGGTGAGCGAGTTCCTCCCCCGAAATCTCTACCTTTTGGATAAAGTCGTCATAAGCGCTTCAAACGTGAGGTAAAAATGTGGGCTGAGGTTTGGAAGCTCGACCGCGGGAAGTTTATACTTCCATTCTATGGGTTTTCGCAAGAAGATGGGCCTTTCCCGTACGACTTCTCATTCCATTCCCCATATTACGCTGCATGGGTATCTCAGGTATATGGTTAGTCCATGGCAGAAGAACGGCAATGTCCTCGACTATGTTAAAGGCCATGACTCTCGAGTTGATTATATGCGGCTGGTGGGAATGACCCAACATTTGAATTCCCTTACTTTCGCTCAATCTTTCAATCAGGTTAGAAACATTGCTTATGGAGTACGCTTCCTTCACTGTACCATGAAGCCACCCATAGTACACGGGATCATTAGAGCAGTATGTTGGTCAGAAACCTACCATTTTTCCTTGACTTATGACACCTCTAGGAAAACATATATATCAATGACAGTGGGAACCCTCTCCTTGCCGACTTCAGGATTTCGCAAGTAAGTTATCGATTGATTCAATATCGCGCTGGTTCTGACTGCACAGATTGTCAATGATATCAGCGGAATACCATTTACGCAAAGTCACGGTGTGGTTAATTCGTACAGGTGGTTTGCACCAGAGGTGTGCATCGGGGAAGGCACGCTCTCCACAAGTTCGGATATATATGCATATGGAATGACCGTGCTTGAGGTACGTTCTTGGAAGTTCCGTGGCAGGTCGCTCACAAAACCACGATTCATAGATAATGACGCACCAGCCACCTTTCAGTCATATTCGCCATGCCACGGAAGTAGTCATCAAGTCTTCGAAGGGTGAGCTTCCTCGAAGACCAACTGAACCCCGGGTTCTCGAACGTGGTCTGGACGATGATCTGTGGGCTTTGTTGAACAAATGCTGGTCCCCAAGGAGCGCAGAACGGTTGGTGATTGCAGAAGTCATCGCATCTATCGAGGAATGAAACTATTTTTCTCGCTTTCTGCGAGACTCGAGCGTGAACGACCATCATGACAGAAGGAGTTGGCACGTAGAGGATTTGATATCGGATTAGAGACCACTACAATCCCTGAGGAGTCGACTGACAACGAGCAAGGGGGGTCGGATGATGTCCTCTTTGTAAAGGGTTGCCCTCCCATTGTATAATAGTCTCCCGTAGGCAGACTGTACTTATACTGATGACAATCGATATGAGGCGGTTGAAATTTACTTGTCACTTTATACTTTACATAAGGACGGTAATGATGTTCATCACGTTCTCTCTTTGATCCAAACCAAACCAAGATGGATTCCAACGACGATACACGGAGTGCCACACCACTTGAAAGCTCCTTCTTGAACAGCATTCTCACACCGGGCTCCTCACTCAATCCTGTTTTTCTGGCTATACTGGATGGCGCCTTTCTGTGCCTATTTCTTGTCCTTCTCGCACTGGCGTACCTAACGTCAGGTAATCCCCACATTTTCGCGTTAATGGGAATTGAATTATGCCTTTGGATGAGTGTTAAGTGGTAAATTATATACTTTCCATATGAAAGCTGAAGATGATATCCTCTCATAGGTTCGTTACCGAATTGAAAAATGATATAGGTACAGCCATTGTGAAGGAAAAAGAATTTGACTCGAAAAAAGATTCATGATGTTCATCATCAGCCACCAGTTGTATCACCTCCTCGGCCGGTCGCTTTCCTCATACCACTTCTTTGTGTTTTTCGCACTTTCTTGGGCCAGAATGAAAACTGCTATCGCGATGAGACGTGCAGGTTGATGCTTGATGAGCAAGCTACGCACTCTCACGTTCTGCGGCGTCGAGTCCCTCCCTAAAGGCTTGGCCACCCTCACCGTCCGAGCCACCAGCACCGGCCGCACCAATAACGGCAAAGTGTTGAGCTTGGTCAACAATTTCTACGAGTCGGCTACGGAAGGTCTTGGGGAGGAGATAACGAGGTCGGCTGACTGGGGATACAATAAATCGTGCTCTCACCTTTACCAAGACATCCAAAATTTCCTTAGCTTGCTCCTCTGCCAGTCTTTGAAGGTGATACATGAGACCATTGTTGTTGAGGTGGGATGCGAGTCACCTACATATCAGTGATTGTTTTCCCAAATCCATACCAGAAGCCACCAGCTCCAACCAGGCTGGATAATCGAACACTTCGAGCTTCGGCCTTGAGCGCGTTACGAACTCTTGGGCCGAAAGCAGTGGGGATGTTGAAGTCGGCCCAGTCACTGGTTATGTTATTAACAGGGAAAGAAGGGGTAAAGTGGTGCAACAAACGAGTAGATGAGAATGTATGCGAGCCAGATAGGAACCTGAGCCTTGGTAAGAGCGGCGATCTGCGCGAGGGAAGTTAGGAATGGACGGATAAGGTAGGAAGGGAAGCCTTGCATGGCGTTCCGAGCCTCCACCGAGATGACCCAGGTTAGGTAGATCTTGTTTAAAGACGCATTGGATTTTCTGAGAACATGAAGTCATGGAAAAATACAATTCAGGAACGAGGGGCTCAGCACCTGGTTACCTGCGAGGATAGAGTCGATCGAAAAGTAATCCTGATCCATGACAAGAGAGAAAGTCGCGTCGACGCGTCGGAGACTTGCGTTCTCACGGGTTCTCCGCTTTGAACATGCTACAACGATGCCTCGTCAACGCTCTCTTCAGGCCGATTCGACAAGTTCCACATCATCGCGCCCTCCCGCTGCACAGACAACAACAATTCTCAGTCACAGCGCGGACACAGGCGGGGTCAGAGAACATTGCCGCGTTCACGGCTGCATTCCAGAAGACCGGGATATTCAAAAAGATAGCAGGTTATCCAGAGGCAATAGCGGCACTCGAGGACTTTGCACGGATATTACAGAATGCGGGTATGCACCTAACTTGGACGTCACTGGCAATCTGGAATCAACTGCGACTTTGCAGGCGTTGATCTGACTGCAGGAAAACCACCTTCAACGATGAAGATGGTGAGGCTTGCGATGAATCCAGATTTCAGGAATGGCGTGCAGAGGGTTGCGGAGGAACTGAAGAAGGCTGGGATAGATATGTCGTCACCGGTGAGTCCACGCTCGTAATACGACCTTGGACGACGGGTGACTGAGGATATTCAGGAAGTAATGACCGAACTCATGTCGCTAAAGAAGGCTGCCGAGACTCCCAAGTAAAGGCAACTTCTCTGGAAGAGTGTACACTGCACTGTAACGCGAACCGTCATTGTCATGTGACCCAATGTGACTTACTATACCCAACTGTCTTCACGTCTGAAATGCAGAGTTTCCTCCCTGAATCTACACCCTCGCAAGCTCCAGAACACCCTCTCCCTCAGACCCCTTTCTACTCTGTTGAATATCCGGGTTATGTCCGCTCAACGTCTGTCCCACTTGCTGTCGGCAATCTAGGCGGACAAGCCGCATTGGACAGTGCCTTTCGTCGTGCTGCATCCAAGACAGATACTCTGCTCGAGCTCAAGTTACGATCAGGCCAGCCATTTGCCCATTCAATTCCTGGAGATGTCGTCGGCACAAACAACATTGTGTTGAAGATCGTCAAGAAAAGAAGGAAGAAGGGATTGGAGGGTGATTTGGATGATGGCGCTGTGGGGGAATACACAGCAGAGGCAGTCGGCGTCATAACCAAGACTTCTCGGTTCCGAAGTGAGCACAGACATACTATCACATTCCGTAGTACAACATTTGTCAAACGCAGGCATGGTCGATTTTCAATTTCAACCCGACATGAACGATCCACTATCAAAACTCCGTCTTGCGATGGATAATATGGATGGTAAGTGTTACCCTATCATCCATTAGTAGCTTGATACTCAAGGCTCCTCGCAGTCGAAGCGCTGCATGCCTACAGGATACTCGAAGAAAAGGCCGACTACGTTGTCCCTGTTAACATTGAGACATCCGACATGGACATGGAGATCGACCGAAACCTTGATCCCCAATTAGCAGCATTATCCGCTGCTCAAACACGAGATGTAGCCACAACCGTTATGAAGAGCAACCTCAGACTTTTCCCGCCTCCAATTTTCAGTCGACAGACCATTCCCCAAGGGTACAAGTTTGTTGTTTCCACTTTTATCCAATGACGGACGATTTGATATATCTGTCAGTTTCCGAGCCAATACGGCCTCTATGGTTTCTACAACTGTCGACGAACAAACAGGTGAAGAGAAGAAGCGTCTAATTAACAGGATGCGTTGGAAAGGATGTGGTCCTGCCAGTATCATGTTTTCTGATGCAAGTGTATGTCGCCGGTTCCACCCCCTTCCGGTTATCGGCATCTCACTAGTAATTCGCAGGTCCCAGACAAACCACCTCAGGTTGTCCATGAAGCGCGTGATGAGATTGGCGAGAAAATCTTGAAGAAATTGGAAGAGGTAAGGATGTTCTTCCTTCCTTGATTGAGTTTTATAAATCTTCCACAGCTTTTTGCCCAACGCCCGATATGGACACGCATGTCGCTGTTCAATCAACTCTCACCCACTGAGACCCGCGAGATCCTGAAGTAAGCCCACCTGATATGCGCTCCCGGTCCGGCACTGATGCCAGCACCAGTTCTAAATCTCTTTTACCACTTGTTTGTTATGTGTTCCAAGACGGACCTTGGCGAGACACACTTGTCCGATTCAGCTACGATCCCCGGAAAGATCTCAATGCTCGGTTGTAGGTCTTCAGCAATTTTTACGGTTGGTTATTGGCTGAGCATGTTCTAAATAGTTACCAGCGGTTATACTTTCGTAATGCAAATCACCCCATTGCTAGGCCATCAGTCATTACTCGAAGACAAGATCGCACTGCAGCTAACGTTGAGGCAAGAGCCATGGAAGAATGGACAGAAAAGGAAGGGGACAGAAAGTGAACCTCATTCCTTCCAGAGACGGCGGTTCCCTGATTTCCGTCTAGGAGATCTCACATTTTCGATGGCCAAACGCTAACGAAGGAGACAGCTGCATTTCAGCTGTGCGATATCACCGATCCAATGCTCAAAGAAATGATTGAAGATGCCAACGATCTCCGAGATATATGTGATGTATGTCCAGACCCACGGCTACTCGGTACAATAGGTCATATTCACTGCAGGAACGCGATGGGTGGTTCAGTTCACATGCCTTCGAGCGTATCAAGACTGTCCTTCGCCACAAATTCTTCTTACTTTTGGAGGGGCATGTTGCAACGGACGAGGAGTGCCAGGCATTGCTTTTGGCTAATGAGGGATCATCCAAGGCAACAATATCCAATCGAAATCACAAGCTACGGGCTGGCAAGCATAATATGGCCAAGGGTGCTTTGAGACCTGAAGATGCAGCAGTAAGAACTCGTCCGTCTCAGCTATCCGTGTCTAACGACCCGCAGGCAATGCGTTTAAGAGCTACATTGGAAAAGAATGCGAAAATATTGCAAGGTTTGCGATGATAGGCTGTCGACATTCGTATACGTTTTAAACACATGTTTGCATTTCGTTGCGCGAGTTAACCATAATTGTTGCATATGCATAAAGTGTTGGTGCTGCTCTTCCCAATCCAACCCCCTTCCAAGGACGCACATAGCTCTAAGTCGAGGTGACCGTACAACCCAATCACGACGCTGCTTTTTGTTCTTTCCGTGCTTGAATCTACACGATTCGTCGATAACCAGCCATCTCATACTGTCACAAAAGACTCACTGTGCCAGCAAGAGCAAACCGAGCATTGCGGCGGAACTAAAGAAGGGTGGAATAATGAGTTCCCGAAATTTGATGCAAATCGAACCGCAATGAACCTTAGCATCGACCTAAGTAAACGTCGGGAATTATGAGTTATCGCGAAGGTGTGGAAGGGAAAACAGACATACGCCCTTCAGGGACCGTTTTCGGTAAGACTGAGGCCGCTTGATGCCATTCCGGTGGGCTTTCTTGCTCTGGTTGTGGTTGGTATGGCTGGAATCGGGATAAACAGGGGTTCTCATTAGACAACATGAAGAGGACGTACTTCTTGGATTTGGCCATTGGGACGTAGGGAACGGTCTTGAATCTTGGTGGAGGGCTCGTGAAGTGATCTGGGACACAGCCACTGTGGCTGAGGAACTGTGCAGCTCATTCTTGATTTGGCAACTGCCCTAGTCTTGCATAGATCCCACTTCAAGGAGCGCGCCTGAAATATCAGAGCTTCGGGCCAAAAGTCTTTCTACAATACAGTGAGATTATACATCCTAGCTAAGTTATAATTAGCGAATTGTGTGTACAAGTGGTCTACATTTTAGACAAAGAAGTGAGATGTGTTGTCGGTTGAACCCACTGAGTTGCTCCAGTCCATCCAAACACTCGATCTGTAACAAATGGCTTTGCGAAAAGCAGAACCATGAAATATAGCCGTCCTCACGAATCGGAGGGCACTAAACCCTCTACAAGTGGCCATGGCAGATGACACTGCATAAGCAGCGTTGCACCTTGTGATAGAAGAAGAGCTGGGGCGCGACTTCGATCATGTAAATTGTGGAACCGGTCCTGGTAGCAATCCCAGGAATGCCTTCCAGGTCATATCGTTTTCGGCGACCGGTCGGAGACCCTGGAACTTTCGATGACCCCCAAGAACATCGACACGTTTGAATTCATTCCTCTGAGTGACTAAACGTAGTCCGAAGGAATCTTTGGCGCGTTGGTGAGCGGTGTACGCGAGATTCCGCAAGCCGTCGGGAGCGGCCAATATTCGACCATATTCATCTTCAGTTAAAGGTTGTTGGAGGTATTCCCAAATAGCATCCAGAACGTCGCCAACGGTGATTTTTTCCTTCTCAACAACTATTGGACCCCATTCTTTCATCCACCACCCAAGATGAGGATGATCAGAAGAGATCCAAATCTTTGGGGAGGCAGGCGAGGTTGCCTGATCCGATAATTTTGCCGGCACATACAATTGAGGACCTGTCAAAGCTCTCGCTTGCTTTGGTCGGTGAATGATATCCCATTGGAGGACCGGGGCAAGTGGGTTATATGGATTATACAGAAGGTGGCGATGGATAAGCATGGGCACAGGCGTACCCCATGGTTCGGCGGGAAATGTGCCAGGCTCGAGCAGGCCCGGCTCTGTGGAAGGGAAAACGAGAGAACTTGGATTGGGCATCATGGCAGCGTCTGGTGGCCACGCAGGGAAAATTCCTGGAGGAGTGGGCATGGCAGGAATTGTATGGGGCATCATGAGGGGTCGCAACCGATTGGGGGAGCTCGGCAAGTAGGTGAAGGGAACATATGGTGAAGGTTGAGCTGGAGAGAGGAATGGACAGTATTGAAAGGGAGTCTGCATGTGATTGTATAGGAGGGACTGGAAAGAGATGCTTACCCCTTAGAATATATACGGTGAACAGTCACTTGACTCACGAAAGCCGGAGGCATCTTGACACTGACAGGAATGGGTATGACTCGACGATAAGGTGTTCACATGATACCGTATATCTGGGTAGTCCATCTCAATTTGAGACGAATTTCTGACCATAGACCGGAAGGGAAAGCGCGTGTTCCGTAGGGAGAGTTGAAATTCGTCGAATATAGGTCTGAATCCCGCTTATCGATGCGTTGTAGATGGCACCACGATCGCCACAAGGGTTATATGCATCGCGAAAAGCCTTGGGGAAAAGAAAAGCGAGCTGGTGTTGGGAAACTTGGAGCTTCAGCTGCGATCGGCCGCTGGTTGTCCAGCAATTCATCTGGAAACAAAAAGCCACATCAGCGGACTGCCGTAAGTATCGGATCGGGGCCGATCCGAATAAACCCGACACTGTTTTTTGCTTCGGCCGACTAACATTTGGACTGTCTGAGTCCTCCAGTATATAATCTATCGTCCTCAACTTCACTTCATTACCTTCGAAATGCCCGCTCCTACTCCTACGCCACGAACTCTGTATGATAAAATATGGCATGACCATGTCGTGTGCGTTCGAACAAAGTCCTTACTCCGTTTACGAGGAACTAACGTCAAATTCGTAGTGAGATCAGTGATGATGGACTGGCGCTTGTCTACATCGATCGGTGGATCCAATCCATACTCTTTTTTCCGACCATTTATCTGAAGCGATTCTAGCCACCTCGTCCACGAAGTCACCAGCCCCCAAGCTTTCGAAGGACTGTGAGTGTGCTTCATCACGAGACTATCGTACACCTCCCTTATCTCCTGAGTAGTCGGAACGCAGGGCGTCCAGTCCGTCGGCCAGATTGTACCCTCGCAACAGTTGATCATAACATACCGTACGTGATACCCCTGGCAAATCGTGATTCCCATTAATGGCTTCGGCAGGACGGTGTCGCGCAAAAACTTCATCGACGTCGACACATTCATCGCCGAACCCGACTCGCGCGCCCAGTGCGTGGCCCTTGAAGAAAATGTCAAAGAGTTCGGCGTGACTTATTTCGGATTGAAGGATAGACGCCAAGGTTAGCCAAACATCCACCTTTCTTGAGGACAGCCAGTCTCTGACCTTAACGCCTAGGAATCGTGCATATCATTGGTCCTGAGCAAGGTTTCACCGTATGCCCTCCTGTTCTTGCCAAATCTCTGCCCACTGACAGGCATGATTAGCTTCCCGGAATTACCTGTGTCTGTGGTGATTCACATACTTCAAGTAAGTTTTCCAGACATTCTTCAAATCCAACAAATAAATCGTTCACAGCTCATGGCGCTTTCGGATCTCTGGCATTCGGGATTGGTACTTCGGAAGTTGAACATGTCCTTGCAACCCAAACCCTTTTGCAGAAAAAGAGCAAGAATATGCGTATTACCGTTGATGGAGAGCTCCACGAAGGCGTTACCTCGAAGGATGTTATTTTGCACATAATCGGCGCCATCGGCACAGCTGGAGGCACAGGATGTATTATCGAATATGCCGGATCCGTTTTCCGGGGATTCAGCATGGAAGCTCGAATGAGTGTTTGCAACATGAGCATCGAGGCTGGTGCCCGTGCTGGAATGGTCGCTCCTGACGATGTCACATTCGAATACCTCCGAAACCGTCCTCTAGTACCAAAGGGCGAGGCCTGGGATCGCGCGGTGCAGTACTGGCGGTCACTGAAGACCGACGAAGGTGCCAAGTTCGACATTGAGGTGAATATCTCGGCCTCTGACATCATCCCTACCGTCACATGGGGTACTTCGCCTCAAGATGTTGTTCCCATAACCGGGAGTGTTCCCGATCCCTCGACCATGAGCGACCCAGTGAAACGTGCATCGGCGGAGCGATCCTTGGCATATATGGGCCTCGCACCAAATACAGCTATGCAGGAAATCGTCCTTGACAAAGTCTTCATTGGCTCCTGCACCAACGGCCGCATTGAAGACCTTCGTTCTGCGGCCAGGATCGTCCTTGCGGCGGGGCCAGACGCCAGAGTCGCCCCTAATGTCCAGGCGATGATCGTGCCCGGCTCTGGACTTATCAAGCAACAGGCCGAGGCTGAAGGTCTTGATGCAGTGTTCAAACGTGCAGGCTTTGACTGGCGGGAGGCTGGCTGCTCCATGTGTTTGGGGATGAATCCCGATCAGCTTGCGCCAGGGGAGCGTTGTGCTAGCACAAGCAACCGGAATTTCGAAGGGCGTCAGGGAGCTGGTGGGTGTACACATTTGCTGAGCCCTGCCATGGCTGCTGCCGCTGCTATCACAGGCAAGTTGACAGATGTCAGGAAATTCATGGGTGCTACTGCGGAGGCTCAGATAGCTGCTGGTCCGAAGCTAAAATTTGCCAATCCCTTTGATTTCATGGATGATGCCCAGGCTTCCCCTGCACCAGAGCAGCGCGCACAAACCGAAACCCTGTCTCCGTTATCCACAGCCTCGGCTCCCACGAGTATTCCGAAATTCATTATTGTCAAGGGGATTGCGACCCCATTGCACATCGAGAATGTCGACACCGACATGATCATCCCCAAGCAATTTTTGAAGACTCTCAAACGCACCGGTCTGGGCAATGCCTTATTCTATACTCTTCGCAAGAATCCACATACTGGGGAGGATACTGATTTTATTTTGAACCGCAAACCCTACAATGAGGCCAAAATTCTCCTATGTACTGGAAGGAATTTCGGGTGCGGAAGTTCTCGCGAACATGCGCCTTGGAGCTTGTGAGTCATCTTCATAGAGCCAGGATGTTCACCATTACTGACGATATCCGCAGGAATGATTTTGGCATCCGGTGCATCATTGCGCCAAGCTTCGCCGATATTTTCCGCAACAATGCCATGCAAAACGGCATGCTGCCGGTATCGTTGTCGCAGGAGGAATGTAATGCGTTGGCTGAAGATGCGGCAGCCGGACTGGAATTAGAGGTCGATCTCGAGAAGGAAGAGGTTCGAAGAACCAACGGTCAAGCACCGATACGATTTGTTACAGATACTTTCCGAAGGCACTGCCTGTTGAATGGCTTGGACGACATTGGATTAACCATGCAAAGAGGAGCGGCGATCGACGACTTTGAGCGGAAGCGGTCGGAGGTGTGGCCATGGCTGGATGGCTTTGGATATCAGGGTAAAATCGCAGTGCCTGTTGTCAAGAAAGGGAAGAAGATGGATTGGTGATTTTGTCTTTTCCTTTGTATTTGTATCATCAATGTAGATATTCGTTGTACAAATGTGTTAATATTGCACCACAATTATCTGAGACGCCCACTCACACACTCACCTCAGAGTCGCGTCTTCCGATGGCCTCATCAGCCTCATCCACTCTCGAGAAGCCCAAAGTAGCCTTCCCGAACGTAAAACGCTCCCCACCGAAAGGACGTCCTTTTAACAGGACCAAAAACGTTGCCCGAAACGATAAGTCAGTGGCCAAAACGACACCACAGCCCCTCCCCGTTCCAACCCGTTCCAGCAAGCCTATCATTAACTGGTTTCAGCGCAAATTGGCGGGGACTGGAAGAGGCAAGAGAGCCACTGCAGATGCGACAGCATTGTCTAAATCCCGAACCACTCCACGAGGAGCTTCACGAGTCGTGTCCTCTCCTGTACCTCAAGGAGGAAGACAATCGCCACCACTCGATGCGGCCTCTTCTATGCAACGCAAGACAATCTCTTTAAATGAGGAGGATTTTAGTATAATTGGAGGCTCCTCCCTGGATCACTCCCTGAATCCTGAATCTAACTGGTCACCTGGAAGCCTACTAGAAGCTGATGAAGATGCCTCTCTTAGGCCAATACCTCCTAGTTCCCCGCCTTCCCCTTCGCCGTCGGTTTCCTCGTCGTCATATCTCTCAGATCCACGGACTTTCAGGAGCATTGCTGCGAGTACAAAGCCCACAACTATACTCAGCCTCGATATATATGGAAATGGAAATGGCATGGCACATATTGCTCAAGCCCCCACGACTCCGCCAACCCAGTACCACTTTCCACCTCATATCCGTGCTACTTCATCCACGAACCACCCAAACTCTGGGGGTGGGGCATCGGTCACATTTTCTGCCCTTCCCCAATCCTCCTCACATTCTTCTTCAGCCGCTCCAGGAAGTTTGGCCCTGCCTCAAACGATAGCAAATGGTGGCATTGCTCCCGTACAGGCACCGTTACACACTGCCCATCATCCCCGCAACAACCCACGCCCATCGTCTCCCCCTTTGGACAATGCCTCCGTTTTGACTCTCGCATCATCTGCCTATGCCATCCCCGGGTTACGTGCGCAATTGGGGCATTCGGCAAGCCCGTCTGCACGGGGTATCGGAGACTCTCTATCTCATGCCGGGGGCAGCATCACGTTTCCTGATGCAGAGAGTGCCAGTCAGTTCATACTTGGTTATGACGAGAGACTAGACGAGCGAGATGTGGACGCGAGTGTCAGAGCTTTGCGACCCAGAAGCTCAAGAAGGGGCAGCTGGGAGAGTGAAGCCAGCCGATGGAGCGCGAGAGATCCACTAGGCGCTGGGTCATTGATGAGGGATAGGAGCTTGCGAACGTCTTATAGTCTCAAGATTGGCCCTCGAAGCCCGGGACCCTATGATTGTCCAGAGGACACAGAAAAACCGGATGAGAAGGAGAATTCGTCACAGTCTTCGAACCCGGATTCTGCTTATGTCGACGCAATCTTTGAAGTTCCTCATTCTCCTGCGGAAACCCACCAGCTCGAAACAGACTCGCGTTCATCTGTTGAACTCGAGAAACAATCAGTCTCGCCTCACCAGGATACGCCGGTTGATAAAACTTCTGCTAAATCCTTCGAATCAGCACAAGCCGCCAGCGTTACCACCCACGTTGGGGGCGTCTCCTGTGAGAGCTGAATTCGCCAGGCCATTATCGCACTCATATTGCCCCCAACCCCGGATGATCTCGATCACCGATTTGTCTACCAGTAGTGCCATCTTTGTTACTCTTTTCTAGAATCTATATCGACTTCGGCTATGACATGTTAATTGAATGTCCGGTATCTTTCCTTTTTGAGTCTTTTCACCAGCGAAATTGAGCAAGGCCTTGTTGATTCATAGAGGAGTTTGCCCTCACATTAATTGCGAGTTTGTGACCATGCTGCATTAATATATATGCTTCTTTTATCTGACTTTCTACACCTTTTCTTATAATGCGTGTTCACTCTATATCAATATAGTCGTTTCCAGCTAATACCTAACCAAACTTCCAGCAATAAAGGGACCCCTCATAAACCTAAATGTGCAGAGACCAGGATTCTACGTTCGTCTAGATGTTGTCTATTTATTGAATCGGTTCATCAACATTCGCTGCCTTTGTAATCTCCTGGCAGAAGGTCTGGTACCCGCCGTACACCCCGTTCACTGAAAAGGCATGCATGAGAAGAGTCGGCAGAACAAGAAAAACTTACATCTCATCCACAGCAACCAAAAGGTCATAGTTTATCTCTTGACTGACCACCGAGTCGTTTTTGTAATCTGGATGATTTCGGATAAAATTTCTGATCCAAGTTGCGGGAGTGAGGAGTGATCCTTACAAAACGACGGGATTAACGCATTTTCTTTCGAGAATGAATTCCACTTACCATCTGCGCGGCGTCTTATGAGATTTAAGTATTTCTCAATTCCGTCCATGGCATCTTTATCGACATCCAACGTGTCCAAATAATCATACACGAGCCCCAGAAGCCCAGGGAAATGTTCTCCCTGTCAATTGGTAGGTAAGTGCAATATTCCTAAAGGAAGCCTACAAGCACCTTTCCGTTGATAATCTCGTTCATTGACATCTCTTCATACTCTTCTTCAATCGGGCAAGGGAATTTCACTCCGTCGTGTGGTATTGGGAGAGGAGGAAAGCCGTTGCCCAATTTGCTTTCCTTCTTAACAGATCCACCATTGACAGAATGGGAGCCTGGCGAAGACGCGGTGCTTCCCTCGCTACCGCTGTGGCGCAGTGGATAAACACTTTTCCTGAAGTGGAACATCTCATGCCTAGCCGCGCCTCTGCGCTGGGTCGTTGCCATATTTTCGTCCACCTGTTTACTGGTCAAAATTGGTTTGAACAGACGATAAAAAGCCAGGTGCACCTTGGAAATAGGTAGGTAGAGGTTTAAATTGAATTTCAGGATTGCACGGGAGAGCAGGACCATGAAAACCGCAAATGCTGCATTCTCGAAATCTGTCATTTGAACTTCCATAGTACGAAATTCAACACGCCAGCCAATGGTTGAATTTGGGGGCGGAGGTTTGAAGCGCAGTGACTGCCAATTCGTTGACTGTATATTCTGTCACGAAAAGAAAATAAGACTGGCATTAGAAGGGTGAAATGTTGGCTCATTGATCAAAGAGATGAACCTCAAAGTGTTCAGTACTCGTCGAGTTGTCTTGGTC
>Ga0307516_10003524_pt1 | contig 20032 bp, 30 predicted proteins | sample 19_EM_MG_FD_203310 | JGI IMG/M metagenome (GOLD analysis project Ga0307516, IMG submission 203310) | Populus trichocarpa ectomycorrhiza microbial communities from riparian zone in the Pacific Northwest, United States - 19_EM | ecosystem: Host-associated > Plants > Roots > Unclassified | place...
ATCAATTCTGGCGCGAGCTTCGAAGTTGTCACCCACAACTCGCGCAAAACGGTGAGTGAATCTTGCTGCTTTCTACGCACTGCCTAAATAAATATTCTCATTATTCAAGTTGAAGTTTTGAGACGCACCCCATTCGACCTTTCGGCGCCATCTCATTCGACAAGAATCCTGTTAAATGGGGCTTGTGGGAAGTTTCCTTTGAACCGGTCCTCAAAATGGCAGCGGAGTACTTTACTCATCTCGGTGTCGCATGTGAGCATATTATTTAATCATTGACAAATAATGTCTCCACAACAGTCCTAAATCCCAGACGCCGGAAATCTGGATCTGGTACTCCGGATTCAATCAGCGATATTGTCTCAAAGGAAACAGACGACCTTCTTCGAATGCTCGCCGACGATAAATTTGGAGCGAGGAAGCAGACAATCCTGAAAAGCCTGGTAGTGTATACTGTGCTATACGATAGCTCGTCGAATTCACCACCCCTCTGGACAGTCATTCAAGCGGGACGGTACATCGTGTCCGGTATCAGGGGCCCCATTTATCGGGCTCGACCGCGCCCCACCGATTCTAGCACACGTTATTCCCAATTCTGTGCACGACAAGGTGATTATTGTTATTATCCACCTATTGTCTCATACGATGTACTCAGCCTGACACATTGAAATGCATAGCCATGTTCGCGGGGGACGCCACTAGAAATTTGGTCATTGGACATCTGAACAGCATCGGAAACGCCATGAACCTTGATAGTATCTCTCATACCGCATATGATGATTTGCGATGGGGGATCGAGGCGAAGACAGAAAACGGACAGGTATGACTATCATAATCAATAACATATCAGCGTTACTCACTCCTGCGAGACCCAATACATTTACCGAAGAATTCCCTGTGTGGATACCCCTGGTCCTTTCCCCATTCAAAAGGTGGACGGCGACAAGATTCTGTTCGGAGGTGGGCCTGATGGGAGTAAACTTCTGCCGTTTTGTGTAATCTTCAGTTGGCCGTTGCTCGTGTCTTGAACATGAGTGGTGCGGCAGATATCATCATGCAGTGGAAAGACGAAGCAGACGATGAAGATATTCCTCACAATTTTATTGCCTCGGAGGAGTTCTGCAACATCCTCGATGCAAAGCTCCTTCTTTCTGGTCATGTGCTTCTCACTGGTGTCCTCTACTACAATTAAAGCATTAATATTGTTCTCATGGTAAATGGGTATTCTCTTGTTGGATGGCTTCTTTTTTTTTGAATAACTGGGCGCCCTTCCGCAGTATTTACTTGAGCGCGTTTTCAGCTAGTTGCACACGGGTCTCGCCCTAAATTCCGCAACTAGCTGTAAATTAAACCAGTCTAATCTGGCCGACAAAGGCTAGGAAGAGAAATGATGATCGAGGAGTCGACGCAAAACGGAGTAACTAGCGATCATGAACAGTGGTCAGTAGGTAAAGAAACAAAGTACATAGTTAGGAATTGTCGAGTTGCCGGGTTAACGGTCAAAAAGGCTCCCTGCCCCCATAGAGCGAACGGCGGTGGTGGTGATTGGCGTGGAATTGGGCGATGTCGTTGGCACGGCGGTGACGTTGGGATAGTTTGAGGGGCGAGGGATGATGCATTGATGGTGGGCGTAGTCAGCAGAGGAAAGGTGCCCGTCAAGTCACCCATCAGTCGTCGAGGACAACATGGTTGTTCTGAGCATTCGGGGGAACCGTGGCACGAACGAGCAAAGCTGCCCGCGAGTAATCGCCCAGCAGTATCTGTCCACGCGACGACGAAAGTATGTTAGATCATTGCATCTGACATTCCTGCTCGCGTGGTCCTCCACGACGCGCTGTCTGGTGATTGCACAAGCAACGGTGAATGTGGTCCGCAAATCGGCTCCACCACTTGGACATCCATACTCCAACGAGTCTGGAGGTGTATTGCCTGAGACTTGTTTCCGGATCTTGGACCGACATGACAAGGAGAGTTGCCGCAGACTTAGCAGGGGTGCCAGACAAAGAGCTTGTGGTCATCGTGGCAGGAAACGAGATGGGCAGAGGCGAAAACCTGATGGAAGTCATCATCCATCCCATCGTCATCCCAGAGGAACTTGTCAGCCCCTGGCATCCTTCTTCCATTTCGCCATGTCCGCCAGAACAAACGCTCTGTTCAAAGTTCAGCGTAAATCAGGTCTCACCAGACACATGGCCCCTGCTATGTGTATGTCCAGATGCTAATGCTTCCCAAATGCTTCTCAACTTGGTGAGAGGGAGAGGTGTCGCCAGAACGCCAGATCCGATCCGCCGCCCGTCGAGGTCGGACGACAATGCAGCCAAAGACGTCTGAACGCATCTCCTAAGAAACTTTTGGAGAAACGAGTCTGAGCCAGCATTGAACATTGGGCCCGCCTGCCTGCGCCAACTCCGAAGACAAGGATCAGGCAGGGGAGGCGTTCGGTGGGTCAGTAAGATAATGTGCTGGTCGTAGAACACGACGACCATGGTAGGCAGCCAAAACTACGTCTCCATAGGAACATCTCCCTCCCCTATCTCCTCAAACACCAATGAGTCCTGCTGCTCTTTCAACCACTGTATACTCCGCTTCTCATCCATGAAAAAGGTATACGCCCGACGCAGGTCCTCAACTTCTACCTGCTTTGCTTTGCGTTTCCGTGCGACGATCTGAGCACACGAGATGAGGTTGAGACCATACCGCAGCGTGGTCTGCACCGCCATGGACGTCAATATGTTCAGCGCGTCCGAGCTGAGGGTCACGTCTTCCTCTTGGCAGCTGTCATAATATGATAAGAGAGACGGCGGTAAAGGAAAGGGGGAAGAGCCACACACCGAATTTGGATAATTTGCTGTATGTCTTCTTCTAGGTATGGTTTCGTGGAGACGATGAGGACAGGGTCGAGGAGGTCTACGGGAAGACCGTGCGGGCTGCGGAACTTTGTACCCCGTATCCGCGCCATGCCTCGGTAGGAAGCCATGATGACAAGTGGTGATAACTCGTTTTCCGGGGCACGGTTTAAGAATGTGAAGCATTCGATGTCCAGCATGTGGACCTCGTCAATGAAGAGAACCTGTAACATGAGACGGAAGTTCTTTCATGGGGATTATCGTTGGTTAGAGGAAAGGCTCACTCCAGGGACGACCTCCGCTTTTCCCTCCTCCCGCCACTCCCCAATCTTCGTGTTAATCTGGTTTCGAAGCTCCGGCTTTATCTTCCCCGTGTCGCCCGCAAACAGCGCGAGGAAACCCTGCGTTCTGCTGTTGATGGCGTCTATTTCGTGAAGCGAAACGGTATGCAAGACCTCCTTGCGTTTTTGAATTTCGCCCTCCGGGCATTGGACGAATTTTGTCTGTTTCCGATCGCAAAGGAACGTCGGAAGGACAATTTCAACGCACATCTGCCCCCATGGCATCGTAATCTCGCAAACATGCAAAGGAACGTCTGAGTTTTGTGATCTTGCCGGTTGAGGACCCTTTCTTTTGTCGATGCGACGTGGCGGTGCAAGTGATTACATCATTGGCTCTCAACCATGACCATCTAGTGCGTTTCTCTTTCATGTATCTTTCCAAGATACCCCGCTCACGAACTGCAGCTACTCGCTCACTTTTTTCCTTCTCGCCTCCGAGGTATCAGCATCCTTTCCTATCACCACTCACGACTCACTGCAGGAAACTCCACAGATGATCACATTCTGCTTCCTCGTGGCCCCCTTTCCCTACAAGATCAAGAAAACCCTCTTCACATTCCTCTCCGAGTCTCCTATCGTCGCCAAAGTCGCCTACGCCCTCAAAATCTCTTTCATGTTCGTCTTTCCCGGTTTAAGCCTCTCCACTCCAAAACCTAATGTCACCCTCAGATTTGTAGCCATCCTCTTCGCAGACGCTCTACAGCGCATGCTCCGTGCACAGTCTGAAACCGAATTAGCGAAACACACCGGCCCACAGGACGTCAGAACCGAGACGAATTTCGCCGCGAGGAAGTTCTAGTGCGTCCATTCAACTCCATTTCATTTCTACTGTCGAGTAGTAACCACCCCGAACCCTCAGTTCGCAACGAAACACCTACCTCACCGGATTCACGCTTTTCCTCTCACTCGTCCTCACCCGCACATTTTCCATCATTCTGGACCTCATCCACACCCAGGAGGAATACGCTAAAATCAAACAAGAAGTCAATGCGCTCAAGCAAGCGGTCAGTATTATTCCCATCTGTTCCATTCTTCTTGAAGCTTTGACTGAGGGATTTACTGGTCAGAAAAAATCTGAAGAGGACGGTGGCAACGAGGTCGCGACTCTGAAGAAGAAGCTCGCGGAAGAACAAGCTAAATCGAGAGATTTCGGTATGTCCCTCTCCATTGTTCGGATTGTATGCGTCTCTAAAGCCAATGTCGAAACAGAGACGCTCAAGAAGCAAGCCTCGCAGCAGGCTGCCGAGTTTGATAGGCTTGCTACAAAGTACAACGAGGCAACGGGGGGCGTCAGCGATAGGCGGAAGGATTAGGAGGTCCCGTCTTAAAATCATGTCATATAATCCTTTTCTACTCCCGGACTATCTTTACTAGGAATACTATTTATCCTCTAGGTTTTGTTCGTTGTTTGAGGCGGATGGCGATCTCAAGGTTCAAGACCAACAGTTCAATCGCGAGGACTGCAAAAATATTTACTTGGTCTCTAAGTTACGTCCTCATCATCCTTCATCGAAGCTTCATCACCAACTTCGAGCCTCAATATCTCAAAGACCTCATCTCGTTCGACAATCCTTCAAGCTCGCGCTCAAAGAATTGCCTTCTTCGCTTTTTTTGTGACTTGAACATAACCCTCCCGCCCGAGATCCACGCTGGAATTCCTCCTCTCCTCCGGTCTTTGAACTCCTCGACGAACACGCCGTCTCTCGAGTGTCTTACATTTCTTCCGTAGCGCGTGGGGTGCAGTAACGAACTGTACATGTTTACTATTACTATTCTACTGTCGTAATGTATTTGTTCCAGTTCGAAATTCACCTTCAAGTTCGAATAACAACTTGAACTTGAACTTGTTTAACCATCACCACTGTCTGGTCCCAAGGTCAACGATCCTTCCTCGTATACTCCTACTTCCTTGAGTCGCTCTTATACCCTTCTTACAGTGCCTTTCCGAAGTGCCGACAATCTATCATTCCACGCAAAGCGATCATGTACCGCCCAAATCCACGCTCTCCATCAGCAGTCCTTCCTTCTACTGGAGGTTACCTAAATTGCAGAACGACATCGCCTTGATAACGGCCGATACCTCCACCAAGCGAGTGATAGCAGCGTATGTGGGCGAAAAAGTCCTTCGCGAACTTCTACAAAAAATGCTCCAAAGCCGGTATCCTGAATTGCCATGGAAATCTTATGAGGTGAGTGGCGCAGCTTTGCAGTTTCTTTTCAAATCTCATCCTTTCTGATATTTGCCTTCAATTAGTTTATCATGTGGCTACTCTATCGTGACATGTCCCTATGCCAGATGATGGCCACAAGGGGGTATTCAATCGAAGGCACCGCCGCGACGCACAAGGATATGGCCGATCTCTTCAAGGCAGCCTTCGGCCTCCATTTAGAACAACTTGGAATGCGTAGCGCTGTGAGATGGGTTGTCGATACATTCGCCCCATTGATGGATGCCCTCGTTACTTTTGAAAAAGAGTATGTGCTTTTTTTATCAATCGCGGCAGTGTGAAGCTGGAAATCCAATCGTTCAGTCAATCCGACGAGTCGTACAACACCCTCATCACATTCCACAAAGAGTGCGACCTGATTTTCCGCTCTATGTCCCATCATTGAAACCTTCTTCAGATCGCAAGGTCAATGTCGACGTGGTTTCGGTCCTGGGGAGGGGCCTGTCTTCAAAACGCCCCTTGAACTCTCATCTAAATGGTATATTCAACACAGAGAAGTGGTGTCAGCAAGCAAGAGTGCCAACATTCAAGACTCTCTTGAAACGCAAGGCGCTATGGACCCCGGCGAACAGCATCAACAATCGAACCAATCATCGCAGCAAGGGGAAGAACAGCCTGAACCCCAGACCGTCTTCTCCGCCGAATCCTCAACTTCCTCAAGCTCGAATTGAAGACGTGCCGTGGACGACGAAACGCCATGCAAGAAACTCTGTCAAGAGCCCCCCGCGTTGCCCCAGACCACCGATTCAACTTCGTCCTACCTAACTGTGCCTCAACCCTATAATCACCGCAGCTCTGCTACCACTCGACGATAATTTCCGTACCAACCAGATTGATGCCAGACCGCCCATCGACACCCGATCCATCGCGGACCAAGTCGCATACAGCTGCTTAACGCACTCTTCGATCGACCTTGACTACTCTGTACAACACCACATACGATCCGACACAACTGTGACCTGTCGCCAAATCTCGAACTTCTGCATCAAGCCTCCGGCGACCCTGTCCCCGTGATACAGCTCCGATGTTCATTTTCTGTGTAGAAACATATCGTACTCCCTTCCATGTATATCCCGCTATTGCATTATAGGAGCATCATTTTTTCGGACGTTCAGCGAAAAATGGGCAACATGAGGCACTACGTGTGTACATGGCCATTATTCAACGTTTCGAGCAGTCCGGGAAAGATCGCCGTCATCAACTGTCATTTACACTGCCGTGGAGGAGCTGTCTGAGTGAGTCGAGCCTATAGGCGTAGATTTCGCGTAGCGCGGAAGAGATTCGATGGGCTTGGAAATCGAGTGTCTTGGAAAATTTCATGAGCTCGCTCATAAGTGGATGAGCCAACGACGTACACCGAAAAACAGTCTGATTCCGGTCGTATTCGACACGCAAAGCCGTTAGGAACCATACCGTTCTTTGCGATTTATACACGGGTCGACTGTTGGGCGCTTTATAATCTCTGCGGGCCACGTGCCGATGAAAAAGAGGTTCTTGGATTCGATAAAGGTATATACAAATTGAGATGTACAGCTGTAAGATACAATATAGGATGGGTGTTTAGGGAGAATTTTACAAAATGCATTGATCTGTTAGGCCACACAGGGACACTAAGAATAGGAAAATGATGGTCACATTACCCACACATCGTAGACTGGTTCTGAGCTTAGAGAGAGGAAGACCTAGGAATAGTTCGGTTCGTGTTGCGGGAATGGTGGTATGTGGTGTCGATTTTAGTTGAAACGTGTCGGCAAGAGAGCAGTAGGTTTCGCAGGAAGAGAGTTAGGCAGGAAGTTCCGCGAGTACTTGGGTTTCCCTCGACGCCTTTGCTTCGGTGTCAAATCTGGCTGGAGGCGCGCGTCGAGGCTTGTGCGATGTCGTTTCTGGGGGCGGGCCTCGTCTGAGTCAACTAGAGTTCCGTCGTTTTCGTCGACCGCTCGACGCTTCTTGCCACGGCTTTCCAGAGGCCTTGTTTCTTTTAAGGGCGGTCAATAAAAGAGAAGAAGCTATGCTCACTGCTTGGAATCGGTTTCTGCCAGTGAGTCAATCATAGCACCGAGGTTCTGTTCAAGCCAGATATCGACCGGTTCGTTCCCGGATTGACTAGCAAGGAGGCCTAGACGGAAGAGAATGTAATCGCCATACCTTGAGGATTTCCGATATCGTCCGTGAGGTCGCAACCGATTGTCCACCACAACGTTGGCATAGGTTTTCGGGGCCGCAACGACAGTACCTATCGCCTAGGATTCAGAGTCTATCACTGAGGGTGATTTGGTTTAGTATTCAGCTAGTACATAACCTTGATGCCTCCTGTGCCAGATCTGGGTATTTCGCATGCATCCTAGCACGGACGAATGTTTCGACGTGTTGTTGGGCCTCGTTTTCTAGGAAAGTGGCGCGGCCTTCATTGCAATAGATTTCATCCCAGAGTTCCAGGAGCGGTAGAGTGACAGGGAACCTGCATGTGGCGATGTTATGGTCATAGACAGCGAGTATATTTCGGTAATAGGTGTCCGACATGGGACGGGTGGAGGCGGCACAGTCGTAGTCTGGATGTTCGAGGGATAGTTGAGACGAAGTTGAATTAGTGGCCATGGATAACGCAAGAGGCTCCTGACACGATTTCTTGTATGGCGCAAACTCTTCTTCGTCTACGGCGCGTCGTTTTCGCTTAGTAGAATTCGATCTTGAGGAAGTGGAGGATTGGGCGTAGACCATAGTCCTGGGTTCGATCTTTTCTTCTAGATCCAATTGATGGTGGTTTCCCCTTTGCTGTGATGATTAACTTGACTGTTGACCTCGTTCGTTGGGGTTCATAGCAACTTGCGTTCCAAGAGAGTCTTGAATGCTGGCACTTGTACTTGATGACACTGATTCTTCCTCGTGCGCTTCTTGAGTAGCCGATGCAAGTAACAATTCACCGGGCGTTTTGAAAATTGGCCCCTCCCCAGGACCGAAACCACGGCGATGTTGACCTTGGGATCTGAAGAGGTTTCAACGATAGGGCATGGGACGGAAAATTAGGGCGCACTCATTGTGGAACGCGATGAGGGCGTCGTACGACTCGTCTGACTGGCTGAATGATTGGATTTCCAGCTTCACATTGCCGTGATTAATAAAAAGCACATACTCGTTTTCAAAAGTCACTAGGGCTTCCATCAAGGGAGCGAATGTGTCCTCTACACATCTCAAGGCGCTGCAAATTCCGAACTGCTCCAAATGAAGGCCTAGGGCTGACTCAAAGAGGTCGGCTATAAATTTTTGCGTCGCGTGAGTATCTTCGATTAGATAGCCCCGTGTAGCCATCATCTGACACATGGACATGTTACGAGAGAGTAGCGACATGATATACTATGTCGGTAAATATCAGAAAGAATTTGAAAGAAAATCCAACGCTGACACTCGCCTTACAAGATTTAGCCGGCAGTTCAGGATACCGCATTTGGAGGATATTTCGGAGGAGTTTATAAAGTACTCGGTCGCCCTGGTACTCTGCGATCTTTCGTTTGGTTTTGTTGGCCACTATCAGGACGATGTCGGTCTCCAATTTAGGCAGTCTCCAGTAGTAGGAAGGGCTGCCAATGGCCAAGATGAGAATGTAGATAGAACGTGGATTTCCGTGCGACATAACGAATCGATGGAAGGACTGGCGGTGGAGATCTCGCTTTCCGCGGAATGATAGATTGTCGACGTGTTGGAAGCGCACTGTAAGAAAAGTATAAGAATGACTCAGGAAGCAGAAGGAAGGATGGCTGAGCGTGGACCAGACACGGGGAGTACAATTTGTCAAAAGCCAAAATGACCAATCTCATCTACAAACAGGACAAATACATCACCACATGATTGACTTTGCAGCAAGGCGCACGCTACAAAAAAATTCAAGACAAGTCTATAAAACTCGAGAGACGGCATGTCCAAGGACAGGAGACAAAATTCCAGAAGCAAGATACCCAGGAACGAGATATCCAGAGAGCCAGCCGATGTTCCAAACAAGAAGGAATGATCGAAGGAAGGGAGATCAGCGCTCAGCTGACTAGGCTCTATCCATTTACTCGTCTACTATTAGTAAGAAGACCAACAGAAAGTTGCGAACACATACTTCATGTCACGATGTGCGTGTAAACTTCACAAGCAGAGGGCAAGAACGAACCATATGTTTTCCACAAGAGATCCATTGCGCCATCGGTTGCTGCTTCTACCGAGTTTACGAAAACTTCATCAAAGCGGTTGGACTTGGGTGCAGAGTAGAATAATGCATGAAAAGCGTCGGTGTTGGGGATGATATCAGGAAATGCCTGCTTAAGGAACAGTCGAATGAAATCGGAATGAACGAGTAGGGTGCCAAGCGCCTAGAAAAAACGTCAGCATTGTTCGAAGGTTTCGTTCAACCTACAGGTAGGTGGTGATTCGGATTATGCATTTCCTTTCCAGCAAGTCGTGAAAGCGCAGTGCCAAAAGCTGTGGCTCCTAGCAAAGCCTCATCTTCTAAGATATCCTTTTGTGATCCTGTCGCCGCTTGGAACTCCAGGTGTTTGGCAAGTACGAGAGAGCGGATGTCGGGAGGAGTGGTTATATTCAGTTCATCAACTAGGCGAAGAAGATAGATCCGCTGAGTCGCACTTAGAATTCGAGGCATTGTCGATCGAAATTAAAGTACACAAGTTGTGACGATGAGGGGACACTAGTAGACAGCCCAGAACGAAATATGGTCCGTGCACATCCAACCCCGTCGGCTGAACAAAATGCAGAAACCACACCGCGATGACTCAGCTGCGTCAAGTCCATGTAAGCTGGAAAGCCTTTGATGTCATGACAAGATTACCATCTGCTGAATATTCTGCCTATGGGTTCTGTATGCCAGACCAGCATCTCGTAATGTAATAATGTCTTTTTGCTTGGACGGAGGCGCATGGTTGCTGAGGGAAGTCCTCGCCGGTGGACCCACCGATCACCGCTGTTAAGTTCAGTTTTTTGTCCGATAATGGAATCAACCATCTTTGTGGTCTTTGGTTGTACGTAAGTAAGTCCGTTCCGTTGATGTATCGGTGGCAATGAGCCATCAAACGGGGAACCCCTTCGGAGACGCTCGGGAGGTCACCCTTTGGACCTAAATGGTTAAACCTCAGTGTAACGGGTATTAATATGCTGTCCATTCACGATTATACCAAGTTACAAATAGGATACATGTGTTGTTCTATAGGCTACAGTGCAATGATCAACATGGCCATTAATAGTTCAACGTTTCGAGCAGTCCGGGAAAGGTCGTCGTCATCAAGCGTCATTCACACTGCCGTGGAGGTGGTGCTGTACTCTGTGGAGCCTGTAGGTGTAGGTTTCGCGGCGTAACGCGGAAGAGATTCGATGGGCTTGGAAATCAAGTATCCTGAAAAAATCCAATTAGCTCTCTCATGAACGAGGGAAAACCATGCAAGAACGAACCTTTCATCCCAGCCGCTTTTTCGCCTTGCCTCCCAAACCCAAACCCAGTTTTAAGGTTACCCGATCCCGTCTCAGACGACCGCGATTTTTCCTGCTCGCTATTGCCTGTCCACATATTGGAGACAAACGAGGGTCCGTGGCTGGCGGCTTTGGAGATCACAGGTCGGACATCAACCCCTGCGACATGCGTCGGAAGGGCACTCTTCGCATGCTCACGCCAAGAAGTCACAGACCGCTTCGACTTGGCAGATTCGCGCCAGATGAGACCGACAAGCATGTTGAGGCAGCCAATAGAGAACAGGAAGAAGGCCGAAGCGAGAGTGAACGTGTCGACGCGGTGGGACAAAATAGCAGCGCCGATTCTGTGAGAAAAAGTGATGAACGACTGCTAAGACAAGATATACAAAAAAAAGCTTACAGGCATTGCATGAGTCCAAGGGCACCAACACCAAAATTTTTGCCTAAGACGGGGAAGAACCGCTCGAAGAATGAAGACGGCCAACCAAATTCAGAAAGGATCAGAACAATAGTCTGTCCGATGATAAGGAGTCGGTTGAGGACTGCCCAGAACTCGCCGGCGGGTTGATTAGGTACCGTGCTTCCTCTAGATTTAATGTAAGAAATGAACCATCCATTCAGCACATTATCACGTACGAGATGTAATCACTGTCGAGAACATTGGTAGAGTTCGAGCCACTTGTGTCGAACGTGTCCGATGATGACCCAACCTGATGGCCAGTTGCGAGGAACCGGTTGACAGCCTGGACATCATGGGCTAGGGTGACGATATTGCTGGCGAGGACAAGTATGAGCGCGATGATGCTCAAGATACGGACGCCATTGAGACCGATGAATGTATCTAATAGAACGCATGGAAGTAAGTATTACTCGAGAAACGATGCTTGAAAGGATACCGACATGCACGAGGAGGAAGCATTGTTTAAGAGTGTTGAAGAGTTTGTTTCGTGAAGACAGAACTTGAAGAAACAACCAGCTGAAATGACTAGATGGTACCAGCACCTAGGAAAGAAGGAGAGAAGAAGAAGAAAATGAAGGACGTGGGCCTGGAGGACGGCGTTGGAAATGAGGAGGACTGGAGATCATCGTTTGCTTTTGTAGTCGACAACCTCATTGTTCTTGCATACCAACATGTCATTGTTCTGACCCTGTCACTCTCACAGCGTGACTTTGCCTTTCGCCTCAAACAACAACAAAGGCGATGTACATGGCGACGACGGTCATTAACATCAGGATCCCTAGCAGATTTAGTTGTATGTACGGCATCAGCCCGTACAGCAAGTAATAAAGGTATAAAAGCGGTGGTAGGAATGGAACGTCGTGATTATCATCAGGATCTCGAATCGGGGAGAGGAGGGACGTGCTTCGTAGACTTCGACGCTGGTCTCGTCAGCTTCCTCTGCTCGAGCTCTTTCGCCCGCTTCTCCCGTTCTGCCTGCATGGCTGTCATTATCTGAAGTTGCTGCGCTATGAATTCTGATGTTCCAGGTCTTTGCAAACAATCTACATCAGAAAGGAGCGATGTGCATAGAAAAGGGAGAGCCTCACCTCATACGAAGGATTCTCATAATAGTTTCCTCGCTCGTCACCTCCTTCTCGTCCCGCTTCTCCTTCTTGCGGTTCCGGATCGTGCCCAGATTACGCTGCGAATACACAGATTTGGCACGCTTCTTGACCGATGGCGCAGATTTAAGACTCTGTTGCATCATGCGCACGCACTCCTCCATCAAGTCATCGCTGGTTGGACGTCAATATCAAGGCAATTCGAAGCATCTCAAGGACTTACGTGGTCCAGTCGTAATATAAACGAATGGACAGCACATCTCGGTACTTTTGGTTCTGGAGCAGCTCCAGAGGCACAGGACCTTCTCCTCCTGCGTAAAAGTAATCTCTCAAAAACTGAGGTAAACGATAAATAAGAATGGCACAGAAACGCAAAAGACAACCTCATCTGACCTTGAGCCACTTGAACACAATGTCCACTTCCTTGTCTGTCAAAGGCTTCAAATCGCTAGAAACCTCGGAAAGCGGAGGTATCAGAAGACTCTCGATGATCAACAGAACCTCCTTCCAGGCACGCGTCATGACCGTTTCTTTCGTAGTATCGCTCAGGTACGTGTTCAACGTTTGGAGGTTCGCATCAAAGTAGTCGAACAAGGGTAGAATCCCTTGCTCAATCTCAACGTCCGTCAGCTCCTCAGGTCGTACACGTGGTTTCTCGCCGTCAGGTAATGGAATCTGGACTTCATTTGAGGTGGCACCCATGGCTGAACGATACAGGGCCGTCACGTTGCCCAACGCCTTGTTATAATCAAGAGAAGAATTTCCTGATTTCATCAGGCTCTTGACCACATTTCGTGAGAGACACTGTCTGATGAATGGCGACATCTGTAACTAAGTCAACACGGGCCTCTGTCTGACTGTGAAGATGATTACCTTGTCGATGAAGATCCGGAGCATGTCTCCCTCAGCTCTCTTCAACGAACGGAATGCCCGACCAAAGTAGAATTGGATATCGTCTTTTTCGCCCTCCATGCTTACGCGTATCAACACACGTCCGTGTGGTTCAAGGTTCATCCAGAGTTCGTGGGCTAAAAAGTCTCCAAATCTTCGAGGGTCCAAGCAAAGGTATGCCCGCCCGACGGTATCGTGCTTGCCAACCAAGGCTCGATCCCGAACGCTGACCATCAACCAGAGCTCCTTATCAATAGACATATCGAATGTTTCATCCCCTGGAACATCATATATCACTGCTCAGAATTCGGAGGCACAGAACAACACTCACACCGAGGATTCAGAGTCTCGTAAATCGTCCGTGTCTTGGCTAAACGGTTACCTTCCGGGTCACTCAACGTGATAAAGGTATCCAACTTGGCCGACGGGCTACTATCCAGCGGAACAAGCCCTTCCGCCATAACCACCTTCAATGTGAACAAGAAACGGTCTCGCTCGATCTTCTCCGGAACGGGCGGGGCATGGTCTTGAAGCACTTCAGCGATTTTGTCAGCTTCCATCTGGTTGTACATGTTATCCAGCAGCTTTCGAGCAGCCTCGATGTTGTTCAACTTCACGCAGGATTCTGGGCGAAAATTGAACGGTTCGACCCGCTTCTCGCCCTGGATAGTGAGCTGTCGAGCCTTCTCCAACCAAGCAGAGGATTTTGGTGGTTGAATGTATTCGTTGGGTCGAGGGAACATCTCGGCTAGGAACAGAGATTCGACGTGCCGACAATATTGTTCTATGGCCTTTGAAATCGTCTAGAGTGTTTGTCAATAATCGCATAATATCGTGTGACTAACATGAACCCTGCCTTGGAGAGTGCTGTAAAGAACCTGGCACTTTGATAGTCGTCATCCCATTCCAGATCTTGAAGGAAGTTTATAGGGCTTCGGAGGGAGTCGAATAGGTCAACTATTGACGAACTATGTCCTTCCGTGCTTTCGGCTTCGAACTGAAATTACACGAAACAAAAAAGGATAAAAAGAGGAAGCTCGACGACGAGGGTGAGACCTACTTTGTCGGCAGCGATCGCCTAACATGTTACATTAGACTCGCATAGTTTACGACTTCCAAAACACTCACCGCTTGCGCCCATTGCTCTGTCTTGCTGTCAGTGTTCACAAGCCACTGCCGCACATACGGCTCAAAGAAAGCCGCGATATCGAATTGTATTTTCCCTCTGTAGAGTCCACGATCACCAACAAACGCAATACTCGCAAAAGCATTCTTACTGTGGCACGAAAGCAGCATACATCCCAAGGAGAGTCTTGATTCGGCGATATAGAGAAAAAATGTCCTGGATGGGAACGTCCGGAGTCGGTCCATTCATGGACGATTCAAACAAACGCTTCTGAGAACTTTGAAGACCCGTGACAAGTTGTGGCACAGTCACGTCAACCAGAAGAGATACCATATCAAGCTGGCTAAGGACTTCAAGTCAGTGAAACCAGAAACTGAGGACGACGCTAATCAATCACCCTAATATTGGCTCGGGGAACCGTTTATCAAGGAGTTTCGCCGATTTCTCCAATTCGTCCGTCATCAATAGCAAAGGCAGAGCTCGGTTAACACCCGGCGCCGATTGCAGCTCCTGCATCTTTGTCTGGTAGTACAGTGCGGACACCTGCCGTATTCGATCCTGCACATCCGCGAGACGCGCGCCAACATCGATATCGAAACCTTCAAGGAGGCCGGTTCCTCGGATGTCTTCCAAGATGGAGATGAAGGAGCCGATATCCGACGGTTTGACATTCGGTATCGCATCCATAGCGTGATAAAGAGAGGACAAGAAGATATTAAAGAGGGACCCGTATACACTAGAAAGGTAATGAGCCTAAAAAATTGTTCAGTGTTCATCGGGATTAAACGAGAAGGAGCGCTTACATCTTGGACCGGCCAGTTGTCTATTTCATTCTCCTCCAACGCCTTGATAACGTTTTGCACCGCGTCCGGTATACATTCCATCGGCACTTCACCCCGCTCGAAAAATTGTCTGACCAAATCGACGAAACAAGACACCCGATACGATTGGTTTATTCGCCATCGGAGCGCACATTCGTTGATAAGTTCAATGTGCGGCGGCGACAAAATCCCCAGCGAAACCTCCTCGGCATCGTCTACCTCGGGGCTGAGCATTCTTTCTAGGTCGGCGATGAGGCAATTCTCAAGTAGGCGTTTGTAGTATTTACGAGGATTGGGAGGGATAAGCGTGAAGTGGTGGCCGACAGGTATGTCTTCGTCTTCATCCACGTCACCAAGGCTGTGGATCGCAAGATCATGGGCTCCCGTTCCCAGCACCGAGCGTCTGCTCGATATCGAGGCATGGCGTGACGTGGGCCCGGTCGTATGATCCACGGAATAAATGGTTGCCGGACGACCACTGGGGGTCTGCGACATCGATGATCCTTCTGACGGTGTTGACTTCGCTAGTTCTGGGTTAAGCTGAGCCATAGCTAACATGAGCTGCGAAAGATGTGTCGTTTCGCGTGTTTTCCAGTGATGCCATGCTGCTGCACTGCTGAAATCCTCTCTCCGCCCCGGAAACGGTGCGCCGGCGTTGATGTTTTTCAGACATGTCTGGAAAATGGGACTCAGCCAAGTATTCTGATAGTAAAAAGGGATATTCTCGCCTTCAAATCCATCATCGCCGCCCTCTCTGTAACAATCGAAATCCTCAGCTGATCAACTTCCTTCTGCACCGGCTCCTCAGGAAGTTTGAATAGCTGCGCTACCGTCCTAACCAACTTCATATCAGCAATACTCGCGTAAGCCACAGGCGTGCTGGTGATCGGGTCTCGATCTCGGGAAGTCGAAGCGGAATCGTATCCAGAATCGCTGTAAGCTTGAGCCGGAGCCAATTTTGCAGTATATATATCTAGTCGCGAGACAAGTTCTGGCGAGACATGATGCACGTTCCGCAAACACTCGCGAAGTAGCTTGACGAACTGCCATATGTGTTTGTTGAGCTCCAACTTCCAACCCTCGCCTGCAAGCGCAGGTTCCTTCTTCAAAACTGCCGTCGCATGGGTTGCAAACATCAAGATGAGCTCCTCGATTTTCCGGTTCTCCTTCATCTGTCGCTTGAAGCTATCGACCATGAGTTGAGTGTAAAATTTTGCCATAGTCCTTCGGATGAATTGATCAGAGTACCTATGTTGGCGAGAATCATCTACTTTTTCAGAAACATAAAGAAATCATGATAACACACGCTGAGTCTTTCGCCATGACGATATCCTGCAACTTTTGCTCCAACACTTTCAGTAGTTTCTCCGGAAACTTTGGACTCTTAGGACCATCTCGGATACCATCGAACATATCGCTGAGGGAGAAATTGGAGAGTGCCGAAAGCCGCGATGAATGTTCTCGCTCGCGCGCCTCCGCCGCCGGTGTTTTGGGAGGCTCTGCAGCCTTTGGGAGCAACAGATAGCTCAGGACACTGCATGGAAACGGGATGACTTTCTCGAAATGTCAATAGCAGAGTATGCGGGCTCACGCTACTCGGAGGACATAACTGAGATAAAGTTCCCATGAGACGACATACAAGCCAACTTGATAATGCGCACTCACTCGAACAATTCATCGTCAGTGACGCGATGTTTAGAAACGCGCCTTTCCTGAGCGAAACTATCATAACTTCGAGTTGACATGGGCCCGGAAGAGAATGAATGGTTATGGGCACGCAGGGACTCCGCCTGACGTAACTTACAATTTGACACAGTTAAAGGCTATCAGCCAGGGGATTCAACAACCCAAAACAGGTCATAGTCTAATTCTATCTGCCATTAGTGAGTTACAGTTCATCATGTCGCGGTTCCTGTAATGGTTCCTGCCCTTCTGGCATCTCTGGCATCGTCTCTTCCTGATCACTCTGCGGTACTCCATCTCCTTCGGCTGGTGTGGTCGGTTGTGGCTGCGCAGTGCTCGTCGGCTTCGGCTTCGGCTTCGTCTTCTTCACCTTGGGCACCTTCCTCTTGTACAGCTTCATCAAGCTCGTCTCAAGAACCTTCGCCCTCGCCTTCATCTCCGCAGTCTCGATCACAGGGTCCTCATGCTGCTTGACGGACTTCTGTTTCTCCACCCACTCAGCCAACCACGACTCGTGCTCCTTCAAAGATTTCTCCAGTCCATCCAACTCATCCGCAGTCCACTTTGAAGGGAGACCTGCTTCCTGTTCAGCGGTCAAGTTCTGCCTCGCTTCGTTCAAGAATAGACGAGTGCTCCAATTCCACATTTGACTGTTGTTCAACGCTTGAGGGAACGCCTCGATCTCTTTGTAGCGGTGGACGATAGGCTTCTCCAGAGCCCTAATCATGCACGTCGGCATAACATGAAAGACTTTTTTTTAAACAACTCACTCTAGTGATATGCGCTTGTCCAGCAACTGTGATGTTTCCGCAACATCTCCGCGATCGTGGAGCCACGTGAAAAGTTCTTCGAGTTTTTGGGTCATGGATTGTCGCTCATTATCGGTAGAACACTTCTTGAAAGGGGTCTCATGATTTTCATCCTCGAGCAGATCGCGAAGCCTATACAGATAGCTCTCGAGGGTATTGCGGGCTTCGTCTTTCCGGTTTTTTGCGGTCTCTTCCAAGTCCAAGGCACGAAGTCTTTCGCAAGGTAAGCTGCACTGATCAAGAACTCAAGATATATATCTTACCTGCCTCTCGCCTTTTGCTTCTCCTCGACGGTCATCGGAGGATTAACTGTGAAGCGAGTGACGACCTTGAGAGGAATGGTGTCCACTTTTGGTACTTCCTTTTTCTTTTCTGTCACAGCATCAGCTGACGGCGTAGGGGATGTTTCAGCCGAGGAAGACGATGATGACCATGATGATGATGATGAAGCGTCGGTCTGGCTCTCGCGTGGAGGTGCGTTATCAGCCGACTCAATAACTGTCTCTTGCCCTGCCTGCGAACCTCCGCCAAAAAACTCCTTTAATTTCCCTACACCTACGTCAGTTCATCTGCTTCAATGAGAAAACTCCTTTGCGCACCTGTCAAGCTCTCATCTTTAATAGCGCCGTGAGCAACCGCTTCCGTGACGGAGATGAAACCCGACTCAGAAAGCATCAAGGTCGCCTTTACAATTGGGTCGGTAGCACCGGCTTCTGTCAAGTTGCCCATAGCATCGGCAACACCACTGAAATCTGCTTCAAGGATGTGTTGAGGATAGCCACTGAGGTGTTGTGTGAGACCAAGAATAACAATTCAGGGGATAATACTGACGGGGCGATGAGATGCTTGTAATCGAGGTGAATGCTAAAGTCTTCCTTGCGCTTCAAAGTCAAGGTCTTTTTAGTACCCACTTTCGAGCCAGCGGGGAAGAGCAAGGTGGTGATGGTCCTGGGTCGACTCAAGGGGGTGGCAGCCGCAGCAAGATAAGACACTTCGATGTCGTGGATACTAATATCGGCGACCTTGATGTTTTTCGTCTTGTATTGACGGCTGAGTCCAGCGCCATAGAAGGCAGCGCCTGGTTATTACCTGAATATCAACAAATTCGGATAATAATCGAAGTCGGACTGACCTAATACTGGTGCTTCATCAGCATTGACATTCAATGCGATCTTATCACTGCATAAAAGAGGAAGGATGAGAAAAGAGAAGGATTAAGGGAATAAACCATACAGACGCTCCGACAGCGCCTTTAACGGCCGCTTGAATCATAGGCGTCCTAGTTGCGCCCCCAACAAGGAGAACGGACGTGATGTTATCAAGCGACAAGCCAGCCTCATTCAACGCATCGTAGACCGGTTGAACAAATCGGGTTCTCAGATCACCACAAGCGGTTTCGAATTGTGCTCTGGTGACTTTAGACCGGAAATCCACGTCCCAAGCCAGGCTTTCTACCTGAAAAAGGAAATTAAGAAAAGACCTCAGACGATGGCAAAAAGGGACTTGCTGTAGACATTGCCTCAGTATTGGCACTCAGAATCGCCTTCACGCGTCCTGCCTCTTTCCAAAGCTTCGCCATGCCTTTTTTGTCCTCACGAATATCCCGCTTCGACTTGGCATTGAACATCTCGATCAGAATCTGACGCATCCGCCTATCAAGTTCAAGGCCACCCGTCTTGCGGTCGTAACCAACGCCAGCGACATTGATGGTGGTCCCTGCAGCAGGTGTCTTGGGATCGTTGGGAGTATAAGTGACAACCGTCGCCACGATAGAGGAAGCGCCCGCATCATAGATGATGTGGTTTTCCGGTGCAGCAAAAGTCCTCGTCATGGCGTAGTTGACGGCGACCGCCGTTCCATCGTGGACCAGAGCCAAGGTACGAAGCCCCGCAATTTCAATCGCGTCCGCGACGGCGTCCCGCTCGTATTGTGAATAGAACGGAGGGACTGTGATGACCACATCCCGGACTTTCTCCCCTGCCACGGATTCCGCCAGTTGTTTGATGTAGGATAATTGCATAGCAATAAGCTCCTCTGAACTCCATTCCGTCCCGTCGCTCTGCCTCAGTCCAACAGTCTTGCGGGAGGTTTCGAGGAGGTCGCTTTGTGATATCTTGGTGTAGAAAGAGACGGTTTCCGATTCGTGAGGTGCACCCTGCAGAACCTTTAGAGACATAAACACATCCGAGGGATACCTGGTGGCCTACTCGTATATTTAGGAATGTATGGTCAGCTCGTAGAACGGGATGCCTACCATATTTGCGGCATCG
>Ga0307516_10003525_pt1 | contig 20032 bp, 16 predicted proteins | sample 19_EM_MG_FD_203310 | JGI IMG/M metagenome (GOLD analysis project Ga0307516, IMG submission 203310) | Populus trichocarpa ectomycorrhiza microbial communities from riparian zone in the Pacific Northwest, United States - 19_EM | ecosystem: Host-associated > Plants > Roots > Unclassified | place...
GGCCGTGAGCTCGGCGGGCGGAGGAGCGCCGGGCTCGGCGACCAGGGTGCGCTCGTGGTCGTCGGGAATGGCGGCGACGTAGCCGACGAGCGGGATGGCGGTGCCGGCGACCATTTGACGAACCTCGGCCGCGGTGAGCACCAGCTCGGAGTCGGCGCCGGCATCGATCACGACGCCTTGCACCTGCTCGTCGAGGGTGCCGCTCGCCATCTGCAGGGCTACGCCGCCGGGCACTGAACAAAACTCGAGCTCCGCGCCGCCCGTCCGCCAACCGAGCTGCGACGCAATCGCATCGAGCAGGGGCGAGCTGGTGAACAGCGCCGCGAATTGCGGGCCTTCGGGCGTGGGCAAAAAATGCGGGATGAGCCGGAGCTCGCCTTCGATTTTCGTGCGTTCACCGGTCGTCGCGCCCGCGACAGGCTCGGCCAGCGGGATGAGCAGGTCCGCCTGCTCCAGCGCGTCGAGCAAGGCTGCCACGTCTTTGCGGAAGCCGCGCCGCGCGGCCTTGACGGCGCTCACCAAGTCCGGGCCACCGCCCGAACCGCTATCTTGGCCAATGACCTGCATTTTGCGGCCTGATTATCACGGCGGCCCGTTCAGCGCACGGCTGGCAGGTGCTGGGGGCGTGATAGTCTCCCCGGTCCCTGATGGTCCCTCGCGTGCTCCGTAGCTTCTACCCCGAGATCCAGCCCTACCGCACCGGCTACCTACAGGTCTCTCCGGTTCACTCGCTCTACTTCGAAGAGTCGGGCAACCCGGAGGGTAAGCCGGTGGTCTTCTTGCATGGTGGCCCTGGCGGTGGCTCGAGCCCCAAGCAGCGTCGCTTCTTCGATCCTGCGCGCTATCGCATCGTGCTCTTCGATCAGCGCGGCTGCGGTAAGAGTCGCCCGCACGCGTCGCTCGAAGACAACACGACGTGGCACCTCGTCGACGATATCGAACGGCTGCGCAAACATCTCGGCGTAGAACGCTGGCAGGTGTTCGGCGGTTCTTGGGGCAGCTCGCTCGGGCTCGCCTACGCTGAGACGCATCCGGAGTGCGTGAGCGAGCTGGTGCTACGCGGCATCTTCTTGCTGCGGCGCTGGGAGCTCGAGTGGTTTTACCAACAGGGCACCAGCGTGCTGTTTCCGGACGCCTTCGAGCCGTTCTTGAAGCTGATTCCAGAGGCGGAGCGCGGCGACTTGATCGGCGCCTTTCACCGCCGCTTGACCAGTGAGAGCCCGGTCGAGCGCCAAGAAGCGGCGCGCATTTGGAGCGTGTGGGAGGCGAGCACCAGCCACCTGCTGCAAGATCGCGACTACATTCAGAGCGCGGCCGGTGACGAGTTCAGCTTGGCTTTCGCCCGCATCGAAGCGCACTACTTCGTCAACGGCGGCTTCTTGAGGAGCGAACAGCAGCTGCTCGAAGACGTGGGTAAGATTGCTCATCTGCCGTGCGTGATAGTGCAAGGCCGCTACGACGTGGTTTGCCCCGTGCGCAGCGCCTGGGAGCTGTCGAAGGCCCTGCCCGACGCGGAGCTGCGCATCGTGCCCGACGCCGGACATTCGGCGTTCGAGCCCGGCATCGTGCACGAATTGATCAGCGCGACCGATCGCTTTGCCGAGCGGAAGAACGCGTAACATGACGCTTGCCGGCGCGTTTTTCACGGTTCGAAAGCTACTCTCGGCGCGCGCGCGCCGCTCTTGGGTCGGTCGCACGCGCGCTCACATCGAGCTGCGAGATCTGTCGCAAGCAGAGCTGCAAGAGTTCGCGGACCGCGTCCGGCCAGCCTTGAAAGAGCTGGTGCGCGTGCGCGGCGTGGAGATCAACGCGCCGCTCTTGCGCTTGGTGGTGTCGTTCGACGACGACGCTTACACGCTGGCCGAGCTTTTGGCGGTCGTCGAGCAAGCGGAGCGCGCTTCCGCCGTCGAAAACGCGCGCTTCCGCGACGAGATGTGGGAGCACCCGGCCGACGTCGAGACCATCGAGCGGCTGTTGGTCGGCTTGTGCGCCGATGCGGTGGGTGCTGCCAGCGGCCTGATGCTCAAGTTTTCGCCCGTGCCGGTCTCGCGCATCGGCGGCACGCTCGGCAGCCTGTTTTCGATCGCGCAGAGCACGTCTCGCCTGCGCAAGCCGCTCGACGAGCGCTTCGGCCCGCAGCGCGCAGACCTGATGCTCGATCTGGCGGCGGCGGCAGCGAACTCGACGGCGCAGCGCGCTGGCAGCGCGTTCGTGGAGCTGGCGCACAAGTTCTCGCGCCTGAGCGAGGCGCAGTCTCGCCGCCGCATTTGGGACGAGCGCGAGCAAGAGCTGTTCGCGGTGCCGTCCGAAGACATCGAGCTGCCGGTGACAGAGCCGCGGCCCCGCCCGCTGCCGCGCGGGCCGATCGAAGAATACGCGGACCGCGCCTGGATCGTGTCGCTCGGCGGCTTCGCGGTCAGCTTCCTTACGACACGCAGCGTGCAGCGCGCCGTGGCGGCCCTGTTCGCTGGTTTGCCGCAACCCGCACGCCTCGGTCGCGAGACGTTTTGCGCGGAGCTTTGCCGAGCCCTGGCCGCCCGCCAAGCGCTGGTCATCGATCCCGAGGCCATGCGCCGCTTGGATCGCATCGATTGCTTGGTGCTCGAGAGCGGGCTGGTGGCGCGCGACCGCTACGAGCTGCGCGAGCTGCTCGTGCTCGGCACTGAGGACGAAGCCGAGCTGCGCCGCGCGCTCAGCGCCCTGCTCGATGTCGAGCGGCCGATCGAAAAGCGCACGGTCGACGACTTCACGTTCGGCGCGCTGGGCGTCTTGAATTGCCCGGTGCCCGAAGAGCTCAGCGCGCGCGCCTGGGAATTGGGGCGCCGCGGCGGCTTGGTCGTCGGTTTGATCCGCAAGGACGTGCTGGTCGCATTGGCCGAGGTCGAGCTGATCCCGCAGACGGGCATCGACGAACTGATTTCCGCCGCGCACGAGGCCGAAATGCGCGTGGTCGTGGCCGGCGCCGACGAGAGCGTGCTGGCGGGGCTGCCCGCCGACGACACGATCGGCGGCGGCGCCGACTTGGCGCGCGGCATCCGGCGCTTGCAGCGCGAAGGGCGGGCCGTGTGCCTGGTGGCCACCAGCCGTTCGCCGCGCGTGGACGCGGACCTGACGATTGGGCTGATGCGCGAAGGCGAGGCTCCGCCCTGGGGCGCGCATGTGATCTGCCGCGACGATTTGTCAGACGTGCGCTTCTTGATTCACGCGGCCGTTTCGGCGCGCCAGGTCGCCAAGCAGGGCGTGAATATCGCCCTCGGGGCGGCGACGCTCGGCGCCCTGGTGTCGGCCGGCGGTGTCTTGCCGCTGACGGCGCGGCGCGTGATCGCGGTCGTCAACGCCGCTTCGATGATTTCGATGGCCAACGGGGTGCGCGGCTCCTTCGCGCTCGCCCGGCGCGCCTTGCCACCTCCGCGCGATCGCACGCCGTGGTACGCGCTCGAAGCCAATAGCGCGCTGGTCAAGCTGCGCACCTCCGAGCAGGGGCTGCTCCGCCGCGAGGCGCAACGCCGCCGCCGGCCGAGCCTGAACGATTCGCGCTCGCGCGCGCGAGAGCTGGTCGAAGCCGTCACCGACGAGCTGTTCAACCCGTTGGCCCCGCTATTGGCAGCCGGCGCGGGCCTATCGGCGGCGGTCGGCTCGTTCGGTGACGCGGGCATGGTCGGCGGCGTCGTGGTGCTCAACGCGCTGATCGGCGGCGTGCAGCGTTACCGCACCGAACGCCGCCTGCGCGAGCTGTCGCGCGGCGAGCGGCGCTTCGCCCACGTGCGGCGCGGCAACGCGCTCTACGATTTGCCCGAGCAAGAGCTGGTGCGCGGCGACATCATCGTGCTCGAGGCCGGCGACGTCGTGCCGGCTGATTGTCGCATTCTGTCGTCCGAAGCGCTGGAGGTCGACGCTTCGAGTATGACTGGCGAATCGCTGCCGGTGCGCAAGAGCCCCGCGGCGTCGTTCGAGGTGCACGTAGCCGACCACAGCTCCATGCTCTACGACGGCACCGCGATCGCAGCCGGGCGCGCCGTCGGCGTCGTGGTCGCGACCGGCGAAGAAACCGAAGCGCGGCGCGGCGCCAGTGCCGTCAAGCGCGATCCGAGCCGCGGCGGCGTAGAACGGCGCCTGCGCTCGCTGATTCGCATGACAGGTCCGGTGGCAATCGGCGCCGGCGTGAGCTTGATCGGCATGGGCCTCTTGCGCGGCCGCAAGCTCGAAGATTTGGTCGGCAGCGGCGTCAGCCTAGCGGTCGCCTCGGTGCCCGAGGGCTTGCCGCTGATCGCCACCGCGGCGCAGCTGGCAGCCGCGTCACGGCTGTCGCAGCGCGGCGCGCTCGTGCGCAACGTGCGCAGCATCGAGGCGCTCGGTCGCGTCGACGCGCTGTGCCTCGACAAGACCGGCACGCTCACCGCCGGCCGCATCGAGCTCGGCTCCATTTCGGAGGCCACCGGCGACGCGCCGTCGAGCTACGGCGACGCCGAGCGTCAGGTGCTGGCAGCGGCCTTGCGCGCTGCGCCCGAGCCGCGCGTCGGCAGCACCAAAACCGATCCGACCGACGCCGCGCTGCACCGCGCCGCCGAAACTCTGAACGTGCGCGCGTTCGACGGCGCCGGCGGTTGGCTGCGCTTGCGCGAGCTGCCGTTCGAAGCGGACCGCGGCTACCAAATCGTGCTCGGTGAAACGCGCGAAGGCGCGCTTTTGTCGGTGAAAGGCGCGCCAGAACGCCTGATCGCGCGCGTCACCAAGCAACGCAAAGCCGGCCAAGAGCTGGACGTCGACGCGGCGGGCCGCACGGCGCTGCTCGAACGCGCCAAAGAGCTGGGCGGCGCCGGCCTGCGCGTGCTGGGCGTTGCCGAAGCGCGCGTCGCCGTCGATCACGACCTCGCGCAGTTGCCGGACCTGGTTTTTCGCGGCTTCGTCGCCTTCCACGATCCGGTGCGCCCGAGCTCCGCGCAGGCGGTCTCTGATTTGCACGACGCCGGTGTCGTCACTTTCATGCTCACCGGCGATCACCCGAGCACCGCCGAAGCCGTGGCGCGCGAGGTCGGCTTGTTGCCGCCGGGCGGCATCGTGATGTCGGGCGGCGCGCTCGCGCAGTTCAGCGACGACGAGCTGGACGCGCAGCTCGGCCGCGTGCGCGTGTTTGCGCGCGTCACACCGGCACAAAAAGTGCGCATCGTGCGCGCCCTGCAGCGTGCCGGCAAAGTCGTGGCCATGGTCGGCGACGGCGCCAACGACGCGCCCGCGATTCGCCTGGCCAACGTCGGCATCGCGGTCGGCCGGCACAGCACGGCCGCCGCGCGCGCAGCCGCCGACGTCGTCTTGACCGACGAGCGCATCGAAACCTTGGTGCACGCCATCGTCGAAGGCCGCGCCATGTGGGCTTCCGTGCGCGACGCCGTTTCCATCTTGGTTGGCGGCAATTTGGGCGAAATCGGCTTCACGCTCGCCGCAGGTTTGGTCGACGGTCGGCCGCCGCTCAACCCGCGCCAGCTCTTGCTGGTCAACCTGCTGACCGACGTCGCGCCGGCCATGGCCATCGCCCTGCGCCCGCCCTCGCTCGACACCCTGCGCGCCTTGCGCACCGAGGGTCCCGAAGCCTCGCTGGGCCAGCCGCTCAACCGCGACATCGCCGTGCGCGCGCTGGTCACGTCGCTCGGCGCCGGCAGCGCGTGGGTGCTGGCGCGCTTCGGCGGTCGCGAGCGAGCCAACACGGTCGGCCTCTTGGCGCTGGTCGGCTCCCAGCTCGGCCAAACGCTCTTGTCCGGCAAGCTCAGCCGCCCCGTCGTCATTACCAGCGTCGCCTCCGCCGCCACGCTCGCGCTCATCGTGCAAACGCCCGGCATCTCCCAACTCTTCGGCTGCAAACCCCTCGGCCCCCTCGGCTGGACCACCGCCATCGCGTCCTCCGCCGGCGCCACGGCGCTCGCCGGCTACTTCCCGGAGCTGGTCAACATCGCGATGCGCAAACTGAATCTAGATAAGCCGGTAATGGTCGAAGACCTCGACGCGCTCGAAGCTTGATGGGTAGGCCTGGCCTGGCTGCCCAGCTGGGCAGCCTCGCCACACGCGAGACCGGGCCTCACCCAAACGGACGCGTGAGGCTCGAGATTTCTTCACAGGAGCCCGAGATGGCGGAGCACCCGCGCCCTGACGCAACGAAACGGGCGCAGGGGCGCTGCCGAGGCGGGGTTTGAGCTGCGAAAGTCACTTCGTGTACGAAGTGACCTTTAATCACTTCGTGCACGAAGTGACTTTCGAGACGCGCGAAGGGGCCATCCCACGAGTTTCTTCCTAGTGGAGCTCCCGCGTTGGTCGCGGATTCTTCAAGCGTGAAACTCGCCGCTGTGGCCACCTGAGTTTCAGGTCAGCAGGGGAGGACCGGGAGGTCCGCGAGGCGAGAATTGGGGCGCCGAGCTGGTGCGACGTTTGCGTCGCGTCGCACGGATTCGTAAAGCCTGAGTCGCCACACGCTTGGGCAAGGCACGGAGGAAACCAAAGACCGCAGACCCACGCTACGCGTGGGCTGGTGGCGCACTTGGCGGCTTGCGCGACTTCGCTACCAGGCTGTGCAACGTGCGCCGCAGCTCGGCAATGTCGAAAGGTTTTTCGAATTTGGCGTTGGGTACGCTTTCGAGAAACTCCGAGACGCGCAGCATCGAGACGCCGCCGGTCATGAACACCACGCGCTTGGAGAGCACCGGGTACTCGCGGCGCAGCACCTCGAACAGCTCCATGCCGGTCATGCCGGGCATCATCAAGTCGCACAAGATCGCGTCGTAGGCGGCGGCGGCGGCGCCTTCTTGCTGCAACAGCTCGAGCGCTTCGGCGCCGCTCTGCGCGACCACCAAGTCATGCTCGCCCTGCAGCAGCACCTTGAGCGTGTGCGCCACCACCGACTCGTCGTCGACCACCAGCACGCGTCCGCGCTCGCGCTCGGTCGCGCCTTCGACCGGCGACCGATCCGACTTGCGCGGCATGATCGGCGAAAGCTTGGACGCCGGGAAAGTCAGCGTGAAGATCGCGCCCGAGCCCGGCTTGCTATCTACGGTGATTTCGCCGCCGTGCGTTTGCACGATGCCCCGGCAAATCGGCAAGCCCAGCCCCGTGCCGACCCCGACCGGCTTGGTCGTGAAAAACGGATCGAAGATGCGCCCGAGCAAGTCGGGTGCGATGCCGGGCCCGTTGTCGGCCACCTCGGCGATGACCTGGTCACCTTCGGCGCGCAAGCTGACGCGGATCGAGTTGTCGGCTTCTTCCGAATCCTCGGGAAACGCCTGCGTCGCGTTGAGCAGCAAGTTCAGGAACACTTGCTCCAGGCGCCCAGCGTTGCCGTCTACGGCCGGTACCGTCTGGTAGCGTCGCTCGAGCCGCGCGCGTGTGCGAATCTCCGGGTAGGCAATGTTCACGGCCGCTTCGATCACCGTCTCGAGGCTCACGGGTTGGCGCGCCGTCTCTTCGCCGCGCGCGAACGTGCGCAGGTCGCGCACGATCGAGGCCACGCGGTCGGCGCCGTGGCAGGCGTCCTGCACGCGCACCATCAGTGATTCGATGCGCGCGGGATCGGAAGCGGCCTTCGGCAATTCGCGCTTCAAGTACTCCAGATTGAGCAGCACGTAGGCCAGCGGATTGTTGATTTCGTGCGCGACGCCGGCCGAAAGCACGCCGAGCGCCGTCAAGCGATCGGCTTCCAGCAGCTTGATTTCCATGCGCTTGCGCTCGGTTACGTCGCGCGCGAACGCCAACACCGCAGGTCCCCCCTGGTATTCGATGGGAATCGACGAGATCTCGACGGTGTGCTCCTCGCCGCGCCCGTCGATCGAGCGGTACTCGGCGCGCTCGTCGAGGCCGCCGACCTGCAGTAGCTTGCGAATGCGGGTCGCGGCACGCTCACGGTCGTCCGGGTGCAAAAAGTCGGTGATGATGCGATCGGTGCCCTGCGCGGCGTTCTCCAACCCGAGCAGCTTGGCCGCGCGGCTGTTCAGGTACATCACGCGTGGTCCGCGCAAGATGGCGACGCCATCGGGTGCGCCGTCGACCAGATCGCGAAAGCGCTTCTCGGATTCGCGCAGCGCCTGTGAGGTGGCAGCGCGCGACGAGATGTCGTTGACGAAGGTGACCGCGACCGGGTGTCCGTCGAGCATCGTGCGGCTCCCCGCCAGCTCGATGGCAATGCGCGCGCCCGAGCGATGGATCAGCACCGTTTCGAAGCTGCCCGGCGTCCTCTCGCCATCCACGCGCTGCGCGACCATTTCCTTCAGCCGCGGCAGCTCTTCGGGCGCGATCATCGACCACGGATCGCGCCCCATGATCTCGGCCGGCTCGTAGCCCAGCATGCGCGCCAGATCGGGGCTGACGAACAGGCTACGCGGCTCGCCGCCGGAGATATCGGTGATGGCGAGTCCCGTCCCCGAACGCTCCGCGGCCTGGCGCAGCGCATCGAACAGGCTTGCGCGTTCGGCGACCGAAAGGTCCAGGGGCCCGGACATAGCCCCTCAGCATAACTCGGCTGCAGCCGTCGCTGCCGGGAGAGGAGTCCTAGTCAGTTGTGGGGGGCTAGGGCGAGGAAAAGCGCCGCGGGGCAGCCTGGCGTCGGTCTCGCGGGTGGACCATGCGTCGGTCTCGCGGGTGGACCATGCGTCGGTCTCGCGGGTCGACCATGTAACGGAGTGAAAACTTGGCCAGGTATCGCGCTGTGTGGAAAGGGAGGTGACATGAGCTCAGCCCCCTCCACCGCCCTCACCTCCGGTCTGGTCTTCGCTGCCTTCATCACTGCCGGGTGTGGACTCTTCGCACAATCTGCGCCCAAAACCAGCGTGGCCGCCACGGCGCCCGCCGTCGCACCCCAAAAGCAGGTCGAAGCGTCCGCGTCCGCGCCCGTGCGCCATGTAGGCGACCTGTTCGTGCACCGCTTCAGCGGCAGCTTCGCCGCAGAACCACTCACGCTTACTGAAGAAGTCGTCGCTCGCGAAGACAGCGCCTGGGTGGTCGACTTTTCGCTCAGCCAGAGCGACAAGGTCGAGAGCCTGCGCGTTCGTTTCGACGTCGTCAGTGGCCAAGCCGTCTCGGCTGCTCATGTCGACGGTAAGCGCGAGACGCCCGCCACGCTCGGCGACTACGAGGGACTATTGGCCCGCACCGTGTACGCGGCGGACGTGAACGACGGTCAGCTGTCGTCGAGCGACCAAACCTGCTTGGTCGGCGCCGACGAGCTCGACTGCGAGACCAAGACTTACAAAGTTTGGGTCGGCGAGAAATCCGCCACGCTGTCAGTCGTGCACACCAACACTTTCGCGGACCGCGACGTCTCGGGCGAAATCACCACCGACGACGGCAAGCTGATCTACCGCGCCGAGCTGGTCGAAGCCAAACAAGGCAAACCCGCCCTCGGCGTCGCCACGCGCTAACGGCTCTGCACCCAGCTCAGGGCTGCCTAACCGCGGCCCGCTCGCAGAAGCTCACGTAGCGTTGCTCGGTCGCGTCGTTCGGGCGAGAGGGATGCAACAGGAAGACGCGAAGACGCGAAGGGCGAGAACGCATTTTTTGTTTGGCGAAGGCCAAACAAAAAATGGGCGCCTCCGGGGTTGTTTCGCGAGGTAAGCCAAGCCGCGCTGGAGGGATGAGCTCAACCGCTCAGCCCCCAAGAAACTTCGCGTCTTCGCGTCTTCCTGTTGCATTCCCTCGTGCAGCTTGGCCTAGGGCCGCTACGGTAGTTTCTGCGAGGGGGGCTGCGGCGCGGCAGCCACTAGCCGCTGAGGGCGGCTTGGAGTTTTTCGAAGCGGGAGCGTTCTTCGGCGTCGACTTCGCCGTCGGCGTAGATGAGCGCGCGGACGGAGTCGAGGAAGATGCGGCGGTGCTCGGGCGGTACGAGCTTGGGGTTGGTTTGCTCGGGCGAGGGCGCGATGTGCAAATAGCCTTCGACCTCGGCGCGGTCTTCGCTAGATAGTTGCATGCGCGTCATCAGCCGCTCGACGAACTTGCGCTCGCCGTCTCGAATCTCGAGATCCGTCCAAGCGAAGGCGCACACGAACCTGAGCAGCAGCAGGCGTTCATCGCGCGATAGCTTTTCGAACATGGCAGTTGCCGATGGTAGCCCATCGTTTTTGGGGCTGGGGCCCCAAAAGGAAACGCGACTGGGGCTGGGGCCCCAAAAGGAAACGCGACTGGGGCTGGGGCCCCAAAAAGAAGCGCGGGCAGCCTACTTCACGAAGCTGAGCCAGCTCATGCGCTTTTCGTCTTTGCCGGTGACGGCGCGCAAATAGGCGCGTTGAAACAGCGCGCCCAGCGTATTTTTGCCGGTCACGAACTCGGCGCCGTCGAGCTCGCGCACGGGTGTGACCTCTGCGGCCGTGCCAGTCATGAAGATCTCGTCGGCGCGCAGCAGGTCTTCGCGCGTGAACGGGCGAATTTTGATCGGCACCTGGTGCTCTTCGGCGATGGCCAGGATGCAATCACGGGTGATACCGGGCACGATCGAGGAGCTGACGTCGTTGGTGTAGAGAACGCCGCTCTTCACGAAGAACACGTTTTGACCGGTGGCGCTGGCGACCGTGCCGTCTTGATTGAGCAAGATGGCGTCGTCGTAGCCGCGATCCATGGCCTCGTGCGCGGCCAGCACGCTGTTGGCGTAGTGGCCGCTGGCTTTGGCCATGGTCGGCAGCATGGTGTGATGAAACTTGCGCCAGCTCGAGATGGTGACGCGGATGCCGTTGCGCAGCGCGTCTTCGCCCAAGAAGGTGCCCAGCTCGCGCACGGCGATGAACACGCGCACGGGGCACTCTTTTTTCGGACGCAGGTCGATGGGGCCGGTGCCGAAGTAGGCCAGCGGCCGCAAGTAACCATTTTGCATGCCGTTTCTGCGCGTTACCTCGAGCGCGCCGCGCGCCAGCTCGTCGGCGCCGAACGGCAATTTCATGCCGTACAGGCGCGCCGAAGAGATCAACCGCTCTACGTGGTCTTGCAGGCGCACGAGCGCTGCGCCACGTTCGGTCGGGTAGCAGCGAATGCCCTCGAAGACGGCCGTGCCGTAGTGCAAGGCATTGGCGTAATAGTGAACCGAGAGCGAGTCGGCCTCGCGGACTTCGCCGTCCCACCACACGTAGCGGGCTAGCTTTTGCCCGCGCGGTCGCGCGGAAATCAACGAATCTTCGTCGGGCACGCCTTCGAAATTCGGCCATTCTGTGTCGAGCGCCGTCATCGTTGCCTCCAGCGCCCGCGCAGCAGCGTGGGGCTTGCTGGTGATCCTACGCAAATCCTCTACGCTCTGCACCGTGTTTTCTCGACGCAGCTCGCGCGATCAGTCTCCCAACGCCATCGCGGCGCGCCTCGCCGAGACCGGTAGGCCCCGTTTCGATTTGACCGGCAGCAATCCGACGACGGCCAAAGTCGCCTATCCCGACGAGCTATTGCGGGTGCTGGTGAGCGCCCAGGCACAGTCGCTCGTCTACAGTCCCGAGCCGTTCGGACTGGTTTCGGCTCGCGAAGCGCTGACGCGTGTCACGGGCGGCGAAGTGCCGGACATTTTGCTCACGGCCAGCACCAGCGAGGCGTACGGCTTCTTGTTCAAGCTACTCTGCGATCCGGGCGACGCGGTGCTGGTGCCGGCGCCGAGCTACCCGCTGTTCGAGCATCTGGCCGAGCTCGAAGCCGTGCAGCCGCTGCCCTACCGCGTGGCGTACGACGGCGCTTGGCACATCGACCTCGATTCGGTACGGCGCGCTGTCAGCGAGCGGGTGCGCGCCATCATCGTCGTTTCGCCCAACAACCCAACCGGGCAATACGTCACCGCCGACGAGCGAGCGGCGCTGGCGGCGCTGGGTTTGCCCGTGATAAGCGACGAAGTCTTCGCCGAGTTTCCGCTCACCGAGCGCGCGGCGCGCCGCCCGGCGCCGAACGACGACGTGCTCACGTTCACGCTCGACGGGCTCAGCAAACGTGCCGGCTCGCCGCAGCTCAAACTGGGCTGGACGGTCTTGTCCGGCCCGGAGCCTGCCCGGCGCGAAGCGCGCGCGCGCCTGGAGCTGATCGCCGACACGTTTCTATCGGTTGCGACGCCGATCCAACACGCCCTGCCCGGCATCCTCGAGCTGTGTCCGCTGATCACGGCGAATATCGGCGCGCGCTGCCGGGAGAATCTGGCGACTTTGGCGCGCGCGGTTCAACGCTCGCCCATCACCTTGCTCCACCCCGAAGCCGGCTGGAGCGCCGTGCTCCACCTGCCTCGCATCAAGACCGAAGAAGAGCTGGTGCTCTCGCTGCTGAGCGAGCAGCAGGTGCTGGTGCAGCCCGGCTGGTTTTACGACTTCGAGTCGGAGCCGTACCTGGTCGTGAGCCTGCTCACCGAGCCGCCGTTGTTCAGCGAAGGCGTCGAACGGCTCGTCGCCCACGTTTTGCGGCTCGCCAGTTAACGAGCTCGGTGACGCCGCGTTACCAAGACCGTAGCGGCGAGCAGCGCGAGCGCGCCTGCCAGGTTGCCGCCTTCGTGTTGGCCGCCTGCGAGCTTGCAGCCGCAGCCGCCCGGCTTGCCTTCGACGGGCGGGGGAGCCTTGTCGTCGGCGCTTTCGCTGCCTTCTGTCGCAGCAGGCTTGGCGTCGTCGGCCGGCGGCGCGTCGTCTTTCTTGGCGCTGTCGTCGCCCCCCGACTTGGCGCTGTCGTCGGCGGCAGGCTTGTCGCCGCCCGCGTCCGAGGCCACCTTCTTCACGTCTTCTTTCTTCTTCTTGCTGTCGCCCGAAAACACCATCGCGCGGCGATCGATGATCTCGTTGTCGCCCTGGAACTTCAGCGTCGTCGGCACGCCGACCGTTTGGTCGTTGCGCGTGTCTTTGATCGTCACCTTGTATTCGCCGGCCTCGTAGCCGTGGGCGCGCGTGACCTTGAACGTGAATTTCGTGCGCGATTCGATCTTGCCCGAGCCGCTATCCATGAAACCCACGTCGACGCTCTCGATCAGCGACTGGTGATCCGTGAGCGGCACGGTGTGCTCGACCAGCTTGTCGCCGTCGGTCATGTCGCGGGCGTAGTAGGCGACCGGTTGGAACTCGAACTTCATCGACACGTGAGGCACGTCGGGCGCCTTCGGCATGTAGATGGCCACCTCGAGGCGCCAGGACTTGTCGTCGCGCTCTTTGACGGCGGTCTCTTTCCACTGGACGCGCCCGGCCGCGAAGGCTGAGCCGGTGCACAGTAGAATCACCGCCAGTTGGCAGAGAAAGGCCACGAAACGGCGAGCCGAGAATGATGCACGATTCAAGATCGAGACCTCCGTGAGGCCGTGGAAAGTAGTGCCGCGTAACTGAAATAGCTACGGGCGTCTTACTCGTGGTTGTTGGGGCCCCGACCCCAACGGCGACTACGTCGTCTTGTGCGTGGGCGACATCTCGTCTTCGAGCCACGTCGGCGCTGGAATCGTATCGTGAGGCTCGAAGTCGAACTCGTCTTCGATCTCGGGTAGCGTGGCCAGCGTCTCGCGCGCGCTCGGAATGCGACGCTCGAGTCGTCGTCCGTGCTCGGACGCTGAAGGCGGCTCGGTCTTGCCCGCCGCTGCGGGATCGCTCGATAGGGCGGTGCTCTCGGATGCCATGGGCGGATTCCTGGGCTGGACGCTCAAACCGGTAGGACCCGGTTTCCCTCGCTACTCGACCTTTATCTCAAAAGGTTGGCCGAGCTGCCAAGCAAAATATCCTGCCTTTCCCCACATCTGAATACCTGCGGCGTAAAAGCTCTCTTATCCCATACGGTTAGGCGCGACTCTTCAGGACCTGCCCCAGGTCGTTTTCTGAAGAATGACTATGAGTGAGCGACGCGCTGAGCGCAGATCACGAGCAATGCGCCGAGGGCGTCGCGGTTGCTGCACTCCTCACCCGCGCGGAGCTGGGCTGGCTCGTGCGCGGCCAGCGGTCGGCTGCTCTGAAGCCGGCCCGAGAGGGGGAGCACCAGCGCGGTTTCAGCGCCGAGGGAGTGCGGAGTGAAGGCAGCGCCGGTGTCTAGGCCGATGAGCGAAATGCTGGCCTCGCTGGTTTCTAGCTGGGGTTCGACGAAGCCGAAATCGGTGCGGACCCGCGTCGCTTCGGGCGGGCGCTGCCGCGCGATGCGCACGCCGCCCGACTCGGCTTGCCCCGCCAGGGCCTGCGGTTTCGCGATACTCAGCGTGACGTTTTTGATCGCCGGGTACGCCGCAAATAGCCAGCCGGCGCACTCCTCGGCCGCTACCTCGAGCAGGGAATAGCGACGGAACTGGAGTAGCGCGATGATCTCGGTCGAAGCCCGCGAGTAGTCGATGGTGTGCGCGATGCGCCCGCTCTTGCCGGCTCGCTCGAGATCGACGGCAAAGTCGAGATCGAGCCGCACGCGCTGGGAAACGCGCCGCTCGCGCGGGCGAATGCCGATGATGCAGCGGCAAGACAGTCCGCGGATTTCGACGCTATCCATTGTCTGGCGCGCCTACCCTGCCACAAAAGCGCGAAAAAAACCGTGGCCGAGCGGCGTCAGCGCAACCAATCGGGTACGCTTTGCGCATGAGAGGCTGGGGTCGCGTTCCGGTTTGGGTTCTTCTAGGCATGGCGCTGGCATTCGGTTGCGGCGGCCGCACGAGCGCGCTCGAGGGTGACTACGGCTTCACCGAGAGCGGCTCCGCAAACCAAGGCGGTTCCTCCGTCACGACTGGCGGCTCAGGCTCCGTAGCGGGGCGTTCAGGTCATGCGGGGACGGGCACAGCTCAAGGTGGTAGCCAGGCCGTCGGTGGCACCGGAACCAGCGTGGGCGGGGCGTACGTCGGCGGTTACCCGAGCGCGGGTTCGTCCTACGCTGGCAGCGCGGTCGGTGGCGGTTACCCGATTGGTGGCGGCTACCCGGTCGGTGGTGGTTACCCGGTCGGTGGCGACGCCATGGGTGGCTACCCCATGGGCGGTTACGGTGTGGGCGGCTACGGCATCGCGGGCTATCCGTACGGCGGCGGGTTTCCGGCGGGCGGTTTCAATGCGGCTGGCGCGCCAGCGCAAGATTGCCTGAGCTGCGTCACCCAAACCTGCGGGCCGCAGCTCGGTCAGTGCTTTCAAGACTTCGGCTGCATCGCCATCTTCAGCTGTATGACGACTAAGGGTTGCCAGGCCTACGACTGTTACAAGCCCCAGTGGTGTCAGAGCGTGATCGATCAGTGGGGTGGGCCCGCCGGTACGTCGATGAAAGAGCTATTGTCCGCCTTTTCCTGCGCTGTCCAAGCCGGTTGTGTGTGTAACTAGGTTTTCCTCCGCCCTTCGCTTGGTGCGCCTCGCGGCCCTGGAGAGCTGAGCCGCGATCGGCGCTCGGCCTCGCCGAGTTTGTTTCGGGCCCAGTCTCGATCGTGGATCGTGATCTTTTCTTCCAAGGACCGATGGCCTCGTCGTGGCTCGCGCTTTGCGCGAGCTCGCGATGTTCAGCAAACGAGCGGCTCGTCTTCAGCTTAGTGAACGACGCTGGGCCGCGCTTCCATGCGCGCCACGACTAGTGGCCACTGCAGCGCGTCGCGGTTGAAGCCGTCGGTGCCGGGTTGGCGAATGTCGACGCACAACTGGTAGTTTCCGGGAACGGAGGGCGCGGGCAGGCCGAGTGAGCGCGTGCGATAGCGCGGCGTCGTCGACTTGTGCGGAGTCGGATCGGTCAATAGCTCGAGTCCCGACGGGGCCACCAGCGCGAAGCGCACCTCGAATTGCTGGGCAAGCTCGCCCGGGCCCAGCACGAAATAGGCGTGGACCTCGAGCGGCAGAAACGCCCCGGGCGGCGGCTCGACATTGGGCTGCAGATTCACCTGCTCTACGATATTGAACAAGGTCACGTTGTTCGAGTGCTGGTCGAGGCTCGACCCGCCGCACAACGTGAGAAAGTAGCACTTCGGCATCGCTCGGCTCTTTAGCGCAGGATGAGTCCGCTGGCGACGCGAATGACCGCCGCTGCCCCGACGCAGAAACACGCCACGCCGCCCGCCGCGCAGGCGCGAGCCGAAGCCCGACGTCTGGCAGGCTGGCTCAGAAAGCCTTCGGCCAAGAGCCCGCGATGCACGCCCAGCGCGGCGTGCGTGATCGTCGCCAATAGGCCGAACAAGTAGGCGGCGGCCGCGAGCGGCGCACCGAAGCGTGTGCTCGATAGCTCTGAGAGTAGGCGAAAGCCCGCGTCGCGCGCGTCGGCCGTGCCGAGCCACACGGGCAGCGCGTATGCGCGCGCGTGGTACGCCAGAAAAATCAACGACAGCACGGCGGTCAGTCGTGAGAGCAGTCGGGGCGTGGCTGCCACGTCGCCGGCCGGACTCCATCGCTGACGAGCGCTCAGCGTAAGCCACGCTGCCAGCCCCACATGCGCGGCGAGCGGCGCCCAAACCAAGAGCCAGCCCGTGACCGTCGCAACCAAGCTGGGCGGTGGGCGCAGCACCGCTGCTACGTCCGTCGCGAAGGCGAGGCTCAGCTCGCGAGCCAAATGGAGTACCAAGAACACCGGCAAGGGAATGAGCCCGGACCACGTGAGCCAACGCTCGACGGCTGGCCGCGCGTGTGCCAGTTGTTCGGCTGTAGAGCCCGCGCTGGTTTCGGTCCCTGGCATGCTTCGCGCTTCCGTCATTCGTATCGGCGTTGCTTCTTTGGGGCTGCTCGGCTTCGGCTGCGGTGCGGCTAGCGACGCTCACCAGCCTACCCCGAGCCTAAGCGAGACGCGGGCGGCGCAGGACGCCTTTCGTGCAATTGTGCGGCGCTGGTTCGAGGAAGACGAGCGACAAAGGCCACGGCTCAACCCGTCGCTCGAGCGCTTCGTGGCGCGCTACCCGCGGGACCCGCGGGTAGCCAACGTACGAGTCTTGCTGGCGTGGAGCGCGATCGTGAGTGGTGACCAGGCCTCTGCCAAACGGCTGATCGCCGAGGCCCGCGCGTCGGACTCACCGAGCGTGCGCGACTTCGTCGAGGTAGCGGCGGCACGACTGCTGCTCGCTCGCCAGGACCCGGAGGCTGCGTTGACCAAGCTCGGGGCAATCGAGGGTAAGCTGGTAGATCCGGCGGAGCGTTTGCTCTGCTCGGAGCTGCGCTTGCAAGCCGCGCTGGCGAGCCGACACTACGCCGAGGCGCTGCTCGCCTTGACCGAATATTTGGCGGCTGCGCCTGCCGATCTCGGAGACCGCGCGCGCGCACGCGCGCAGCTCGCGCTGGGCCGCATGCCGGAGGCCGCGCTGGAAGGCAGCCTGGTGGAGCTCGACGCCAAGGCGCGCAAGGGTACGCTGTCGCCGCCCGACGTGTGGCTGCGCCGCGTGGTGCGCGAGCGCCTGATCCGTCTGGCCGTCGAGCAAAAAGACGCGCGCTTGGCGCGGCGGCTCCTCGATTCGCATCCTGGCTTGGCACAACGGAACGAGCTTTCGGCAGAGCTCTTGCAGCTGGCGGCGAGCGCGAGCTCCGCGGCCGAGGCGCAGGGTGCGTTCGTCGGGCTGGCGCTCGAGATTGGCGACCCGGACGCCGAGCGGCGCTCGGCCAGCGTCGCGCGCGGCCTTTCGGACTCGCTGTCGGCGTCGCTGCCGGGGGCCGACAGTCTGCCCATCGTCGTCAAGGCTTCCGACGCGCAGCACGTCGGCGACGTGCTGACGGAGCTATCGAATGCCGGAGCGCTGGCGCTGGTGGCCGGCGTTTCCGATGCTTCCGCCGATCAAGCCGCGACCTGGGCGGTCTCGGGCACGGCGCCGGTGCTGTTGATTCGCGACACACCGGACCTGGTGATTTCGGAGCTGTCGTTCGTGCTCGGGACGAGCGAGCTCGACCAGTTGGACGCGCTTCGCAAAGAGCTCGAGCGGCGCGGCCTGCCCAAATGGATGCGTGTGGGCGCAGGCGGCGTCGATTGTCGCGCTGCGCCAGAAAAAGCCGGACAAACGCGCTTTCCGGTGCGCGACTGGAAGCAGGACGGCGTCGAAGCGGTCGTGGTGCTCGGGCCGCGCAGCTGCGCCCTCGAGTTGTATGCAGAAGCGCGCGAGCAGCGGTTCTCGCCGCTGATCGCCGTCGGGCTGGAAGGCGCTGAAGTGCTGCCCAGCCTGACTGGGCGGCGCCTGGCGCTCGGCGCCGGCGCGTTCCCGGGCGGCCAAACCGGCGTCGAACTAGCAGCAGATTTCTACGAAGCGCTGGGCCACGACGCGGGTGGCCTGGTCCGAAAAGCTTGGGCCAAGGTCGGGGGTATCGGTGCCAAGGCAGACGACCGGCTGCGCGCTCGTCTGCCAGAGGCGCTCGCGGACGTGTCGATGCCGTTCGAAACGACCGCGGCAACGGGCTTTGCCGGCAAACGGCGGCTGCTGCGCCAGCTCAGTGTGCGCGAGGCTCCGTGACGTCGTTTTCGCGACCGCTGCCTAGCAAAGAGGCAACGGCAAAGCTGGCGGCCGACTTGGCGCCGCTGCTGCGCCAGGGCGATTTGGTGCTGCTCGATGGGCCGCTCGGCGCCGGAAAGACTTTCTTCACGCGCGCGCTGGCACGGGCTTTGGGGCTCGCGACCGGGACGCGCGTTACCAGCCCCACCTTCACGCTGGTTCACGAGCACGACACCCAGCCACGCCTAGTGCACGCCGACCTTTACCGGCTGAGCGACGACGAGCGCGCGGTGCGCGAGCTGGGCCTCTTGGAGCAGCGCGACGACGGCGCGCTCTTGGTCGTGGAGTGGGGCCTGCCGTTCGAGCGGCTGCTGGGCGGCGACGCGCTCTTGCTGCGGCTCGCGCGCGAGCAAGCAAATAGCAGGATTGCAGCCATTTCCGCGACAGGCCCGCGCTCGCTCGAGTTGCTCGAAGCGCTCGCGCGAATCGAGGTAGAGTAGCCGACCTTGGCGGAAGCTTCCGAAACTCCAGACGAGACGTCGCTGTCGGCGCGCCTGCTTTCGCCCTTGTTCGACGCGCTCGAAGGCATCGGTCGGTTGCTGTTGCTCACGGCGCAGACGCTAAGCTGGCTGATCCGGCCGCCGTATCGCTTCATGCAGCTGCTGCTGGCCATGGACTTCATCGGCGTGCAATCCATGTTCATCGTGTCGCTGACCGGAGTGTTCAGCGGCATGGTGCTGGCTTTGCAGATGACCTACAGCCTGCGCCAATACGGCGCTGAAGGCGTGGTCGGTGCGGTGGTGGCCGTCTCGTTGGCGCGCGAAATCAGCCCCGTGTTCGCGGCGCTGATGGTGACGGCGCGCGCTGGCAGCGCCATGGCAGCCGAGCTTGGCAACATGCGCGTCACCGAGCAGATCGACGCGCTCACCACCATGGCCGTGAGCCCCGTGCAGTACCTGCTTTCGCCGCGACTGCTGGCGGCGTTCATCATGCTGCCGCTCTTGTGCATCCTGTATTCGTGCGTGGGCATGGTGGGTGCCTGGCTGGTGGCAGTGAAGCGGCTCGACGTCGATCCGGGCAGCTTCCTCGCCAATATCGAGAAGGGCTTCGTGCCGTCGGACTTTTACATGGGTCTGATCAAGTCGGCCGTGTTCGGCTTTCTGATCTGCGCCATCTCGGTCAATCAAGGCTTCAATGCCTCCGGCGGCGCCAAGGGCGTCGGCGAAGCGACCACGCGCGCGGTCGTGCAGAGCGCCGTCGCGATCTTGGTGGCGAACTACGTCATCACGAGCCTGCTGACCGACGTGTGAGCCGTCGGGCAACCGACGAGCGGCGCCTCACTCGCTCTTGGCGAGCCCGTGCGCCTCGATCGTAGGCCCGCCTGGTCGGCGCAGCTTGGCGATTTGTTCGGCAATCGCGGCGGCCGCGGCGGTGTCGTCCAGCTTGGCGCCGGGACCCGTGCCGGGTTTGGCGGTGCTGTGCTTCTTGTCTTTGGCGTCCTTGCCGTCTTTGCCGTCTTTGGCGTCCTTGTCGTCTTTTTTGCCCGTGACGGCGTCGACGAAGGCGCTCATGCGCTCAGGCTCGCTGTTGCCGTTGACGTTGACGATCGACAGCTTGCCAGCGCCTTGCAATAGGTCGTTGCGGAAGTCGTAGACGGCGCCCACCACCGTGAGCTGGCCCGCCTGAACGTCTTTGCCAAAGTGTTTGAGCGCCGTTTCGACCTGGGTGTTCACGTTGGCGATCACGGCC